>Ga0163144_10011447_pt1 | contig 18757 bp, 20 predicted proteins | sample OliLak19BULKMAT1_FD_123175 | JGI IMG/M metagenome (GOLD analysis project Ga0163144, IMG submission 123175) | Freshwater microbial mat bacterial communities from Lake Vanda, McMurdo Dry Valleys, Antarctica - Oligotrophic Lake LV.19.BULKMAT1 | ecosystem: Environmental > Aquatic > Freshwater >... | reverse complement strand
GGCGGCGTAGCCCTCGTTGAAGACCAGATAGACGACGCCCAGCACGGTCTCGAGCCGCGCGGGGAGCGTATCCCGGGCCGGAACTTCGTAGGGAACCTTCGTTTCCAGGATCTTCTTCTTCGCGCGCACGAGCCGTTGTGCCGTCGTTGCCTCGGGTTCGAGGAAAGCGGCGCGCGATCTCGCGCGTCGACAAGCCCGCACAATGTGCGCAGCGCGAGCGCCGCCTGCATCGCCGGGGCCAGCGCGGGGTGACAGCAGGTGAACAAGAGCCGTAGCCGGTCGTCTTCGACGCCGGTGATATCGGCGGGATGAACATCCCCTTCGTCGGCCAGCGTTGCGGCGATATCGGGCGGCTCCTCCATCGAGACCGGCTCGAAGCGCCGGCGCCGCAAGGCATCGAGTGCGCAGCGTTGCGCCACCGTCGTCAGCCAGGACGCGGGACGCTCCGGAATTCCCTTGGCAGGCCATACCAGCAGCGCGCGCTCGAACGCGTCCTGAAGCGCGTCTTCGGCGAGGGTGAAATCGCCGAACTGACGAATCAGACCCGTGATCACCCGGGCCCCTTCGCTCTTGCACACGCTCTCGACAGCGCTGGCGGGCATCAGTACAGGCGAGCCTTGCGGCGTCTCGACGTCAATGCGTAACACGGCACATGAATGATCAAGAGCTTATCCAGGTATTGCCGGCCGAAGAAAAACAATCGCCGGAGTTTGTCGATCTGGCCACCTGCTCCGCGTCGTAGGAGTGTTCCAGACGTCGACTCATCTTATCCGGAGGAGCTTTTCATGCAAGGCGCAACTGCCATACCCGTGATCACCGCAGGTCACGCCGCACTGCCGGGGCTCGCCGCGTCGGCGCTGACGGTCAACGTCATCGCCAAGCGGGTCCGCTTGCTCATCCTGTACGGATTGGCGATGGTCCATTGACATGACCCATCGAAGGATCGATCGTCCCCGGGCAAGCAAGGGCTTCCCGGCCGCATCGAATGATTTTCGAGAAGCAGATCCATCCCGGAGCGCAACGCGTCGTACCGGCGGCTCGGTAGTCCCCGTCCCATGTCAGTAAAAAAGGACAGCTTGGTGCAATACATGATCCTCATATACGGCAACGAAAACGAATTCGCGCAATTGGCACAAGGCCCGGCAAAGGAAAGGATGTACGCGGCGTTCGAGCAGTACAGCAAGGACCTCGGGGCCGCCGGAGTGATCCGTGCCGGCGGCGAGCTGAAGCCGACGAGTGCGGCGACCACCGTGCGCGTGCGCAACGGAAAGCTCGTGACGACCGATGGTCCGTTTGCCGAGACCAAGGAGCAGCTCGGCGGCTACTACATCATCGACGTGCCCGATCTGGACGAGGCGATCAAGTGGGCTGCGCGCTGTCCCGTGGCGCAATCCGGCTCGATCGAGGTGCGGCCACTGGGCGTCTTGCCCGACAAGGCTTGAGCCGGCAACGGGAGCGTCATCGGATCGGGCACCTGCCGCTCATCCGATTTTTTTCAACCCTCGAGAGGAGCAAGGAACATGGCAAACCCGTTCGTACACGTTGAACTCAGCACCACCGACGTATCCAAGGCGAAAGACTTCTACGGCAAGCTGTTCAGCTGGAAGCTCGACGACGTCCCGATGGAAAGTGGCACCTACACGATGATCGGCGTCGGCGAGGGCACCGGCGGCGGGCTGATGAAGCACCCTGTCCCCGGCGCGCCGTCATCGTGGGTCGCCTACGTGCTGGTGGATGACATCGCGGCAGCGACGAAAAAAGCGAAGTCGCTCGGCGCTACGGTCATGAAGGACGCGACCGAGGTGATGGGGATGGGCTCGCTTTCGATCATCATCGATCCGACCGGCGCCGTATTGGGGTTGTGGCAACCGAAGGCGCGCTAGCGCGAAGCGAGCGAAGTCCGCACGGTGCGCCCGGCCGTTTCGATCCCTCGGCCGGGCGCTAAGGTTTCATGGCATGTCAGGGCAGCGTCCCGGCGAGAACCGCAGTTTCCGGGGACGCCACGAGCGCCGTTCCGAGTAACTGCCGAGGCGATTGTCATATTCGTTCATGCGATGACGACGAGGACTACGCCATGCCGATCTGGGCCGGCGTGGTGCCGCTGCAGTTGAAGGCGGGGACACCCATCCCGGACGAGCGGCTGCCGGATTCGATTCCGGTGCCGGGATACGTCAAGCGGAGGCGATAGCATTGCGGGGAAAGAGCGCCGGTTTGCACCGGCGTTCATCCCCGCTTCGACGCCGTGCGCAGAGCCGGCGAACGCGCCGCAGGAGGGATTCTGCGAGCAGTCGTTGCGTCGTGCCCGCGATGGAACAGCGTGACCTCCAGTGGATCGAACTGCGCGAAGGCCTCCTCCACGAACCTGAGGAACGCCTGTACCTTGGGGGATGAGGCGGCTGTCCGTCGATACATCGCAAAAATCGGAAAGCCCGGCGGGCACGTCCAGTCGAGTAGTACTCTCTGCAGGCGTCCCGACGAAATCATGGTGGGGTCGAAGCAACCCAGACGCATCAGGCCGGTGCCCGCAATGACGGCGGCAATGATCCCCTGGCGGTCCTGCGCCACCACCCGTGGGACCACCTGAATGACCTTGCGCTCGGCGCCCCGTTCGAAGGTCCATTCTTCGAGCGGCCGGCTCGAGCCGGCCACCTTGATCACCAGGCACAGGTATCGATGGAGGTCCTCGGGGGTCTGCGGAACTCCCGCGCTCGCCAGGTATCGAGGAGATCCGTACACAGCGTGGCGAATCTGCCCGATCTTGCGCGCAACCAGATCCGTCACCGGTGGCTCGCCGATGCGGATGAGTACGTCGACGCCTTCCGCATGCATGTCCTTGGGCTGCATCATGATCAAGAATTCGACCCGTAGCTCCGGGTGGTGTCGCAGGAATGCGGGCAGCTTCGGCATGACGATGTCGCTGCTCAGAGGCACCGGGAGACCCACGCGCAAGATTCCGGTGAGTCGCTCGGGTGTCTTGCGCGCGCTGGTCTCCAGCTCGGACATCTGCCGCAGGACCTCGCACCCTCGCAGATAGACATCCTCGCCTTCGCTCGTCAGCCGCAGCTGTCGCGTCGTGCGGTGAAACAGCGAGACGCCAAGGCTCTTTTCCAGATCGGCGATGGCATGACTCACGGCCGAAGGCGTGAGATCGAGTGAACTCGCCGCCCTGGCGAAGCTGCCCGCCTCGGCAGCGCGCACCAGCAATTCGATCCGGCGAATCCGGTCCATGGCCCACCTCTGCGGAGAAGCAAAGCGGCATTATTGATGAATTACATTCAACAGTGTGATGTCGTTACACGTCTCTACGTCCCCTGACCGCGTGCCTATCGTGCGTGCACCAGGGGGTGGGCCATGACGATTCGTATTCCCCGGCAATCCGGGCGAACATCCAATCGCAGCAGAGATGCGTACGTAGTGAAGTTAAGTAACAAACCGCTTCGGATGATGAGGAACCGGCTCTGACCTCACCAGAGAGCCACGCAAAGGGATAGACAAATGACCATTCTGGGAACCGACTATGGCCAGGCTTTTCCATCCAACGGTGGCCTACCGCCGCACCCGCCCTCGTGAGCGCGACATATCTCACGGTTGACGACATCAATGCCTGGGAACCGTACTCCACGCCGGACGTTGGCGACGGTTTGACGCCCAAACAGCGCACCGTCAAGCGAATCAAGGCTGCCGGCCAGTGGGCGCCTTGGCAAATGATCGGTCGACGGATGGCGATTGGCTGCGTCGCACTCGAAATCACCCAGCGCTGCAATCTCGACTGCTCATACTGCTATCTATCCGAATCATCGGAAGCGTTGAAAGACATCCCGCTCGAGGAAGTGTACCGTCGTATCGACATGATCTTCGCGCATTACGGCCAAAACACGGATGTACAGGTCACGGGCGGCGACCCGACGCTACGCAAGCGCGACGAACTCGTTGCCATCGTGCGTTACATCAAGTCCAAAGGCATGCGCGCCTCGCTTTTCACCAATGGCATCAAGGCCACGCGCGGGATGCTATTGGAATTGTGTGAAGCCGGGCTCGAGGATGTCGCCTTTCACGTCGATACAACGCAAGAGCGCGCCGGCTATTCTTCTGAAGCGGATCTCAACGCGGTTCGTAAAGAATACATCGAGCGGGCACGTGGACTACGGCTGGCGGTCATCTTCAATACGACGGTATGCCCGGATAATTTTCACGAAATACCGGACATCGTTAGATTCTTCGTGCGCCACCACGACGTAGTGCGGTTTGCCTCGTTTCAAGTGGGCGCGGATATGGGGCGCGGCGAAGAGCGCGGACGCGTGACAGTCAACCCGCAGACAGTCATGGCGGCGATTCGCGAGGGCGCGCAGGCGAATCTGAATTTCGATGCCGCCAGCGCCGGGCACGCCCGATGCAATGGCTACGCGTTCGGCCTCGTGATCAACAACAAGGTACATGACTTCTTCAATGATCCCGTGTTCGTACAAGACATTCTGGCGTCGAGTGCCAACCTCACCATCGATCGCGCGGAAAAAGCCGGTGTTTGGCGTACGGCGGCGGGCTATCTCCTCCGGCATCCCTCCACACTGCTGGGCGTCATCACACGATTTGCGAAACTCGCCTGGCGGGAGCGCCAGGACTTGATCGCCGTTCGTGGCCGGGTCGGGAAGATTTCATTTTTTGTCCACAACTTCATGGACTCAACCCGGCTGGAAAAAGAGCGTTGCGACGCCTGCTCATTCATGGTGATGACGCCGGACGGGCCGATTTCGATGTGTATTCACAACGCCAAACGCGACAACTATCTGCTCGTGCCGGCAAAAGTGACACGACACAACAAGATCCTGTATTTCAATCCCGCCACAGGGCTATTCGACGACCGCATCCCGAAGACAATCGCAATCGCCCTTTCCCGCAAGAATGCACGTGGCCGCGCCAAAAGAAAACTTGATGAAGGCCGCGACGCGATCGCCGTCAACCACGACGGCGATGCAGACGCAGCCGGGCCCCGTCATGCGGAAGCGGCCGACTAGTATTCTCGCGAGGTACCCAATGAACCGAATCTTGATGTCGCTTTTGACTGGCGTGGTAGCGCTTGTTTCTGGCTGTGCGTCGGTGCGCGCACCTGTCTCGGCAACGCCTTCGGCGGGGGCACCACCGTATAAAGCGTGGGCTCGGGTACTGCAAAAGCATGTCGATGCCGAGGGACGGGTGAATTTTTCCGGCCTCGCCAACGATCGAGCAGACTTGGATCGCGTCGTAGCCTTCGTATACGCGAACGGTCCGAACAATCGCCCCGATTTGTTTCCGACGCCGCAGCATGTACTGGCGTATCACATCAACGCCTACAACGCGCTCTCGATCTACAAAGTGATAGAAGCCGGAATTCCTGAAACCAATGCCGGGCTCCGCAAGGTATTCTTCTTTGCGTTCGGCAAGGTGCAGGTAGGCGGTCAGCCCGTTTCCCTCTATGACTACGAGAACAAAGTGATCCGCCCGCTTGGCGATCCACGTATCCATATGGCTCTCAACTGCATGTCAGTCAGCTGCCCGCGCCTGCCACGAGATCCGTTTCTGCCAGAAACGCTCGATCAGCAGCTTGAGCGTGAAACAAGACATTTTTTCAGCGAACCGCGAAATCTCACCATTGACACCGTGAACAGAGTGGTGAAGACCTCCGCCATTCTGAAGTTTTTTCCGGACGACTTCCTGCTGAAAGCACCATCATTGGTCGCATTTATCAACCGCTACCGTGATGGCGCATCGGGAAAGGTACCCGAGGATTTCAGGGTCGAATACTTCCCCTACGATTGGACTATCAATCGGCAACCCGGCACCTGATCTCATGCGTTTGGAGAACGCAACCATACGCTGGATGCATGTGGCGATAGGATGGTTCTTTGTCATGCTGCTTTTTGCTTCCGCGCTGGGCAAGTTGCTGGATATGCCGGGCTTCTATCGAGTGGTGGACAGTTATCGCGCTCTACCCGGGTCGGCAATCGCCGCGCTTGCATGGAGCCTTGCATTGTCTGAGTTGGCACTTGGTCTGTGGCTCCTGGCCTCACAAACCAAGCGGCACTGGCGCGTCGCCGCGAGTACCGCAGTGTTGGGTTTGCATCTTTTGTATCTCGCGTGGTTGAGCGTCGCCTTTGCACGCGGGCTCAATGTTCCCAATTGCGGCTGTTTCGGGGTCTTTTTCCCCCGCCCTCTCGCTGTACGGACTTTCGTCGAGGACGGCTTCCTCATCGTCCTCGCGATTGTGCTTCTGCTGAGCGCCAAGCACGTGCAGCCATCGCCCTCATCCCGCCACGGCCCTCGGACAATTTGCAGCAGTTAGACGAGGCAGCACCGCTAATCGATAGCGGCGACGGTGCTAAATGAGAAACGCCTATAGGCAGGCAGTTTCAGGCAAACGTGGCTGGAAAAGCCCTTGGACGCCTTCCGAAGGCATGTCCTCGGGCTGCATCATGATCAAGAATTCGACCCGTAGCTCCGGGTGGTGTCGCAGGAATGCGGGTAGCTTCGGCATGACGATGTCGCTGCTCAGAGCCACCGGGAGACCCACGCGCAAGATTCCGGTGAGTCGCTCGGGTGTCTTGCGCGCGCTGGTCTCCAGCTCGGACATCTGCCGCAAGACCTCGCACCCTCGCAGATAGACATCCTCGCCTTCGCTCGTCAGCCGCAGTTGTCGCGTCGTGCGGTGAAACAGCGAGACACCGAGGCTCTTTTCCAGATCGGCGATGGCATGGCTCACGGCCGATGGCGTGAGATCGAGTGAACTCGCCGCCCTGGCGAAGCTGCCCGCCTCGGCAGCGCGCACCAACAATTCGATCCGGCGAATCCGGTCCATGGCCCACCTCTGCGGAGAAGCGAAGCGGCATTATTGATGAATTGTATTCAACAGTGTGATGCCGCTACACGTCTCGACGGCCCCTGACCGCGTGCCTATCGTGCGTGCACCAGGAGGTGGGCCATGACAATTCATTCAGCGGCAATTGCGGCTGTCATTTTTTCGGTGACGACGATGGCGGGGGCCTGCTTCGCAGAGACCTACCCCTCCAAACCCATACGACTCATCGTGCCCTCCGGCCCCGGCAGCTCTCCCGACGTGCGAGGACGATGGTTGGCAGAGAAGCTGCGCACCGGTCTCGGCCAGCCGATCATCGTCGACAACAAGCCTGGCGCATCGAGCATCCTCGGCACCCTGGCCACGACTCAGAGTCGACCGGACGGCTACACGATCCTGCTGTCGCACCAGGGGATCATGGCGCTCAATCCGCACCTCTATTCGAATCTGCCTTACGACCCGTTCAAGGACCTGATACCTGTCAGCCGCCTGGTCGTCAGCCCGATGATCCTCGTGGTCCATCCCGACGTCCTCGCGCGCTCGGTGGCCGATCTCGTCAAGCTCGCGAAAGAGAAACCGGGGCAACTCAACTTCGGCTCGCTCGGCGTGGGAACGCCGCCTCATATGGCGGCAGAACTGTTCAAGAGATCGGCTCACATCGAGGTCACGAACATTCCATACAAGCTTGTCTCGTCCATGCTGATCGATCTGCTCGGCGGTCGGTTGACGTACACCTTCTACGGACCCGCTTCCGTGCTGCCCCACATTCGCGCCGGCGCGCTTCGTCCACTGGCAGTCACCAGCTCGAAACGCCTGCCGTCCCTGCCCAACGTTCCGACCGTCGCAGAAACCCTTCCCGGCTACGAGTACTGGTCGTGGATGGGCATCTGCGCTCCCGCGGGCACGCCGAAGGAAATCGTGACGCGGCTCAACCTGGAATTAAACCGGATCCTCAGCACCCAGGAAGCCCGTGACTGGTTCGCCGAGCAGGGCGGAGAACCCATCGTCGAGACACCGGAAGAATTCGAGGCGTACATCCGCAAGGAGTACGTGCATTGGGGCAAGGTCATTCGCGAAGCCGGAATGAAGCTCGAATAGCCAGGCGGCTGCCGTCTTCGAAACGACCACGCGTTTCATTCAGGAAAGGACCCACATGACAACGTCCATCGCCGCGGGCCACGGTTCGCCCGACTTCCCTCGATACATCCTCGACAATGCCGCGCCCCAGACACCGGCGAGATTCTCCGCGCTGGCCGAACTCTATGACGTCTCGACGATCTCTCACCTCGAAACAATCGGCGTCACTCGCGGATGGCGTTGCTGGGAAATCGGAGCAGGCCCCGGTTCCATCGCGCAGTGGCTGTGTCGAAAAGTCGAACCGACAGGCGTGGTGCTTGCCACCGACATCGATACGCGGTTTCTGCAACATGACCGTCCCGAGAATCTGGAAGTACGCCGCCACGACATCGTGACGGACCCGATGCCAGATGGAGCTTTCGACCTCGTGCATGCGCGATTGGTCTTGGTGCACCTGCCTCAACGCGAAGCAGTTCTAGAGCGGATGGTCGCGGCGCTCAAGCCGGGCGGCTGGCTGCTGGCGGAAGAATTCGATTCGCCATCGCTGCCGGGTCAGCCCGATCACCGCCACGGGGGAGCCATCCTGAAGTCCGTCCTTGCAATGCGCCAAGTGATGCTGGACCAGGGGGTGGACCCCGGATTCGGAAGATCGCTCGTCATGCATCTTCGCACCTGTGGACTGGAATGCATCAACGCGGAAGGCCGTGCGCTGCTCGCCCGGGCTGGATCTGCGGGAACGCGCCTGATGAAAGCGAACCTCGAACAACTCCGCGAGGCGATCATTGCCTCAGGCACGGTCAGCCCGCAGGAGTTTGCGGACGACGTCGCTCGTCTCGATCACGAGGATTTCATGTCGCCTCTGCCCGTGATGTGGAGCGTATCGGGGCGCCGCACGGCAGCGTTGGTTACCTGATGACGGAGAGACAGGTTCGAATCCACGCGGCGAGCGACGATCCCGCTTCCATCGGTTGTCGCAGTCCGGGAATCATCGGGGCGATCGAGAATTTTTCTCGGCCGCGCGCGACCGCGGCCCGTATGGCGAACTCAATGGAACGGTGGCAAGAGCCGTGGGAACCCGCTCACGAAGCATTATTGACGGAGATCAAAGCACCCTTCGGCGTTCGTGGGACCATCCATCCACCGTCGCAGCGTCCCGCCACGCGACCTCGGGCCGACGCGATCTCCCGTGACACGTGTGGGCGCAACAGGATCGATCAGGGGCGCGTGGGGAAGACCCGAGAAGTTTCATCGGCGCTTTCGTATTTCAATCTGGAGGTTTCCGTCAATGCATATCGCAACGCTCTCGACGATCACCGTGGCGGTGTCGCTGGCCCTGGCGCCGGCCGCCGGCTCTGCCGCGGTCATCGGCTTTCTCGGCAACTTCGACGTGATCAACGATACGGGGAGCACGGCACACGGCTTCGAAATCGACCTCGAAGGCTTGCACAGTAGCGACATCACCGACACCTTCGGTGGTGCGGGTCGAGGGTTTCCGACCGGCCGCGGGTTCGATCCGGCGACCAGCGTCCAACGCTACGGCTCGCCTACCGTCTCCGATTATGTGAACGGCGCGATCTTCGGTACCAAAGTCACCTATCTCGGACTGTTCAATGGCACCAACTGGGATTTCGGCACCCCCAGTGGAAGCTTCGTCACGCCGGGGGACAACTGCTGGTCGGGGGGCGGGCTGGGTTATGGCGCGGCCACTCCTTGCGACCATTTCGGGGTCGGCATCACCAAGAATGCGACCAAGACGACTTACAGCTGGCTGCTCGAGACGCCGACGGCCGGAGTGCTGAACAATGGGGTCGTCAATCTTCCCGCCCCGGTCTGGAACGTCATTCCGGCGCCTCCACCACCGCTAGGCCAGCCCCCGGCGCCCCCGATTGTCGTCGCGCAGATACAGGCGCCACCCGCCCCGGTCCAGATTCCCGAACAGGAACCGCAGTTTGGCGACGCGGTCTGGGTAAAGGTATTCACCACGGAGTTGGATGAGCCGCCAAAACTGGAAGACCTGGTGGCCGGCAATGCCAAGGTCGAGCAGGCGGAGACGGAAATCGAGTGGCAACTGTTGCAGAAGGATCCGGGCAACCCGGCTTCCGGAGTGCTCGAAAGCGGCAATGGCGCGCCCGTAGGACCCAATGCCGCATCGATACTTCGTCGCTATGAGTTCTTCGAGTTCGGTGGCGTCTATGATCCGACCGACCACCATGCCGTGTTCGATCCGGGTTTCGGGGACTCGCATCCTGGCCCCAACGACATCGGCATCTACCTCGGCGCCCAGAACGGCGCGGCCAACTTCAATCTGGCCGCGGTCCCGGAACCACAGACCTATGCCATGGTGGTAGCGGGACTCGGTCTCGTTTTCGCGATGGCACGTCGCCGCCGCGCGCGACAAGAAGGCTGAAGCCACGTTTCAACCCTGAGCGGCCGGCCGGCTGCTCAGGGTCACCGTGTCGGATAGTGCGTCCCGCGGGCCTGGGTGCCTTCTCGAACCGGCCCCCGCAAAACCACGAAAGCCGACCATCACCCCGCGACCGGCTGATAGACGCGGATCCTTGGCGAAAGCTTGGCTCGCAGCTCCCGATCCGCGATCCGGATGTCGTACTCGGATTGCAAGTTCAGCCAGAACCGCGGCTCCATGCTGAAGAACAATCCGAGCCGAAGCGCCGTGTCGGCGGTAATGGGGCGCTGGCCATTGACCAGTTCGCTGATCCTGCTCGGCGAGACATCGATATCCGAGGCGAGCTGGCGAGCGCTGATGCCCATGGGCTTCATGAAATCCTCCAGCAGGATCTCGCCCGGATGAATCTCTTCAAGCAACTTGGCCATGTTCCGCATTCCTAGTGGTAGTCCACGATCTCGACCCGGTGCGCTCCATCCGACTTCCAGACAAAGCAGACCCGCCACTGGTCATTGACGCGAATGCTGTGCTGGCCCTTGCGGTCGGATTTCAATGCCTCCAGCCGGTTGCCGGGTGGGATGCGCAGGCCGGCGAGTTCCGTGGCGGCGTGGATCTGAAGCAACTTTCGCCTCGCGACGCGCTCGCTAGTGCGGAAGCGGGATACGGCGCGACTGTGAAACAAGGCTTCGGTATCGGCGCAGGCGAACGAGCGAATCATGTGGAATTTTGATCTTCCATACAGATTCCGTCAAACGGAACGCCTGGTGTCGCCCCTGGGCCGCGGTACGGCGGTGCGGACAGTAGAAGCGCCAGGGATTCCTGAACTGCACGGGCGACAGGTTCACCGCCACGCCCACCCGCAACCCGGCCCGACCGTGCTTCGTGAGAACAGGTTTCAGGCCTGCTGGGGCCGGTTCGGGTGGCGCATCAACGCCTGATCTCGCAGCGCCATGCTGTCCTTGGACGGTTCTATCCCCAGCACCACCGAGAAAATGTGCTGCATGCGCCGGTAGGTCCCCAGGGCCTCGGCCGGTCGGTCGAGTGCAAGGTGGCATCGCATTTGGCCCATGTAGAAGCCCTCCACCAGATCGTCGGCCTGGAGCCCCGAGCGAAAGCGATCAAGCGCTTCGTCGAACCGGCCGTGCTGCTCCAGCCGACGTCCGGTCGCCTCCACGATGCGGATGAAACGACTGCGCAGTCGCTCCCGCATCGGTACCGCCCACGCGATCTCGTTTTCCGTCGCCAGGAACCCATTGCCGCCGGCCGCACGCTGGGGCGCCCCCGGCGCGCTGCCGGGTCGAAAGCAGGTTCGAGGATCGCGGAGATGATCTTGAGCTCGCCGCATTTCGGGCGGTGCTCGAGGTCGATCTCGAAGTCGCGCTCGAGCAGCCGAGCCAGCTGATGCGGACCGGGCCTGGTGTGTGCGCAGCCTGGCTCAGTGGCGGCGAGCTGCGACGCGTCGGCATCCTCGTCGGGACCTGCCGGGGGACTACCAGCGCCCGCAGCTTGGGCGTTGGGCGCCAGCACCCCATGAAAGCGGATCAGGTGCAACCTCGCCGGCTGAAGGTCACTGTGCAACAGTTGCAGGGCGCGGGCGGAACGCTGTGGTTTCCGGACTCGGCTACCAAGTAGATCCGCCTGTACCTAGAATACCTCGACTCGCGCATCATTCCGGCGGCTGATTCGCACCACCCCGCCGTGATGCATCGGCCGGTGGACCTCTTGGTGACCGCGCATTCGCCCCTCAATCGCACCTCGTCCGTATGCACTTGTTGGAAGCGCACTGCGCGTCGTGCTTGCACACCGCGCCGCGCTTGAGGTCGTCGGTGCAGTAGTTGGCGCCGCCGATGGGCTTCTTGCAGGATTGCCCCTTGTCGCAGTGCCGATCCTCGCTGCAGACGCAGACGTCCTTCTCGCACTGACCGCTGGTGCACTCCGCGTTCTTCCGGCAGGCCTTGCCCACGCCGATGGAAGATCCGACGATGCAGCGCATCGGCGGCGCGCCGCCGCAGGTGGCGGGCGGGGCGCATTGCTTGTCGTTGGAGCAGGTGTCGCCGTTCGGTTTGTAGCTCTGGCAGGTGTTGTGCCCCAGCGAGAGGGTGCCCGTGTCGCAATAGCGGCCGCTGCCGCAATCGGCGGCGTCGTTGCACTGGCAGCCGTACTCGCGGGTGCAGGAGCCGGACACGCAGTGCTTGTCGTTGACGCAGAACTCGCCCAGGGCCTGGGTGGATTCGGGTTCGCAGCGGCCCAGCGGCTTGCCCAGGCACGAGAGGCCCTTTTCGCACTGCTTGTCGGAGGAACACTCGCTGTCGGCGTCGCGCTGGGGTTCGCACACGTTACGGTTCAGCCCGTTCTTGCCGCAGTACTCGTCCGAGTCGCAGTCGGAGTCCTCCTTGCACGCGTACTCCTTGCCCATGGCATAGCGCCGCGTCACCAGCCACACGTAGACGGCCTTGGCGCCGTTGCGCACGTCGTCGTCGGTGGTCGAGCTGACCTCGCTCGAGGCCCATTGGCTGCACATGATGTAGTTGGAGGCCGCGGTGGAGTCCTTGTTGTTGCAGTCCCGCTTGCCGGAAGGCGGACCGAAGCCGTATTCGTCGTCGAGGCCGATGATGTGGCCGAACTCGTGCGCGATCACCGCGCTGGGCAAGCCCGAGTACATGTGGTTCCACTTGAACAGCCAGCGCTTGAACGAGGCGCGGTGGCTGGGCTTCAGGTTGAGCTGCAGCTTCCAGATCGTCTCATCCTTCCGCCAGGCGTTCAGTTCCGTGGGCGTCGCCTTGTCGATGCCGATGATGACCGGTTCGACGGTGAAGCCGGGGCGGGTCCAGGCGCGCTGGATGGACTGCGCGAAGAACTCCTGGACGTGCTTGAGGACGGTCTTTCCGCCCACGGACGTGCCGCGCGGGATGCGGCAGGCCGTGCCGCCCATGACCGCGTCCTTGCCGGGCGCGCTGCCGAAATCCTGCGGAATGAAGCCCGAGACGACCGTCTTGCCGTCCTTCTGCAGCACCTGGGCGCTCGACGCGCACAGGCTGTTGAGCGTCGCGTCGTTGAGCTGCGCCACGAGCTCGCCGGAGATGTCGATCATGCTCGTCATGCGGGCATCGGGCCAATCGAACTCCATGGGGATCCGCAGCTTCCACACGCCGTCCCTGCGGCTTAGTTCGTACGCGTAGCGCAACGGAGCGGTCGCGTAGTAGTTGTAGTGCCCCTTGATGGTCCGTACCGGAAGGTCGTTGGGGAAGCGGTATCCCAGCGGCGCCTCGCGCTCGATGCGCCCGCTCTTCTCGTCGCGCTTGCGGTTGCAGGAGATGATGTCGGCGTTGTAGCTCCGGGTGCCGATGTAATCCACCTTGCTACCCACGTCGGGCATCGCGAAGAGCTCCTTCTCCAGCTCCTCGGCTTCGGACTTTGCGCGACTGGTGGTGTCGACCTCGCAGAAATTCGCCCAGGCGGGCGTGGTGAAGCAGGCGATCAGCGCGCAGGCGCAGGCCAGGAACCTTGGGTTCGGTCGTCGCGGCATAGTGTCCTCCCGGGTTGCGTGTCGGCGTTGGATTCGACTCGGCCGAGGGCGTGGCCGAATCGTTGCACGCGCCGGTTAGGGCGGGCGGTCAGCAGTCGATTCCCGACCGATGTGTTCAGCATGCGTCCGGTCGTCGCGCGTTGATTGCCGGGGAGCGCGGGGCGATCGTCGCTCCGCCGTAAACAGCTCGTCTGCCGCTCGATTGCTGGGCGGCGTGGAAACTCCCGTCGGTTCCGCGCTCGGGTCATCGAAGCCGGCGCGCTCCGGCGCGCCGCAGTCCGAGCGCAACGATACCGGCCGCTGCCAGTACGACGGCCGAAGGCTCCGGCACCGGCGCCACGTTGCCGATCCCTTCGCTCAGGACAATGCTGTACTCGGAGCCGACACCGGGCCCGAACCGGAACGCCGGGTCGATGAACGCGGACGCGAACGCGCCGACGCCAGTCGAACCCGCCGCCGCGAAGGCGTCGGCGACCAGGGTCACGCGGTACAGGTGGCCGGCGGTCAGCTCGAGTTCGACGGTGTGGCCGAAGCTGTCGTCGAAACTGCCTTGCAGGGCGGGCGTGTTGATGCCTTCTTCGAATACGGGCTGCAGACCCAGCGTGACGTCTTCCAGGCGCCACTGCGCCTTCATCGCGAAGCCCGCGAAGGGATCGGTGGTCGTCGACGATGCGGAAGCCCTGCCGAACACGTCGACCAGGACCGACACGTCGCCGGCAAGGCCGAGCACCTGCAGCGCATAGAGCAGCGTCCCAGAGGAGCGGCCGGTGAACCCCTGCGACACCGATACTTCCCCCGAAAGATACGGGCCGGGCTGCGCCAAGGCCGAGAACGACACGGACCCGCCGGGGCCGGTGAGCGGATGCGTCCCGAAGGTGTTGAAGTTGAGCCGATCGGGGGGCGAGAAATCGAAGAACACGCTGCCCGACACCAGCGCCGGATCGAGGGCTGCCTGTGCCGTCGAGCCGAGACCGAAGAGCAACAGGGCTCCGAGTACTGGCCAGACGCGTCGGGTCCGACGGCGACCTTGCGAGTCGCATGAGGCCGGCGTGCGATGCTGGGTGACTCGGATGCTGGGCATGGTGGTCTCCGTGCTCAGGTCAAAACCGGCAAGGTGTTGTGAATCTATGGTGCCGGTGGCGTCCATGGACGCCACCGGCACCATAGTACCGACGCCGTCGGCGTGCAAGATCACCGCCCGAAGGCCGCACCTAGCCGCGGGCAAGGCGTCGTCCGAGCGCGGTTACCGTTCAGCGCTCGGGTCCGTGCGCAGTTTCACTGCGACAGGAAATCCACCGCCAATGCGGCGAGGCACCGCGCACCGGCCAGCAAGCCCGATTCGTCGATGTAGAACCGCGGCGAATGTTTCGAGGCGGCCTGCGCCATGTCCTGGTCCTTCGGCGTGATGCCGACGAAACAGAACATCCCCGGCACCTGCTGCTGGAAGTAAGAGAAGTCCTCGGCCACCATCACGCGCTGGTTCACCTTCGACCCGCTTTCGCCCCCCATGCGTTTCAAGGTCGGCAGCATCTTTTCCGTCAGTGCCGGGTCGTTCACCGTCACCGGCACGGCCTTCTCGATCTTCACTTCGGTGCGCGCGCGGTCGGCTTCGGCGATGCTGCGGATCGTGCCGCCCATCTCGACCTGGTCGGGATTGATGTTCTTGCGCGTTCCGCCGTGGATGGTGGCGACGGTGACGACCGCGGGTTTCTTGGAGACGTCGATCTGCCGGCAGACGACGTTCTGGCAAATAGGATTTTCAAACGCCATCTTCTCTCGCTAGGCGGCCTGATTCCAGCACGGGTCCAGCGCGAATCCGTCCGGCTTGGTGGCCAGACGCGAACGTAATCCCGGGGTCTTTCATTCTGCTCTTTTCACGGGGTCGGGTCTCATTGGATCAAGCCCGGCTCGGGGCGGCCGGACTATGCCAACATCGGCGCCATGTCCCGCGATCTTCTCCTCTACGGCGCCAACGGCTACACCGGTGAACTGATCGCCCGCGAGGCCGTGCGGCAGGGCCTGCGTCCGATCCTGGCCGGGCGCTCCCGCGAGCCGGTGGTGGCGCTGGCCGCGGATCTCGGACTCCCGCACCGCATCTTCGACGTGACCCACGCCCGCGCCCACCTGGACGGCGTGCGCGTGGTGCTCAACTGCGCCGGCCCCTTCTCGGTGACCGCCGCGCCCATGATGATAGACTGCCTGGACGCCGGCACCCACTACCTGGACATCACCGGCGAGCTGCGCGTGTTCCAGGCCTGCCGCGCCGCCGATGCGAAGGCGCGCGCGGCCGGCGTGATCATCTGCCCCGGCACGGGCTTCGACATCGTGCCCACCGACTGCCTCGCCGCACACCTCAGGCAGCGACTGCCCGAGGCGCAGCGCATCGACCTCGCCTTCCACTTCGCCACCCGACCCAGTGGCGGCACCGCGCGCACCGCCGTGGAGGGCCTCGAAATGGGCGGCCTGGTGCGCGAGAACCATGCCCTGAAGCGCGTGCCGGGTGGCCATCGGATTCGCCGCATCCCCTTTCGCGACCGCCCGCGCTGGTGCGTCTCGCTGCCCTGGGCCGACGTGTACACCGCCGGCCTGTCCACCGGTGTGCCCGACGGCATGGTGCTGGTGGCGATGCCTCTGGCCGCGAGCGTCCTGATGCGCCTCACCTCGCCGCTCACCCCGTTGATGGCCACGGCGCCGGCCCAGCGCCTGCTCAAGCATCTCGCCACCCGCCTGTTCCCCGGCGGCCCCGACGAGACCGAGCGCTCCCGCAACCCCACCGAGTTCTGGGGCGAGGCCAGCGCCGCCGACGGCCGTCGCGCCACCGCGTGGCTGAGCGCCCCGAGCGCCTACGTGCTCACCCGCGACGCCGCGCTGGGCATCGCGAGGCACTGCCTGGATACGCAGCGGCAGGCCGGGTTCTTCACCGCCTCGATGCTGGTCGGGAGCGACTTCGTGGCGGGATTGCCGGGTGTGACGTTGGTGGACGAGTGAACGCGAAGGACCGCCCGTGACCACAACTCGAATCGACGGGTGCGACGAACCGGATCCGTGCCGTGTCGCGTCCGTGACGATCCGGCCCGGTTCCCCAACGGACGTGGTGGCGATTTCACTTCGACGCCGGGTCCGGATGCTCTCCCTCGCAATGCGTTTCGTGGAGCGATCCATCGCCACGCCGGTCAGCCCTCGTCGAGTTCCCGCTGCAGGCTGCCGATACCGTCGAGCAGCGCCGCGAACTTGTCGCCGAAATGCGTGAGGCGGTACTCGACACGTGGCGGCACTTCGGGGAAAGAGCGCTTGTCGACGAGGCCGTAGCGCATCAGCTTGCGCAGCCGTTCGTTCAGTACCTTCTTCGTCAGACCCGGCTGGGCGTGCTCCATCTCACCGGGGCGCCGCACGCCATCGCGAATCATGCCAAGCACCGCCAGCGACCATTTGCAGCCGACGATGTCTTCGACCATGTGCGACACCTGGGGCGTCGAGGAAATTTTCTTTTCATTTGCTATCATCGATGGTCACCGAAAAGTACCCGGGACACCGTTCGGTACCCGCTTGGCGAGCGTGGCCGGTCTGGAAACAATCGGACTTCGATTCAACCACGAACCGGAGCTACCGATGAAGACCGCATTCACCATTCCCCTGCTCTGCTCGCTGACGGCGCTGGCAGGCGATCCGCCGACGGTACCGTATCCCGAGGGCTATCGGGACTGGACGCACGTGAAGAGCATGGTTATCCACGACGGTCATCCGTTGGGGGCTGCGTTCGGCGGCATCCATCACATCTATGCAAACCAGAAGGCGCTCGGCAGCTATCGACGCGGCGGCCCCTTCCCGGACGGGTCGGTGATCGTGTTCGACCTGCTCGACGCCAAGGACAGCGGCGGTGCGATGGTGGAGGGCAGCCGCAAGGTGGTCGGCGTGATGACCAAGGACGCACGCAAATGGACCGATACGGGAGGCTGGGGTTTCGAAGGTTTCAAGGGCGACTCGAAGACCGACCGCGCGGTAGGCGCGAACGCGGCAACCGCCTGCTTCGGCTGTCACGCGCCGCAGAAAGCCGACGATTACACCTTCAGCCGCTGGCGGCAGTAGCGCCGACAGCACACCAGGCACGCGTGATCGGCCACTTTCGCCGGGTGGCCGGATGCGATGGTGATCGATCGGAGGACCGTGCCTCAGTCTTCGAGAATCTCTACGACGCCCGCAGATCCGTGCGGAGCCGACACGGTCTCCACCAGTATCAATTCGAGGTCGATCATGTCGCCGACACGTTCGACCGCCGCAAGCCGGGCATCGGCAACACCCTCGGCCAACGGACCCGCGCCCGCTGACCGGTGCGACGCACACCGACCTCGGAAGCAGGAACCCGTGTCATCACGTGGGGACGCACACCGTACTCGATCCGGGCTACTTCGGTGCCGACAGCCAACGGGATCCCGTCGATCATGCCAACCCACCGGACCAGTCCAGGCAGCGGCGCCACGATGGTCGCTGCAGCCAGCGCGCGCCGCGCATTGACGAGTTCGGCTTCCGCACTTGCCCACTGGATCTCGGCAGATGTCCCGGCCCGGGAGAAAAGCGGCTCCGCCTCGGTCGGCGGAACCCCGGGGACACGCTGCTCAGCGGCGGCGAAGGCGCGGGTGGTACGCTCCATTTCGTCCCGGAACGGCGCGAGGTCGAGGATCGCGATTGCCTGCCCGGCAATGGCGGCGGAGCCTTCCTCGAGCAAACGCTGTTGAAGCACTCCACCGACCGTCAGCCGGATCGCTCGCGACTCGCGCGATCGGAGAATGCCATCCAGTTGACGGGGTGCGGATGGCTTGGAAGGCAAAACAGCGGCGTTGTGAACGCCGCCATCTCCGGTACCGTGCATCGATCCGCAGCCCGCAAGGGCGAACAACGAAGCCGCGGCCATCGCTGCGAACAGCAT
>Ga0163144_10011446_pt1 | contig 18758 bp, 15 predicted proteins | sample OliLak19BULKMAT1_FD_123175 | JGI IMG/M metagenome (GOLD analysis project Ga0163144, IMG submission 123175) | Freshwater microbial mat bacterial communities from Lake Vanda, McMurdo Dry Valleys, Antarctica - Oligotrophic Lake LV.19.BULKMAT1 | ecosystem: Environmental > Aquatic > Freshwater >... | reverse complement strand
TGCCGCCGCCGCGACACGCCTTCCTGCACGAGGTGCGGCGCGAGTAGCGGCTGCTCTTGCCGCGCGGCGCTCACCCAATTCAACCGGTCTCTGGGGGTCAGGGGGCTGTGCGCGAGGCCCACGACCCCGCTGCCCTTCCTCCGCACGGAAAAACGCCCGCGACAAAACCGCTTCGGATCGTGAATAATACCGGATGAAATCACCTCGGGCCTGTTGATCGCGCCGAATTTATCGCGCGAGGAAGAAACGAAATTCCTGGGCGGCTTGCTCACCACTTGGGGCAAGACCTGGCACACCTGGCCCGATCCGAAGACCGCGTTGCCCATGGGCGAGCCGCTGTTGATGTGGTCCGCCACGAAGGACGGTCAGGTGAGCGAGAAGCTTCTGGAGATACGCGATCGGGAATTCAAGGTCTCGACGACCGCGATGCGCCGACAGCGAGCGCACCTCGGCCCGATCCCGCAAATCGACGCCCCCAAGTCGATCCACACCATTGGACGGCAGTGGACGAACGAAGGGTCCGACAAGCCGCAACCCCGAACCGCCGGGTAGCAGGCCGTCGAGGAAAGCTCATTCGTCTGTCGTCGAGCTCCAAGAGTCCCGTAGCCGTGGTCGTGAGACCACGGACCCGAGCCCGAATACGCAGTCTACAACCGCGCCGCCGCGGTCTTGTCGACCAGCCACAGCAGTTCGCCGTCGACAGGCTGGACGAGTTGCGCCGGGAGTCGTTGCGGATCGCGCGGCCCCTGCAAAACTTCCTTGAGCGGCTGAGCCTTGTCGGCGCCTGCGACGAGAAACGCGACCGTCGCGGCCTGGTTGATCGCCGGCGCGGTCAGTGTCAGCCGATGCATTTGCAACTCGACGATGTAAACCGCCGATACCCAGCGCGTGCGTTCCTCGAGCACGGGCAAGCCGGGGAAGAGCGAGGCCGTGTGGGCGTTGTCTCCCATGCCCAACAGCACCAGGTCGAAGCGCGGCTGACCGTCGGCGAAGAACTGCCGTAGCTCTCGCTCATATTCCAGCGCAGCCTCATCGGGGTCGCCCACGCCGCGCATGGGATGGATTTGCGAGTCGAGCAGGGGTATGCGATCCAAGAACGCCTCGCGAGCCATCCGATAGTTGCTCCGCGGGTCGACGGGCGGAACGCAGCGCTCGTCTCCCCAGAACACATGGACCTGCGACCAGGGAACCGAGTCGCAAAGCGGCTTTTGTGCAAGCAATTCGTACGCCCTGCGCGGCGTGTTGCCGCCGGCCAACGCGACACTAAAGCGGCCCCGATCGCGCACCGCGACGTTGGCACGCGCGGCAAACAATTCGGCCGCCGCTTGGCTCACGGCTTCGAGATTCTCGTAGCGCTGGATCATTCGTACTCGTTCGCGGATGGGGCGAGATTGTTTGGTTGCGGGAAGGTGTCAGGAACCGTTGGCTGGGTTGCCGGTACTACGTGGGTTGCTTTTTGGAGCCAACGGTTCCAGACACCGCCATGTTCCAGTCTCCGCTGAACAGTCAATGTCAGCTCGCCGGCTCTGGCACACTTGCCGGCGCGGTGACGGGATCGTGCCACTTGTCTTCCTCGTGGTCCAACAGCGTATTGGCTGCCGCGGGGCCCCACGAACCGCTGGCGTAATTCGGAAACTCCGCCGGCGGGGTCTGTGCCCAACGATCGAGAATCGGCTGCACGACGGCCCAGGCAATTTCCACCTGATCGGCCCGCATGAACAACGTCGCATCGCCCCGCATGACTTCCAAAAGCAATGTCTCGTAGGCCTCGGGCACCGGCACGTTGAAGGCCTCGCGATACGAGAATCGCATATCGACCGGGCGCAACTCCATGACACTGCCTGGCAGCTTTGCCTGAAAGGTCAGCACAATGGCTTCGTCGGGTTGAATGCCAATGGTCAGTCGATTGGGCTGCCACGTGGGCACGGCCGAATCGGGGAAGGAGCGATGCGGAACGGGGCGGAATTGAGCGACGATTTCCGACACGCGCCGCTTCATCCGCTTGCCTGTCCGCAAGTAAAACGGCACGCCCTGCCAGCGCCAATTATCCACCTGCAGCTTCACCGCCGCGTAGGTCTCGGTCGCCGAATTGGGATCGACGTCGGGCTCGGCGCGGTAGGCCACGACGTTTTCCGTATCGATCTTTCCCGCGCCGTACTGGCCGCGCACCGCGCAGCGGTCGACGTCTTCGGGAGCAATCGGGCGAATGGCCCGCAGTACGTCGACCGTCTTGTTGCGGACTTCGTCGGCCTTGAACGACACGGGCGGCTCCATCGCCACCAGCGTCATGACGCGCAGCAAGTGGCTTTGCAGCATGTCGCGCACCGCGCCCGAGCGATCGTAGTAGCCGCCGCGATGCTCGACGCCGACAGCTTCGGCCACGGTGATCTGCACGTGGTCGATATAGCGGCGGTTCCAAATCGGCTCGAAGACGCTGTTGGCGAAACGAAACGCCAAAATGTTTTGCACGGTCTCCTTGCCCATGTAATGATCGATGCGGTAGATCTGCTTCTCTTTGAGAAGCCCCGTCAGCGACTGATTCAACGTCTCGGCCGAGCTCAGGTCGCGGCCAAAGGGCTTTTCGACGACCAATCGCTGGCGAACTACGTCGCCCATGAGCTTCGCCTGCACAAGCTGGCGGGCGATCAACTCGATCATCGTGGGCGAAGTGGCCAGATAAAAGACGTGCTCGGTGGGCGTCGCCGATTCCTTGTCGCGAGCCGACAGCAGATCGGCAAGTCGGCCAAAGGCTTTGGCGTCTTTAAAATCAGCGTCCAGATAGTTCACGCGCGCGGCGAAGGCATTCCACTCGTCAGTCTTGGTCGCTCCGCGGCGCGAGAATTGATCGACGCCCTCGCGCAAGTGGTCGCGAAATTGCTGATCGTTCATCTGCACCCGATCGACGCCGATCAGCGCGAAGGTCGGCGGTAGGTCGCCGTCGAGAAACAAGTTGTAAACCGCCGGCACAATCTTGCGGTGCGTAAGATCGCCGCCAGCGCCAAAAACAGTGAGCACGCAGGGTTGAGAATTTACAGTGGCCATGAGGCATGATCCCAGTGCGGATTTATGCGAACAAGTATCGTTACAAGCCCAGGGTAAGCGACCGTGCCGCAGTCCATTTCTTGTCGGTCCGATCGCCTTCCCTGGGGAGCGGCTAAATCAGCATGTCGACTTACGCCTGCCCCCATTGCGTATGGAAGGTCCCCTTCTCGTCGACGCGTTCGTAAGTGTGCGCGCCGAAGAAATCGCGCTGGGCCTGAATCAGGTTCGCCGGCAAATGCGCGGTGCGATAGCCATCGTAGTAGGCCAGCGAGGCACTGAACGCCGCCGTAGGAATTCCCAGTTCCGCCGCGGTCCGTACGATCGCCCGCAAATCGGCCTGGCGTTCGACAACAGCGCCCGCCAGGCTTTTGTCGAGCAGCAGATTCGGCAGATCGGCCCGCGCTTTGTAGGCCTTGCGAATGTCCTCGAGCAGCGTCGCGCGGATGATGCAGCCGCCGCGCCAAATACGGGCCACGGCTTCGGGATTCAGATTGTAGTTGTAGGTCTGCGACGCGGTGCGCAACAGCGCCATGCCCTGTGCGTACGTGATGATCGTCGCCGCGTACATGGCCCGCCGCAGTTGGCTCAGCAGCTCGTCGCGGTTGCCCTTAAATTCCGTCGGCGGCCCCGAGAGCAGCTTGCTGGCGGCCAGCCGATCGCTTTCAAAGCCCGAAAGATCTCGCATCGCCACGGCCGCGTCGATCGTGGGGATGGGCGTAACCAGATCCATCGAGCTTTGCGAAGTCCATTTGCCGGTGCCCTTTTGCCGGGCAACATCCAGAATCACATCCACCAACCGCTTACCGGTCTGCTTATCGACCTGTAGAAAGATCTGGGCGGTGATTTCCATGAGGAACGAATTCAATTCGGCCTTGTCCCATTGGTCGTAGACCGCGTGGAGCTGATCGTCCGACATGCCCAACCCACGACGCATGATGTCGTAAGTCTCGGCGATCAACTGCATCAGGCCATACTCGATGCCGTTGTGTACCATCTTCACGTAATGGCCGGCCGAGCCAGGACCCAGGTACGTGACGCACGGATCGCCGCCAACCTTGGCCGAGACGTCTTCCAGGATCTTGCGCACTCGCTCGTAAGCCTGCTGCGGGCCGCCGGGCATCATGCTGGGGCCGTGCCGCGCCCCCGATTCGCCGCCCGAGACGCCCATGCCGAAGAAATGGACCTTCCGCTCGGCCAGCGCCTTCGCGCGTCGATCGGTATCGATGAAGTGCGAGTTGCCCGCGTCGACGATCAAATCTTCGGGCGACAAGAGCGGCAGCAGCTCGCCGATCACCGCGTCGACGATCGGCCCCGCCGGCACCAGCATCATGATGGCGCGTGGCGATCGCAGCATCGCGACAAACGCCCGTGCGTCGCCCGTGGCGTCGACTTTCTTCCCGGCAGCTTCGTCGCGCAGGGCCTTCACCTGCTTGGGGTCCTTGTCCAACCCTGCCACCGAGTGGCCGTGGTCGGCCATGTTCAGCACCAGGTTGCGGCCCATGACGCCCAGGCCGACCATCCCAATTTCGTAGTGCGTTTCGCTCATCGTCTGCTCTCCTTAAGGACCTCGCCGAATGGGCTGAATGGTTCGCAAAGCCCGCCGTTATCCGCCCGCGGCGTCGTCCAGCCCAACCGCCGCCAGGGCCGCACGTGTCGTCTCATAACTGGTATGTTGAATTCCGTGGATGCCCAGACCCAGGGCCACTTCGACAAACATCGCCCGATCGTCCAAGTAGGCCACGTGCTTGGGCGTCGTCTGCGAAACGTCGAGGGCGATGCGGTAAATATCGGTGTCAGGCTTGCGGAAGTGAACGAAGCTGGAGGCAATAAACGCGTCGACAAACTCGTTCAAGCGGAATTTCTCGATGCGGTGCAGCGTTAGCTCGCGCCCCTCGTTGCTGACGACCGTGACGCGCAGTTTGTGCCGTTCTTTCAGCCGCCGCACCAAGCCGATCATCGCTTCATCGGCCACCGACTGCTCGAACATGAATGTGCGGAAGTCCTTTTTCGCGAATGTTCGCGGCTGAAAAAACACGACCCGATCCAGATACTCCTCCAGCGAGAGCTTGCCTTCTTCGTACGTATCGAACGTCATCCGGTGACGTTGATCCATTTCCGAGAAATCAAAACCGAACTGCTCGGCAGCTTTTCGCCGCGATTTCGAGTCCCAGCCGTTGGTGCCGAGAACCCCACCGACGTCGACGAACAGTGTGTTGATCGGATTGCTTGCCATGGAAAGTGTCGCAGCGATTTCAAAGGACAGGTGACCGTAGGAACAACCCGGGCGTTTCTAGCCGTGGGGATGATTGTCGCGGCGCGGCGCACTTTAAGTCAAGCGGCGGCGAATTAGCCCCCAACGGGGCTCCGCACGATAGCTCGTCTATGCTGCGAGATCGCTCGGCAGATCGTTTCTTGAATGGTTATTCGAGGAGCGGGAATAAAGTGTGTCGTGGAAAAACTCCCAGGAAATCGCCGTTTTGTTTTTCAACCTTAACTATTTGCGAACCCCCTGGCAGGTGGGCTATCATGGGATCCCGGCAGCAGCCCAATCGGGTTCACTCGGCAGCGGGGCGATTTGCCGAACGTGCGTGTTTGCGGAACTGTTTGCACCGAGGAGGCGTCTGACGTCCTGTCCAAGCGAGGCTACGCGAACGGCTCTCGCTCGGGGGTGAGATCATTGCCACGACGACCTGGGTCGTTCACTCCCGCCGCGACGCCCTCCTGTTTTGTGCCGGCTTGGCTGCGTGTTTTTTTCTTTCCTGAAACCACCCTCGGAACCAGAACATGGCGACCGCGGAAGAGACACGGCCCGAAACCCAAATCGACAACGACTCCAGCTACCAATTCATCGAGGCCGTCCGGCAGCGGATCGCCACCGTCGTCGTCGGGCAAGACGTGGTCGTCGAGCGCTTGCTGATCTCGCTGTTCACCGGCGGCCATCTGCTGCTGCAGGGCGTGCCGGGCCTGGCCAAGACGCTGCTCGTGGCCACGCTGGCCAAGAGCGTCGATCTCGCGTTTGCCCGCATTCAATTCACGATCGACCTGCTGCCGTCGGACATCTTGGGCAGCGAAGTGTTGGACCAGCGGACCAATGACTTCCGCACGGTCAAGGGGCCGATCTTCACCAACTTGTTGTTGGCCGACGAAATCAATCGCGCCGCGCCCAAAGTGCAAAGTGCCTTGCTCGAAGCCATGCAGGAGCGGCGGATCACCATCGGCAAAGAGACCTTCAAGCTGCCGGCCCCGTTCCTCGTGATCGCCACGCAGAACCCCGTCGAGCAGAGCGGCACGTTCGAGCTGCCCGAGGCGCAACTAGATCGCTTTCTGCTGTGCCATCGGCTGCACTATCCCGAGCCCAATGAAGAACGCGAAGTGCTCAAGCGCAATCTGGCGTTGGGCGTGCAGCGCGAGGAGCACGGAGCGATTGTGCGCACCGAATTCGACGTGCTCGAAAACAATCCCGTCGGCTCGATCGACGATTTGGTCACCGCGATGGAGGCCGTCCACCAGGTTCACGTCTCCGACACGTTCCTGGAACACGTCGTCGAAGTGGTCAAGCGAACCCGCTCGCATCCACACGTTGAGCTGGGATGCAGCCCCCGCGCCGGCATCGCGCTCATCAAAGCAGCGCGAGCGAGGGCCTTGATTCACAAGCGATCGTACGTCGTGCCCGAGGACTTGTATGCCCTGGCCGACGACGTGATGCTGCACCGCATGCGACTAAATTACGAAGCACTGGCCGACGGCTACAGCGGAACGGACGTACTGCGGCAGTTGCTCGACGAATTCGGCTTCAAGCAATCATAAGGACAGGGCATGAACGTCGCGGCGCATGAACGTCAAAGTTTAGCCGCCCCGCTCGCGGGGCGCTCCGCCGCTAGCACCGCGTAAACGAACGACTCGAATCGAGGCCGGCGTGGAAGGCAATCTCGACACTCTCGACGTGATGGATTCGCGGCGTTTCTACGTCGCCATCCGCCGCCTGGCTAACAGCTTCAACTACGGTGTCGATCGGTCTCCCTACCTGGGCTCGGGCATCGAGTTTGCCCAATCGCGACCTTATCAGCCGGGCGACTCGGTGCGTTCGATCGACTGGCGCGTGACGGCCCGCACGGGGCGCGTGTTCGTCAAGGAATACGAAGCGCCCAAGCAGATGCCCTGCTATTTGCTGATCGACACGTCGGCCTCGATGATGGTGGGCGCAACGACGACGACCAAGTACGTCGCCGCGCTGCAAATCGCCGGTGGACTGGCCCTGGCCTGCCTCGATCGGGCCAATCCCGTCGGCGTGCTAGGCGTGGGCGAGCGCGATCTGCACATCAAACCCAGCTTGGCGCGCGACCGCGTCTTGCAGTGGTTGCACGGGCTGCGCAACTTTCGTTACGACGAAGCCACGACGCTCTCCCGTCGCGTCGCCGAATTGGGAACGCGGCTAACGCATCGGGCCCTGGTGGTCATTCTCAGCGACCTGCACGACGACACGGCAGCCACTTCGTTGCGACTATTGGCCCAGCAGCACGATTGCGTCGCGCTGCAATTGCGCGATCGGGCCGAACGCGGCTTGCCAGGCGCGGGCCTCTTATTCGCACGCGAAGCAGAGACGGGACACGCCTTCGTTACGCACGGCCGGCGCGACTGGATCGACCAGCAGCGACTCGACGGCGAGCTCAAACACGCACAAATCGACCATTTGCTCCTCGATACCGACAAGCCCTATGTTCATCGATTACGGAGCTTTTTCCGTGCCCGCGATGTGTTAGGCCGCGGCACGCGGTAGCGAAACAGCGAGACTGAGGATCTGTGCAGCAAAACATGGTTAATTTGCCACGGATTGAACACGGATGAAACACGGATGAAGAAAACTACAAAGGGCACAAAGACCAAGGGAAAGCGTTCGTGTCCGTTGTCTTTGTGCCCTTCGTGTTCTTTGTGGTTCTCTTCATCCGTGTTTCGTCCGTGTTCAATCTGTGGCTAAAAAATTGCGCAAGTAATTCCTGCGCGAGTCGGGATTGTCTCGCGACTAGCAACCTAAACGGGGATCAATTCATGCGGTCCAACTCGACCATCCGACGAAGTTCGGCCGCCCGCTGCGCTCGCTTGGAGCAAATGAGAGCAGCAAATTGCTGCGTAATGACTCTGCTATTGCCGATCGTATTGCTGTACGCTTCGTCCTCGATTGCCGCGAAGGTCGAGCCCGCTGGGTTGCCTGACAGCACGGTGGGCTTGCCCGTTCGCGTCGAGCAACTCGTGCTGCCGGGAACGGAGCTCGAACCCAAACCTTGGAACGACAAAACGCCGCTTGTGATTCGCGTCGAGGCCGTCTATCCGCACGGAACCGCGTTTCGCTACGACTTCTCGTATCATGGCCTGGAGCCCGGCGAGTACGACCTGGGCACGTTCCTGCGTCGTAAGGATGGCACTTCGACCGATGACTTGCCCCCGTTGAAACTGACCATCACAGCGCTTCTGCCTTCCGGACAAATTGAACCCCACGCACTCGATACCGGCGCGCTCCCGTGGCTAGGGGGCTACCGGGCTCTGTTGGTGATGGCGGTGACCCTCTGGGTGGCTGTGCTTCTTTGGATCCTCTATCCCCGGCGACACGCTCGAGCGGTCCATGCCGTCGCGGCGCCATCGCTTTCATTGGCCGATCGTTTACGGCCCTTAGTGACTGCGGCCATGTCGGGCCAGCTTGGAACCGCGCAACTTGCCGAACTCGAGCGAGCGCTCATCGGCTATTGGCGGCGGCGGTTAGGGCTCGACGGCCTGCCGCCGGGCGACGCACTCAGCCAATTAAAAACGCATCCCGAAGCCGGTCCGCTCATCACGCAGCTTGAAACGTGGCTGCACCGCCCGGGCGGGGCGTCGACGGTCGACTTGAATGTGCTGCTGGCCCCCTATCAAAACCTGCCGGCCGACGCCTTGGAGCGAAGTCCCGCGGGCGCGGAGGTCACGGCCCGATGATCCTGCCGTTCGGCCATCCGCTGGTCTTGTTCTTGCTCCTGGTGCCCTCTGCGCTCTTGATTCAAGTCTGGCGTCGCAAGCAGGGGCATCTCGTGCTGCCGTTCGACCACAGCGGCGCAGGCCGCGGCCGGTTCCTCGGATTTCTGGTGAATCTGGCCGAATCGTTGCCGGCGTTGATCTTGGCCGTGGTCGTTCTCGTGCTCGCCGGCCCGCAGCAAGCCGGCGTGCCGAAGACTCGCAACAAGATGACCAACATCGAATTCTGTGTTGATATTTCATCCAGCATGCTGGCGTCGTTGGGTGAAGGAAATCGTTACGACGCCTCGATGAAAGCCATCAACCAGTTTCTCGACTATCGAAAGGGCGATGCCTTCGGTCTCACCTTCTTCGGCAACAGCGTAATGCAATGGTGCCCCTTGACTACCGACGTCTCGGCCATCAAATGCGCCACGCCATTCATGAGCCCCGACAAAGCGCCCCCGTGGTTCGGCGGCACCGAGATCGGAAAGGCCGTGCTGGCATGTCGGCAGGTGCTGCGCGAGCGCGAAGAAGGCGACCGCATGATCGTGCTGGTCACCGACGGATTCAGTTCCGATCTGAGCGGAGACAATGCGCTGAATATCGGCGCGCAGATGAAAGAAAGCAACATCGTCGTACACGCGATTCACATCGCCGAGACCGCCGTACCCGGCGAGATCGTGAACCTGACCGCGGTCACCGGCGGCGAGGTATTCTCGGTCGACGACCCGCAGACGCTCACCAGCGTCTTTCAGCGGATCGACCAGATGCAGCAGACCGAGATGGTGCAATTGGCGCCCGAGACGTTCGACAACTACCTGCCGTATTGCATCGCGGGCCTGAGTTTACTCGGAGTGGCCTCGGCCACACTCTTTGGCGTGAGGTATACCCCGTGGTAGAGCTGCTGGCCACTGGCGCCGTGGTCGTGCTGGCGATGCTGGCCGAGGCGCTGCACCTCGCGCGCTTGCGGCGCGTGTCGGCGTTGGCTTTCGGTCCGGCAAAGCGCCCGGCGCTCTGGGCGCGTCTCGCGCCACTGATGCGAATAGCCGCATTGGGAGGGCTCACCTGGGGCTTGGCGACGCTCCTGCTGCTCGACCCGAAGATCCATCGCGCCAGCGACGAAATCCCCGAGCGCGAGATGCGTCATCTGCTGATCGTGTTGGACGTTTCGCCCAGCATGCGGTTGGTCGACGCCGGCGCCGATGGCAAGCAGAGCCGCCGCCAACGGGCCCGCGAGCTGATCGAATCGCTATTCGCCCGGGTCGCCATTCGCCAGCATCTGATCACGGTCGTCGCGGTCTACAACGGCGCGATCCCGGTCGTGGAAAAGACCCGCGATCCGGAAGTCGTTCACAACATCCTCGACGAATTGCCGATGGAATACGCCTTTCGCTCCGGCGGAACGGACTTGTTCGCCGGCTTGGAAGAAGCGGCTCGCATCTCGCGTCCGTGGCGGCCCGGCAGCGCGACGCTGCTCTTGGTGAGCGACGGCGACACCGTTGCTGCCACCGACATGCCGAAGATGCCGGCGTCGATCGTGCATACGCTCGTGTTGGGCGTTGGCGATTCCCAAAAAGGATCGTTCATCGACGGCAAGCAATCGCGGCAAGAAGCATCGACCTTGCGACAGATCGCGGCCCGGCTACACGGCGTTTACCACGACGGCAACGTCAAGCACATCGCCACCGACGTGATCCAGGCCATCTCGCAATCGGGCGAGACGAGCTCGCTCGACCGCCTGAGCCGCCGCGAATACGCGCTGCTGGCCTGTACCGCCGGTGGTATACTGCTGGCATTCTTGCCGCTGGCCTTGCAGCGCTTCGGCACGCGCTGGACGCCCGGCACGAAGGCCTCCAGTTCCTCGGGCAACCCGCGACCCAGGGAGCAGCGGACCAGGGATCAACGCATGGGGGATCAACACCGAGAACGGCCGCGCGAGACAATCGAGGTGGGAGCGTAACTGCGTCAAACCATGTCATCCAACGTAACGAATCGAAAAGGAGGCCGATGATGCGAGGGATCCTCTTGGGCGGGTGGTTGCTGATCGCGGTCCTGATGGGCGCGTATCACTATGGACCAGGACAAAAGCGTCTGGAGCTCGACAAGACGCAAGGCTCACTGGCCGGGGCCAAACAGAGCCTGGCCGATGAAGACTATGCCACCGCGGTCGAGCAATTCAGCAACGCGCTGACCTCGCTGCCCGCCGACCACGTGGACGAGGCGCGCCGCATCCGCATCGAACGGGCAAAGGCCCAGATGCTCGCCCGGCAGCTTCCCGCGGCCTACAACGAGCTGACCGCGCTCGTGCCGGAATTGCAGGAAGACCCCAACTGCGATCCCAAACTTTTGGCCGACGCCCAACAGGCGTTCGCCAACGCCCAGTACTACACGACATGGCTGATGCGGCTGGAAGGTCGACCGCGCGAAGAGTGGGAACCCGAGATCGAGGGTTCGCGTCAATTGTATCGGCTGCTGGCCGAGCAGTCGGCGAAGGATGATGCGGGCACTGAAAAAGGCACTGAAAAAGGCACTGAAAAGGGCACTGAAAAGGGCACCGAAAAGGGCACCGAAAAGGGCGCGGATAAGTCCTCAGGCAAAGCCACGGCCGTCAAGCATCAGGAAGACCTCGAAGCGGCGGTCCGTCTCGCCCGGCTCGACCTGAGCGAACTGCAGGCCCTGCCGCTTCCCAGCCAATGCAAGGGTTGCTGCAGCGGATCGTGCAACTGCAAGTGCAAAGGCAAGTCAAAAGGCCAAGGCAAGAACAAAAATAAGCCCGAAGGCAAAAACGACGCCCGCGGCGCCAGCTCGGGCCCACCGCCGGATAAGAGCGGGAATTAAGAATTGGCTGCACGGAAGGTGAATTGGGCGAGGCCGTCATTCCCGCGCAGGCGGGAATCCAGCAACTCGAAAACGGCGGTGGAGAAAGCGACTCGTGCGCAGGGTGCCATGCCTTCACGGGCGCTAGCCCGGGTAGGCATGCTACGTAGCGGCGATATACAGGCATGCTTACCCGACGATACGCGTCGTGAAAGCATGGCACACGGTTAGGCTTTTTTTTCACAGCCTCCGTCGTGCGGTGCGTTGGGTTCCCGCCTGCGCGGGAATGTCAGGTCAGACGCGATCACGAGACGTGCGAACAGTTATCAACGTTGGTTCGTAGTTCGAGAATTCAGAAGAGACCAGGAGCAGGCCATGTTGCGACAGGCGACGACAAAACTGCAAACCGCGCGGGCATCGGTCATTATCGGTGGCATGGCCGCGCTGATTGGCGCCACGCTGAATGGTTGGGCCACGACGCCCGAGGTGACCGCGCAAGTCGCCGAAAAGTCTTCGGTCGAAGCGGTCGAAGCCGCACGAGCGCGGGCCCTCGCGGCCCGCGCAGCCGTCCAGCAGGTTTCGACCGGCCAGCCCGGTGAGGCCAAGCCGGCCACTGAAGAAAGCGAGCGGCTCAAACGTTTGAAGGCGCTCACGTTCGACCGTCGTCCCTCGGCCATCTTAAAGGCCTGGTCCGAACCCGCCACGGAGGACAAGGCCCAAGAAGTAAAGGGCGCCGCGGAAGCAAAGGGCGAAGCCAAGCCGGCCGACGCAAAGACAAAAGATCCCCAAGCCCCCGCTGCGGACGGCAAGGCCGGCGATGCCAAAGCGCCAGCGGCCGACGCCAAGGCCGCACCCGCCGCACCCGCGCCATCGCCAATTCCCGCGCCTGCGGCCACGGCGCCAGCAACTCCTGCAACCCCGCCAGCAAATTCTCTCGCGCCACCAGCGGAAGCTTCCGCCGCGACCGCCACCCCTCCGGCCGCGGCCACCGCTGCGCCGGTCGATCCCGCCGCCGCGGCCAAGGCCCAGCAAGAAGCCGCCCAAAAGAAGCAGGCCGAAATCAAGGCGATCGAGAAGGAGCTGAAAACGCTGCAGCGGAACGTCACACTAAGCGCCTGGGGCGACGTCAAAAAATACCTCGCCGGCATCCCCGAAGCGGAAGCCAAAGAGGGCTACGCGCAAATGCTCCGCGTCTTCGGCGGGCCGCAAGTGCAAAACCCCAACGCCGACGCCCGCGCGCAGCAAATCCAGATGCAACAAATGCAAATGCAGCAAAACGGCCAGATGCCCGAGCTGAACGTCTTCCACCTGGACGACATCTTCGGGCTTGCAGCCGCGTGCCCCTTCAAGCTCGACAAGGAAACGGTCGAGAAGCTGGGCCCCATTCTCTCCCAGGCGGTGCAGCAGGGGACGATTTTCGCCGAAGTGCTGGCGCAACTCAAGAAGCAAGCCGACGCGCCCACGGACACCGCGATCCTCAGTCGACGGCAATGCGCGTACTTGCTCGTCGCGGCCAGTCAAACGATCGAGATCGTACCCTTCCTCCCCAAGCTGGAAGAGTCGATCACGGCCAAGGACGCCGAAGCCATCAACCTGCTCGCCCGCGCTCAAATGGCCATGCATGCTAAGGAGCGGAAGCCCGAGCTGCTCGAGCAAGCGTGGAAAACCATCCAGGCCACCTTGGCGCTCGAAGTCCCAGCCAAGCACGCGCCAACAGAAAAATCCGCCGACGACAAGAAAACCGACAATCCCGCGGATGCCGAAAAACAAGCGCAAGCCGAAAAGAAAGCGCTGGCCGAAAAACAATCGCAAGAAGAAGCCCTCAAGCTGGCCGTCGAAGTCGCGCCCAAGGTCCGCGAAGAGCTGGGCCAGGCCTGGCTCGAAGGCAGCTTCACCAAGGAGCCCCAGCGCGGCATGCGCATTCTAGCCGCCATCGGCTCGATGACCGCCAGCGGCATGCAGCGCCAGGCCAACGCGCCCGAGACCAGGCTCAAGGGTTTGGAATTGCAGCGGACCGCCGTCGAAGCGCTGCTGAAGGCTTCGCCCGAGAAAGCGATCGAGTGGAAGGACACGCTCGGGCTGCTCGCCCAGGGCTGGCAAAAGGAGGGCGATTTCTCGCGCGTCGCTTCGACCTCGTCGCAGTACGGCCCGCGGATGCGTCGCGACCCGTACGGAAACCTTTTCTACATCAACGAAGACGATGGTTCGATGCAGATGCAAATGCAGCAGCGGCAGAACCAGCCGCGCCCCATCGATCCCACAAAACTGCTGGAAGTAGGTCCCAGCGAAGCCTGGATGGCGGCGGTCGACGCCGCGGTGCGGCCCCATTTTGTCGCGCTCTACGCGCAGCTTTATCTCAAGGTGTCCGAGGAAGAACGAGCCTTCCCTTACATCGAACGGCTGGCCACCACGCATCCCGATCTCACGCGCGACCTGGCCAACGAGTTCATCCGCGTTTGGACGCAAAATCACGACCCCAACGCCAGCCGCCGCTATTCGAACCCCTACATGTTCATGTACGGCTACGAGCGCAAGGCCGAAAGCATTCCCCTCACTCGCTCCAAGCAAGTGCGGAACCTCACCGAGCTTTCTTCTTGGGTCAAGCGGCTCCGCGCGTTGCCGATCAAGGACCTGGACGAAAGCCTTTTCACCGCGGCCTTCACCACCTGTCACAGCAGCGCCGAGGTCTATCGCCTGGAAGCCGTCGAGCAAGTCTTGGGCAAGCCATCGGACCTCGATCCCAAGACTCTCGCGCAGCTCGTGCAGCAAATGCGGCAAAACCTAGGCGGCCAGTGGCGCATGCCGGCCGAGCAAGAAGCCAAGAAGACCCGCCGCAAGCAAAAAGACATCGAGGCCGAAGTCCGTCGCGGCTACGAAGTGGCCGCCGCGCTAGTCGCCGAAGGTCTCAAAAAGCATACCGACAACTGGCAACTGCAGCTTGCCCACGCTTGCCTCGTTCACGACGAAAACGCCTTCCGGCAGGCCATTTCGGCCGATTCCGAGTTCAGCCGCCGCCGGCTCGACGCCCTGGCCGAGTTCGCCAAGGCCGCCGAGCTGTACGCCAAGCAAGTCCCCAAGCTCCGCGAAGACGAACAAACGGCCGACGCCTACCATCACTGGTTCTACGCGGGCCTGGGCGCCAGCGACCTGGCCCAGATCGACCACAAGTCAATTCCCGACGCCCGCCAGCCCGCGCTCATCCGCGCCGCCATCCAGGCCCTGCCTCCCGAAGCGGCCAAGCATCACATGGATCAATTCGCCAACGCGCTGTTCACGCGCATGAGCAGCATGAAGCCCACGGTTAAGTTTCGCTATCTGACCTCCGGCTTCGAGGTCGTCGGCGATCACGAGCAAGCCCGCGAGGCTCGCAAGGTCTACGACTACTACAAGGATCTGGTCACCGAGATCAAGCTGGTCACCCGCATCGACGGCTCGGCCAGTGTCGGTCACGCCGAGCCGTTCGGCATTTTTGTCGAGCTGCTGCACACGCCCGAGATCGAACGCGAGTCGGGCGGCTTCGGCCGTTACTTGCAAAACCAGAACGCCGGCAATTCGTACTCGTACAACTACGGACGTCCCACCGAGAACTATCGCGAGAAGTTCAAAGACTCGATCACCGCGGCCTTGGCCGAGAACTTCGACGTCGTCTCGGTCACCTACCAGGCCGACGACATCACCTCGCGCGCCGCCAAGGAGTACGGCTGGCGCGTCACGCCCTATGCCTACGTGCTGCTCAAGCCGCGTGGGCCGCAGGTCGACAAGCTCCCCTCGCTCAAGATGGATCTCGACTTCCTCGACACCTCGGGCTTTGTCATCCTGCCCATCAACTCGCCCGCACTGCCGGTCGACGCGGCCAAGAGCGACCCGGCAGGTCGCCCGCTCGAGAAGCTGCAAATCACGCAAACGCTCGACGAGCGCCAGGCGGCCAAGGGCAAGCTGGTGCTCGAGGTAAAGGCCACCGGCCGGGGGCTCGTTCCGCCGCTTGCCAAACTGGTCGACATGAAGATTCCGCAGTTCGAGATCGAAGAGATCGACGACCGCGGCGTCTCCGCGTCAAAATTCGACCCTGACTCGAGCGAGCCGGCCATCGTCTCCGACCGCACCTGGATCATCACGCTCACCGGCGGCAAAGACCTGGCCGAATTGCCCAAGACCTTTTCATTCCCGAAGCCGCTTGTCGACGGAGGCGAAGTCCTCTACCAGCGCTACAACGACGCCGACTTGGCCACCGTCGAGCAAACGATCTCGCTCGAACAAGAATACGGTGAAGTCGGCAGGCCCTGGCTGTGGGCCGCGGTCGTGGCCGTACCCGCCCTTGCACTCATCGGCTTCGGAATCTGGAGAGTAAGCACCCGCGCCGCCAAGCCGGTCGCCCGCCGCTTCCAAACGCCCGCTACCCTGACCCCCTTCAGCGTGCTGGCGCTCTTGCGAAACATCCAGCAAAACGACGGCCTCTCTCCCGACATGCACCGCGAGCTCGCCGGCTCGATCCAATCGCTCGAACGACACTACTTCGCGGATCCAACCGTACCGGCGCCCGACCTAAGGTCCGTCGCCGATTCGTGGGTTGCCCGGGCCAAATAGTGAAAAGGGGGAGGGAGTCGGGACTCTGTCTTAATCGCACGGAGGTGCCGCATGACCACGCGTCGTTGCATTGTAGGCGTACTGCTCGTCGTACTCGGTGGAATGACGGCAGATGCGTATCGGGATCAACCGTCCGACGAGTTGTTAAAGGTGCAAGCCCTGGTCGACGAATGGGAACGCCAGCTAGAGCAATTCGACAGCGATTCGGCGGCGGGCCGCAATCAACGAGAGGCACTTGAAGTCCGCCTCATCCGCGCGAAGAAGCAACTGGAGCAGTTAAGGACCCAGGAACAGCACGCGCCTGAGATCGAGCGATTGGTGAGTTTAATCGCGAAGTTGGAAAAACGATGGAGGGATGCGAGTGGTGCTACGGAAAAAGATCGCGCCAAGCGAAGTGACCTGGATGCCCAACTCGCAAAACTGAAAGACAACCTTCACACATTGCTGCGACAGGGCCCACCGAAGGTGCAACAGGAAAACGTAACGCGATTTCAAGAAGCACTTGAGGTCATGGAGCAACTCGTCCGTAAGAACGATGCGATTCGGCGAGTGAGTCGATCAGGTCAGGCAAACGACACCAGCAATCGTTCGCGATTGTGTCGGTTCCGACTGGCTGACAAGTCGCAGCCGGGCACCAGTCGAGGAGTGCTGGATACGGTCATCGGTGAGGTCGTACTGCTGGACGGTCGTGAATGGAGCGAGGTTCGGAATCCTCCCGTCGCCAAGGAGCCGTTTGATTACTCACCCCGCATCCCACCGACTCCACGCGTTCAGAGCCGATAGGGACGAGCGTCGCGGTCGCATTCCAACAGGCTTTCAATGCCATCCCATCCGAAGTCGAATCGGATCACATCGGTTCTCGTTCGAAGGCTACAGGCTGGTTCCCGCCCGGCAGGCACGTTCAAATCCGACGGCGCAATACCGCCCGCCACTACGCGAAGACGCACAAGGGCGGCTATCGACCGCCGTCGCAATTTATGCATTTTAACTATTGCGCCATAACTGATTCCCGATATGCTCACCGGATACGCTCGAGTTCAGATTCATTGGAGGCAGGCTATGGCAGGCGCGGCAAAGCAGCCGGACGAGTTTGATGCTGTCCGAACCGTTGTTCAAACTCTGGAATCATTTCCGGTAGAAGAGCAAAAGCGGTTATTGCGTTGGGTCCAAGAGAAGCTCGGACTTGCTTCGTCCACTCCCGCACCGGTAGCTTCAAGCGCTGCTCCATCGCATCAGGTCACGAATCCAACTCCGCCCGCACACTCGCATCATTCTCACAGCGCGACGAACATCAAGACCTTCATTGAAGCAAAGCATCCCAAAAGCGAGAACCAGTTAGCGGCTGTCGTTGCCTACTACTACAGATTTGAAGCTCCCGAGGGTGAGAAGAAGGACGCTATAACCAAGGACGATATCCTTGAAGCTTGTCGCAAGGCGGGTGTGAAGCGTCCAAATAACCCTGCGCAGGTATTAATAAATGCCATGACGCAAGGGTTGATCGATAAAACAGATCGTGGGTTCTACCGAATCAATTCTGTCGGTGAGAATCTCGTCGCAATTGTTCTTCCAAATCAGGATGGGGGCTCAGCAAGCACAACTAAGCGAGCCAAGCCAAAGAAGGCAACAAAGAAGCCAGGCAAATAAGCTGGTGGAGGCCCGGCAATGCCTGACTTACTCGCGACCGTTGATGCGGGAATTGATGAGGCCGGCAAAGCGTTCGCTTTGCTTGGCAAGAAGAAGACTGCGCAGATTGGCGCACAGGAAGAACGCGCCCACATAAAGGCAGTTTGCCTCTCTTGGCTCGCGACTCATTCGATGCAAGTTGCGCCTTATTGCGATCTGTCGGATCTGATTCCAATAGATGGCATCTATCAAGCACTACTGGAGGCGAATGAGGGTCGCCCATCGCGACCTGGCACTCGCGACCAATTGAAATCGGTGAAGACAAAGCTAATTTCGCTCCGCTCTAAACTGGTCATGGTTGACCCAAGTGCAGCGACAATGAGTGATCAACCCCCGCAATTCTCAAACCTTGCTCCGGACCCGGACATGCAAGCGATTCTGCTAAATCGATGGAACGAGACGATTCTGTGCATGAATGGCGGGGCGAATCTAGCGGCGATCGTGATGATGGGTGGGCTTTTAGAAGCCTTATTGCTCGCAAGGATCAACCTCGAATCAAACAAGGCGCCGATTTTCAAGGCGACTAAAGCCCCCAGGGCGATTGCGTCATAAGTTACGTGTCGAACAAGACTTCCTCCAGGTATTCTTCGCTGCAGGCGGCGAGGAGGCGTTTGTTCTTGACGCCGACTTTCTCGGTGTGATTGTTTTTC
>Ga0163144_10011444_pt1 | contig 18762 bp, 17 predicted proteins | sample OliLak19BULKMAT1_FD_123175 | JGI IMG/M metagenome (GOLD analysis project Ga0163144, IMG submission 123175) | Freshwater microbial mat bacterial communities from Lake Vanda, McMurdo Dry Valleys, Antarctica - Oligotrophic Lake LV.19.BULKMAT1 | ecosystem: Environmental > Aquatic > Freshwater >... | reverse complement strand
GCCGTTCCGTCCTCGTGTCGCTCGCCAGCTACGCCGGCGAGCGACACGAGGACGAGGACAACCCTGACAGGGTGACATTTCTACTTCGGTCTTAAGGGTGACATTTCTATTCCTTGACAACACCCATCGAATCCGCGCTGGCGTTAAATTAGGCAATGCAACTCTCGTTTGACCCGTTCTTGGATTGATCGCTACAACGGACCGCGCGAACGCGACGCCCGGTCGAGCGCAGGCCCGTCATTGAATGCGACACCGGTGCGCGCCAGGTGCACGTCTTACGCACGCGTCGGCGCAGGGATGTGAACGCACAAGGGTTTACGAATCTGATTTTTTTGGCCAACCCGCAAAGGCGCATTCGCCGGACATGCACGTGGTGCGCACATCCAAAGTTATATCCGAGGCACTAAGGTGATTCGACACGCCGTCGCGCCTCCAGAGTGCCGGAAGGGAGCTGACGCATCGGCTGTTGGCGCTAATACGCCAGCGCGAACAGCACTTCGACGTCGGTTTCTTCACCCGAATAGATGCACTTGCCCTTCTGTCCCGACTGCGCCAGTGGCACACAGCGGACAGTCGCCTTGGTCTCTTCCTTGATCTTCGCCTCGGCGGCGCGATCCGGTTTGAAGAAACAGCGGACGAAACCACCCTTGTCACTGACGATCGACTTCAGCTCGTCGTAGCTCGCCGCGACCGTCGTGTTGGCGTCGCGGAACGCGCGGGCGCGGTCGAGCAACTTGGTGTGCATGTCCTTCAGTATTCCGCGGAGCCATTCGGGCGACACGTCCGTCAGATTCGTGATCGCCTTAGCGCGGTCCAGGCGATGCTTCAGCACGAACACCCCACCGGCGACGTCGCGGGGACCGACTTCGATGCGGAACGGCACACCCCGCTGTTCCCAGTGATACTGCTTGTCACCCGGCCGGCTGTCGCGCCAGTCGACGACGATCTTCTGACCGGTCGCCTTGTCAAAGAAAAAGCTGGCAATGTCCGACCCGGCTCGCTTGGCGGCGGCGGTGACTTCGTCGGCACCGACCAGTTGCACGAGGATCTTCTCTATGAACGCGCTGACAATCGCCTTTTCATCAGGTGTCTTGAAGATTGGCACGATCGCGACCACGTTGGGCGCAACATGCGGCGGAGTGATCAACCCCTCGTCGTCGCTGTGCGCCATGATCGTCGCGCCGATCATGCGCGTGCTGACGCCCCAGCTCGTCGTGTGGCAGAACGCCTGCTGCTGGTCGCGACCGAGGAACTTGATGTCGAACGCCTTGGCGAAGTTCTGACCGAGGTTGTGGCTCGTGCCGCACTGCAGGGCTTTGCCGTCCTGCATTAAACCTTCGATCGTGTACGTCGTGTCGGCACCGGGGAATTTTTCACTCTCGGTCTTGTACCCCTTGATGACTGGGATGGCCAAGAACTGCTCGGCGAAGTCCGCGTAAACGTCGAGCATCTGCAGTGTCTCGGCCTGGGCCTGCTCGGCGGTCTCGTGGGCGGTGTGCCCTTCTTGCCAGAGGAACTCGCTCGTACGCAGGAACAGGCGCGTGCGCAGTTCCCAGCGCATGACGTTGCACCACTGGTTGATCAGCACGGGCAGGTCGCGATAGCTCTGGATCCATTGCGCGTACATGTGACCGATGATCGTCTCGCTCGTCGGGCGGATGATCAGGGGTTCTTCCAACGGGCCGGCGGGCCTGAGCGTGCCGGGCTTGGTGGGGTCCTTTTCGAGTTTCGTGTGGGTGACGATGGCGCATTCCATCGCAAACCCTTCCACGTGCTGGGCTTCCTTGGCTAAAAAGCTCTGCGGGATGAGCAGTGGGAAGTAGGCGTTGACGTGCCCCGTCTCCTTGAACCGCCGATCGAGGTCACGCTGGATGCCTTCCCAGAGGGCGAACCCTTCCGGGCGGATGACCATGCACCCGCGCACGGGGGAATAGTCGGCGAGCTGGGCCGCCTTGATGACGTCGAGGTACCACTGTGCGTAGTCTTCACTGCGAGGCTTGATGTTCTTGGCCATGGGACGGCGGATGATACACGCGAGGGCGTTTCCACGCACACCGGTCGGTGAAGCGGCAAATTCACGTCAATTCAGGCTATCGGACGATGAACGGGAAGTACGCCGCTGCATTTCCGGCGCGGTGTCGGTGAACTTGCACCCGTAAGGAACGATCGATCATGCCCATGCCCTCGCTGGACGACGTCGGGATCTGCGACACCACCTTCCGCACGCTCGCGTGCGGGGGGAAAAAGGCCGAGGCCGAGAAGCGAGCCAACAGTCAGCTCGCCATGGCGCTCAACGACGTCGCGGTCTCGCACCTGATGAACGACCGCAGGGTCGAGGCGATCAGCATCCTTCGGCAGGCAGCGAATGTCGCACCGGACGAACAACTGGTCTTCCACAACCTGCTGTCGACCCTGAACGGTCAAAACCAACTACGCGGGTCTGAACTGACGCAGCTCAAGCATCGGGTTCTGGACCTTCAACACCAAGTCGGCTGGGCCAAGGACTATCGCCCGTTGCTGTTCCTGCCGCAGTTTTTGAACCTGGAGTTCGTCGAGGGCAAGTGCAACCTGCACTGCCGGATGTGCGTGGGCGTTCAGGACGCAAGTTATCCGAACAAATTCAAATCGATCCCGATCGAGGCGTTTGAAAAGATCCTTGAGGCCGCGCCGACCATTCAGGGCATCACGCTCAGTTCGGGCAACAGCGACCCCCTTTTGCACCCGCATTTCGATCGCGTGATTCAGTTGGCGTCGGACAAGAAGATCAACATCGACATCTACACGAACGGCCACCCACTGACCGAAGCGCGAGCGAAGCTGTTCGTCGAGAGCGGCGCGGTACAGATGTTGAACGTGTCGCTCGACGGGGCCACACCCGAGACCTACCGCAAGATTCGCGGGGCCGACCTGGCGCGCGTGCTGAAGAACGTCGAGCGGTTGCAGGAGATCAAGGCCGAGCGCGGCGCCAAGACTCCGTGGTTGTCCTTGTCGATGGTCGCGATGGCCGACAACATTCAGGAGCTGCCAGATTTCGTGCGCATGGCGATCCGCCTTGGTGCGGGCCGGGTGAATCTGGAAGACCTGATCGGTTGGCAGGACCGTCCCAGTGACAACCGCAAAGCGGTGGAACATCCCCAATGCGCCGCGTTCCTGCGCGAGGCGCTGGCGATCGCGGCCGAGGCGAAGTTGACGGTGTTCGTGCCCGAGGGTCTGCGGGCCGTGCTGGAAGCGCCCGGTCAAACGACAACGGTACCCCTGCCCGTGGCAGCTGAGACGACCTCACCGGTGAAGAAGAAAATCAACAGTTGCTCGTGGGTTGAAGGGTTGTATGTGGACGGCACCGGCAAGATCAGCACCTGCTGCATGGTGCACGACGTTGCTGACATGGGCACCGTTCACGACGGTCCGTTGCAGAACAACAGCAAGTATAACCGCGTGAAGGAACTGCTCTTCGCCGGGAAAGTGTTCCGCGAGTGCAACGGTCAGCCGTGCGAGTTCGTGCAGCAACAGGCACGGCTGGGCGTTCCGTTGACGTACATCACCAATGAAGAATTAGGTGACCTGGCCCCTCAGCGCAAACTGCCTGTGTCTGCGATCGACGTGACAGTCAACGGTCAAGCCCGCGCCGTGACGGTCGCGGCGTAATCGGCGCTCGAATTCCAGCGTTACCAACCCTTGACGAACCACCGACGCGCCACCCATGCGACGCCCAAACCGACAATGCCCGACATTCCTGCCGGGGGTAAAGGAATCGCGGTGCCCGCGGTCTCGAGGTTCAGCGTAAATGCGTTGGCTGAGTTGAACTCCTTTGACGCGAAAAATTTCAGGTCGCCTGATCGACCGTCGATCGTGAAGAGCGCGAGCGTCAGGATGCCGTCGTCGATCGCTGTCGACTGCACAACTGGAGTCACATCAAACTCGACGAACGACCCGACGGCCGAGCCGACGATCTGACTGCCCCCCACCTCTTCGTTCGCAAGGGGCTGGGTGTTGGCGGTGATGGTGCTTTCCGACCACGAGTCATCCTGTGCCGTCAAGACGCCGACGAAGGTTGATGAACCACCAAAGTCGTCGTTAAAGAAACCGCGCAGCGTCGCGCCGGTGATCGGATCGCTCACGGTCGGCAGGTTAAACTTCAGGTAAAACGAGTAGTTCGAATTGAGGCTATCCAACCCCGCGAGCAGTCCTCCACGCGTGGTGATGGAACCGATCGCGCCATCGGGGTTCAGCGTATTGGTCGACGCATCCTCCGCGACCGGTACAACAACAAGCCCGGCATTTGCCAGGCCCGTCCACATTGACACTCCCACTACGAACGTCGCAAGTTTAGTAAAACGCATCACTTGGCACAGCTCCTGATGGCAGGGAATATACCCCGCCGCCGTCAGTGAAGCGGCGACAATTTCGGTGGATCCGGCGAAAAAACACGCTGTGTCGCTTATCGGACGTTAAAGAGGACAAACTTTGCGGGGCGTTAGAGCAGTCCTGCTTTTTGTGCAGCGTCTGATTCGATCGACCAACGAAACGGCGCTTCCCAAATTGGGTGGGGCCTGACGTGACTTAACCACTGGACTAGTGAGGCATTGGGAACTTCTTGCAGAACTCTGCCACGTCGGCGCGGACCTTGGCGAGTTTGTTGGCATCGTCCTTGCCGAGCAACGCTGCGTCGATGAAGTCTGCGACGGTTGCGTAGTCGGCCTCCTTCAGGCCACGGGTCGTTGTCGCGGGTGTACCTAAGCGGATGCCACTGGTCGTCTTAGGGGGACGCGGGTCGTTCGGGATGCCGTTCTTGTTGGCAATGATTCCGGCGGCTTCGAGCGCCTTTTCGGCGTCGGCACCCGTCAGGTCGGCTGACCGAGCACGCAGGTCAACCAGCATCAAATGATTGTCCGTCCCACCGCTCGTCAGTCGATAACCCTTTGCCTGCAACGCCGCTGCGAGCGACTTGGCATTCTTCACCACCTGGGCGGCGTACGTTTTGAACTCGGGCTTGAGGTCTTCACCAAACGCGATCGCCTTGGCAGCGATGATGTGCATCAACGGTCCACCCTGACTGCCCGGAAAGACACTTCTGTTGATCAGCTTCGCCAGGTCTTCGTCGTTGGTCAGGATCAACCCACCGCGCGGGCCGCGCAGGGTCTTGTGGGTCGTGGTCGTAACGACGTGGGCGTGCGGGAAAGGCGACGGGTGTGCCCCACCGACGATAAGACCCGCGATGTGCGCGACGTCCGCCATTACCTTAGCGCCGACCTCGTCGGCGATCTCACGGAACTTGGCGAAGTCGATCGTGCGCGGGTAGGCGCTGTAACCGCAGATGATAACCTTGGGCTTCAGTTCTTTCGCCTGCTTGCGGACACTGTCAAAGTCGATCTGTTCGGTCTTCGGATCGAGATCGTAGTGGGCCGGCTTGTAATACATCGCCGACGCGTTGAGCTTCATACCATGACTGAGGTGCCCACCACTGGCGAGGCTCAGACTGATGAAGTTGTCGCCCGGCTGCATGAGTGCCATGAACGCCGCGAGGTTCGCGTTGGCACCACTGTGCGGCTGCACATTGGCGAACTTGCAGCCGAACATCTGCTTGGCGCGGTCGATCGCGATGTTTTCGATCTGGTCGTAATACCCACATCCACCGTAGTACCGAGCGCCCGGATACCCCTCTGCGTACTTATTCGTCAAAACCGTGCCCGCAGCTTCCATGACTGCTGTCGACACATGGTTCTCACTGGCAATCAATTCCAGCGTGCTTTCCTGACGCTTCTGCTCCAGAACGATCAGTTCGGCGATCTGCGGGTCGGTGTTCTTCAATGCCATGGGTCGGTTCTCCCTGCGCGGACTCTCTGTCAAGAATCGAAACGAGGAAGGATCATAGCGAGCGGAACGAGGGGGGACTAGGGAAGCGCCTGGCAACGCTGCTTGAACGATGTGACCGCCTATTTAAACCAGTGGATGTGCGTCGCGCTGATATGTATCAGGCGTCGACCATACAAAGCTTTGCTCAAGCACGACGACCTGCGTGCGAGGACCCATAGACCCGCTGCAACAATCTGCGAATGGATCCGAAATTACACTGCCGGCGTGTCGGCACGTCGTTCGACGCCTTCTGCCATTGCCATTATCTCTTCGGATTCAATGATGCGTTTTGCCAGTTCCGCCAGCCCGATGCGCCGATTTTGGCTTTCTTGCTGCAATCGGCGGTGGGCCGCTGCCTCATCGAGCTTCATGCGGCGCATAAAAATAGCCTTGGCGCGCTCGACCAGCTTCCGTGTTTCGAGCGTCTGGCTCAGCAGCTGCTTTTCATTTTGTAATTTCTCGATCTGCTGGAACGCCCGCACCGTCAACTCAACCTGCGTCGCGATCGCGTCGACTGTCAGGGGCAGCGTCAGCCAACCAGTAGCCCCGATGGTCATCGCGTCCCGAGCGACAGGCACGCTGTCTGGGCCCACGGCAATCATCGGTCTACGGCGGATCTTGAAAAGCTCGGCAACCGACAATCGCAAAGTTTCGACGTCCAGCACGACGGCGTCTGGCGCGATGTCGCGGTATCGGTCGACGAGTTCGTCGCCAGTCACTCGCAGGATGCGCCAATCGGTACGACTCGAGAGGGACTGCCCTAGGTCGGCATCGATCGTGCCGACGGCTAGAAGAAGCGTCCACGGGGCGGCCGATTCGCTCATATGTCAACCTCCCAGCGCTATTCATTCCCAGGGGGAAGTTCACCCAGGTGCTGCGGGGTCCGATTCACCGTACAAGACGTGACTCTGCTATTATGCACCATAACGCCGGTCCTGCGTAATTTTTTTGGATTTCTGCAAGGAACGTCATGCAGCGGAAAACGGGTGGGTTGGTCGTCGCGGTGCTTGTTATCGCCGGCGCTGGTATCGGTTGGTATGCGATGCGCCCCGACAACGTCCGCGTCGCCGGTAAAAACTCTGAGCCTTCCACGCGCCCGTCGGTCGCGTCAGGCACGGCTCCCGCGACCACACGGGCAACAAATGGTGCCGCGTCCATGCCACCGGTTACCTACCTGGATGCCATCCGTGTCACCAACCCGGCCGTGAAGCAGACCGAGCTACTGTCGGTTCCTCTCGACCTGACTGAAGCCGCCCACCTCTTCCTAACTGAGTCTGTCTACGTCTGCGGTCGCGGTGATCTTTGGATCACACGCAACGACGCGCCGGAGACATCGGCCGTGCTCGCCAAGTCCTACGACGAGCAAACCCACCTGACGCGAGAACCGGTCGAGTTCGTCTGGTGGCGCGACGATGGTGAGGGCAACTGGGCCGCGTGGCTCGCGTGCAGAACAGTTGATGGGTACGAGTGGGTAACGCCCAAGTCGCGACTGAAAATGCCGACCGACCAGACCCTCGACTGGTCGCGGGCAGTGTTCGTTGATGACGATGCGCTCGCGGTGCCAACCTCTCGAGGAGTCGCGGTTGTACGCGCTACGCCGAAACCGTCCGTCGAGCCGGTCGACTTGCTTCCACCCGGTAAGATCAGTGATGCCCTTAACGCGCCACAAATGCTCGTAGATGGTCAGGGCGTGCTCGCGTGGGTGCCGACAGCAACGGATGGCCCGCGAGGCACGCATGTCGCCCGTTACATCGATGGAAAGTGGCAGACGCTGGATGAGAAAGACTGGCCCACGAGCATCGTGCACCTTGTCCCGCTTGTCGACGGTAGCGTCCTGCGGTTGATTGGTGATGGGCCAAAGATCAGGATGTCGCTCGTAACTCTGTCAGCGGGCGCGGTCGACGAGGCAGCGATCGAAAAACTCGTCGAACAGCTCAGTGAAGCAGACCCACGCGACCGATTGACCGCGTACAAAGAGCTGACCCGCTACGGCCCGGGCATGTGGCCAATCCTTGAACGGCTGCGCGACGAACAACCCCCCGAGGCACAGCTTCGCATGGGTCAACTACTAAGCAACCGTATCGCGCCCACACTCGGCGGGATGAAGCCGGTAAATGACACGCTGCGCGTTGTCGGGCGCGACGGAACCGGTGGCGTCGTGTTCTACGGCGACGCCGGTGTGTCGACGACCGACGCGGACGGTAAAACACAACTCGTCAACCCTGCGTGGGTTTCGATCCGTGCCGGGCGCACGCCTGAATTGCTGCCCACCGCGATGACAACCGACCTGCGGCCCGATCGACATACGATCAATTACTACAACAACTTCTGGGTCGTGACCGACTCGGTAAACGGCCCGCGGAGGCTCATTGGCCAGAAGCTACAAGGCCTGCTGGCGGCTGACGAAAGGGCTTATGACCAATTGGTCGGCATCGACTCGCGCGGACGATGGGTGTTCCGACGGTCCGGCCAATCTCCCACGACCACCACCCCCCCATCACGGGGTGACGTGCTGATCCTCGACCCGACGCTCGCCGACCCAACGCCCAAACTGCCGGGTTGGACGATCCCCAACACCAAAGAATCCGGTTGGACCCTCGACGGCTGGCCGGCCGTCAATGTAAACGACAAGTATTGGCGGTTGAAGGAAAAAGCGTGGGAGCGTCTCGATCCGAAAAAGGACAAACTGATCGACGCCCTCCCAGCGCCCACTACCACACCTTCCAGCATTCTGACGACCCGCGACGGCACGCGCTATTTCGACGGCATCGTCACGCTGCAACGGCAACCAAAGGACAAGGCCGCCCACACGTACGAGTTTCCGATTGACGCGCGGGGCGTCGGTCCCGCCTACCTCACTGAGACGGCCGACAAGACGCTCTTCCTAATGAATGCGCCCGGCCGGATCGTGCGGTTGACCGGAATTGACAAACCGGAGCAAAAGCTGACCGTCGACGGCGTTTTCACCCGCAAGATTCCCAGCGGAACCATTCGCCGCTTCTGGATCGATCCTGCGGGTCGACTGTGCATCGCTCACGACCAGGCGGAGATGACCGTCCTGTTCCCCACCGGTGTTATCACTCCCGAGATCCGCAAGATGATGCCCACCGACGAACTTCCAGATGAAAAGTAGCCCAATGGTGCCGGCCGCGTCACAGGACCCTGCAAACCGTCATCGGCGTGCCCGTGGTTGTGGCTCCGAGAACTGTCGGCTCGCGCAGGGAGACAATGAATAACGTCATGCCAACCCGTCGGATAAATGGAGTGCCGGTCTACGGTTAACTCCGCCGCGAGGTCAGATCACTAAGATGAACAATGCGCAAAAAATAACCCCGTAGGCGTGGGTGAGACCTACGGGGTAAGGAGGGAAGAAAGCTGTCAGACAATATTACGTTGGCGTCTCGACGAGGTTCAGAAGAGGGGGAAAATTTTCCGTCTATTCCGTCACCTTCGCCAGGATCTGTTTCACCTTCGGTGTGATATCGACCCAGCGTGTGTCAGGACTTTTGTTGATCGTGACAAAATCTCCCAGCATGAGCACGCTACTCACACCAGAGATACCAAATAACCTGCTGGCTATCGGATGTTCCGCCGCAGGGGCCGCCTTCAGAAAACTGATAGGACGCTCTGCAATCTGTCGATCCAGGATGAACTTAACCGCGTTAGGATTGGGGGTGGGCTGAACCTCTTTGACCACAAAGCCCACTCTCCGACCTCGTTTCGAAAAGTATAACAAGCCCTTATACTGATGCTACAGAAGAACTCACAAAAATCGAAAATTAATTTGGCAGAAAGTTCAACGATTTCGCGTTTGATCGGTGCTACGCGATACATCAAGACTTGGCACTCCGTTGAAGAAGACCGCTCGTCCGTTAAAATCCAGCCAGACGCGCTCCAAATCTTGACATGCGACTCGTTGCCAGTAAACTTTTCGATTCTTCCGCACCGGACGACTGTCCGCCGGCGATCGAGGAAGGCTGACTTTCTCGGCTGCTGGTTCGTCGTCAGATGACGGAAGTTGTTTCGTTTAGATGAGGATCGCTCATGAGTACGTATTTTCCAAAGCCGGGCGAAGTTGCCCCCAACTGGCACGTGGTTGATGCCACCGGTCAGGTGTTGGGTCGTCTGGCTTCCAAGATTTCGGTCATCCTGCAAGGCAAGCACAAGCCGACCTACACGCCGCATGTTGACACTGGAGACTTTGTCATCGTGCTGAACGCCGACAAGGTGAAGGTCACGGGTCGCAAGGCGGACGTGATCGAATACGATACCTACTCGCGCTACCCCGGTGGTCGGCATCTTTATTCGTACAAGCGGATGAACGAGCTGCATCCTGAGCGCGTCGTTCAGTTGGCCGTCAAGCGAATGCTGCCGAAGAACAAGCTCGGTCGCAACCTGCTGGGCCACCTGAAGATCTACAACGGTGGCGAGCACCCGCACGCCGCTCAGCAACCGAAGGAACTTAAACTCGCTTAAGGAATTGCGGATTCTGAATTTCGGACTGTGGATTTAATTCTGCAATCTGAAATGGGAAATCCGAGATCGAACGACATGGCAGAAACCACCGAATCCACCACTGCAACAACTGAAGCCCCCGCCGGCAAGCCCAACTACACATGGGGTGTTGGCCGCCGCAAGACCGCCGTTGCCCGTGTGCGCATCGCACCGGGAACGGGCAAGGTTGAAATCAACGGCCGGGAACTCAACGACTTCCTGACCGGAGAGCGCGACCGCAAGAGCATCTTTGGCCCGCTGGAAGTCACCAACACCGGTGGCAAGATCGACGTCTTCGCCCGCTGCACCGGTGGTGGCCCGACCGGCCAGGCCGGCGCGATCGTCCTCGGTCTGGGTCGCGCCCTGGCCAAGTTCGACAGCAGCCATGAAGTCCCCCTCCGTCAGGGTGGCTTCCTTACACGCGACAGCCGCATGAAGGAACGTAAGAAGTACGGCCAACGCGGTGCCCGCCGTAAGTTCCAGTTCAGCAAGCGATAAATCTGGAATTCGGTGCCGATACCGATCAAAACAAGGAAGCCCGAGGATTCGTCCTCGGGCTTCTTTTGTTTCAACGTTTAGCGAACGAACCGATATTTGTTTGTAGTGGCACCGTCATGAAACGATTCTGCCTGCTCGCCATCACCCTGCTGACCACCTCGGCCATCCACGCCGCGACGCTGATCGTCAACGCACCCCCCGCGACAACGTTATCCTCCGCCACCGCCACAACCGCTGACAAGTCCAACGTCACCGCTCGCACCGAGAGCAACAAGGCCATCTTTGAAAGCGTCCCCGGTGACGTGGGAGTCAATGTTCAGCTCACCTTGAAGGACAACACGGTCCTACAGGGTGTCGACCTGAGTTGGTACAACGAAGAGCCACCGGTTGCCGACGCCGGCCCACTGACTGACGATGATCGCGAAGCGATCCGGGCAATCGTCCAGGACGTTCCGTCGTTCTACAATAAGAGTGACATCCTTCTGCTTGCAGGTGACCACTCGCGGGCCGTCGGTCTCGTTCAACTCATCCGCGACACCGACTTCCACGCCAGTGGTGACAACGTCGTCTGGCGCGTCGAACTCTATTACTTCAAGTTCCAGTACGGTGGCTGGGAAAAGGTCCAACAGCAGAACAAGATTGTCCGGCGGGAACGTTTCAAGTCCGTCGATGCTTACGGGCAAGCAACCGAAAAGCTCAAGTGGATCGCTGAACTGGGTGGAATCAAACTCGGGGCGACAGAGACGAAGGTAATCTCAGTCGAATGGAAAGCAGACAAGGAGTAGTCGTGATCTGCTCTGGTCCCTCTCACGCCCCGTTAAATCATCTTCCTGCGTACTGCGTCTCGTAGTATTTCAAATACGCGCCACTCTTGATCGCCCGCCACCAGTTCTCATTGTCCGCGTACCACTGGATTGTCGTCTTAATGGCCGACTCAAACCGGTACTTCGGTTCCCAGCCCAACTCACGTTTGATCTTCGTCGCGTCAATCGCGTACCGGCGGTCGTGGCCGGGGCGGTCTTTGACGTAGGTGACGAACTCGTCCCACGGTTTATTCATTTCGCGGAGGATCGTTTCGGTGATGACGCGGTTCGTGATTTCGTTATTCCCACCCACGTTGTAGACCTCGCCGATCGTGCCCTTGTTAAGGACAGTCCAGATCGCGTCACAGTGGTCCTCGACATATAGCCAATCGCGTACGTTCAACCCGTCGCCGTACAGTGGGACTTTCTTCCCCTCCATCAGATTGGTGACGAACAGTGGAATCAGCTTTTCCGGGAAATGGTACGGCCCATAGTTGTTGCTGCAGCGGGTTGTCAGCACGGGCAGGTGAAACGTGTGGAAGTAAGACCGCACGAGACAGTCACCGCCGGCCTTGCTGGCGCTGTACGGGCTGTTGGGCTGAAGTGGCGTCTCTTCGGTGAACTTGATCTCTGGTCGATCTTCCGGCAACGTCCCGTAGACCTCATCTGTGCTGACGTACAGGAATTTTTCGACGCCCTTGGTCTTGGCGACGTCGAGCAACACCTGCGTGCCGGTGACGTTCGCCTGCACGAATGGGCCGGAGCCCAGGATGCTACGGTCGACGTGGCTCTCGGCGGCGAAGTGGACGACCTCGGTCACCTTGTACTCGTCCCACGCCTTCTGGACGGCAACCGGGTCGCAGATGTCGCCTTTTACGAAGACGACGTTGTCGCTGAGCAGGTCCGACAGATTCGCGAGGTTGCCAGCGTACGTCAGCTTGTCGAACGCGATGAGGCGCACCGGCTCACGCCGGCCGACTAGCATGCGGACGAAGTTCGAACCAATGAAGCCTGCAGCGCCGGTGACCAGGATCGTTCGCATCGTGCTATGTCGTCCTTCTCTAACTAAATCCTACGCGTGACCGACACCCGCAGCGGCGTCAGCGTTGGAGCCGATTCTCTGGATGAACTCGACCAGGTTGCCAAACGGGTCGCGCGTGTGGAAGCGAATGTGCCCGTCGAACGCCGGCGGTTCTTCAATGCCGTAACCCGCTTCGGCGATCTTGCGGCGCCAGTGTTCCAGGCTATCGACCTCATACGCAAAGTGCGACCGCAGTTGGAAGCGGTTGCCTCCCTCTTGTGTACCGACGTGAACCTCACGCGCGCCGACGAGCATCCAAAACCCCCCACGGCGCAGGCCGGGTGGCTTGGGGATCTCTTTCAGGCCAAGCAGGTCCAGGTAATAGCGGCGCGCTTCGGCTTCCCCTTCGGGGGGAATGGTGAATTGAGCGTGGTGTAATCCGAGAATCATGGTGGTGGTCACTAGGTGCTTTCTCATGGTGCCGGTTGGTTACCCGGTCTTCATTCAGGTCCGATGATCTCTATCTTATTGCCAAATGGGTCGTGAATGTGAAATCGGTCGTAGCCAGCAATCTTCGGCTGCTCGACCAGTTCCAATCCTTGCTGCGACAGGCGAGCCCGCCATGCTTTCATGTCGATGACATGGTACGCCAGATGGGCGCCAGTCTTGGCGCGTTCGATGCCGTCTTCCTGTCCTACATGGAGCTGACTGGGCCCGCATTGGAACCAGATCAGCCCGTATTTAGTCATGGTCTCGGGAACGGAGATTTCGGTCAACCCAAGGACTGTCCCGTAAAACCGCCGCACCTCATCACCGCTGCCTTTAGGAGCGGTGACCTGGGCGTGGTGAATTCCGATGATCTCGCTCATGCTGATTCTCATCTGTGGGTATTGCGCACCATTAATCGCTACCGCGGGCACTGCGCACCCTACGCAACTACTTGGCATCCTGGTGTTCCTTCAGGACCCGCTGGAGATACTTCCCGTAGTCGCTCTTACCAGCCTGTTCGATCAGTTTCTTGAACTGGTGCTCGTCGACGAAGCCTTTGGCGAACGCGATCTCCTCGATGCACGCGACCTTCAGGCCTTGGCGCTGTTCCAGCGTTTGGACGAATTGGGAGCTTGAGACAAGAGAGTCGTACGTCCCTGTGTCCAACCATGCGACCCCGCGACCCATGGGTTCAACGGTCAGTGTGCCCTTGGCGAGGTAGGCGCGGTTGACGTCGGTGATCTCGTACTCTCCGCGGGCGGAAGGTTTGAGGCTCTTGGCGATCGATACGACGGAGCTGTCGTAAAAATACAGGCCCGTCACTGCCCAGTTGCTCTTGGGCTGCTTGGGCTTTTCCTCGATGCTGATGGCCTTGCCGGCCTTGTCGAACTCGACGACACCGTAGCGTTCGGGGTCACTGACCTGGTATGCGAAGACCCGCGCGCCGCTGTTAAGCTTGGATGATTCGTTGAGCAGTGCGGTCAGGTCATGTCCGTAGAAGACATTGTCGCCAAGAATGAGGCAGACCGGCGAATCGTCAATGAACGTGTCACCGAGCACAAACGCCTGGGCGATGCCGTTCGGCTGCGGTTGCTCGCAATAGTCGAAGCGCATGCCGAGTTGTTCACCGGTTCCAAACAAGGCCTTGATCATCGGCAGGTCGCGCGGTGTGGAGATGATCAGCACCTCGCGAATGCCCGCGAGCATCAGCACCGATAGCGGGTAATAGATCGTCGGCTTGTCGTAGACCGGCAGCAGTTGCTTGCTGATGCACTGCGTCAATGGATACAACCGAGTGCCTGCGCCACCTGCGAGAATGATGCCTTTCATATTCGTCTCTTCCGTCGTTAATTTGGTAGGGTAGGCACGGCCCACCTTCGCGTCGACGATATACACATGCAACGGTGGGCCGTGCCCACCCCACGTCAGAACAGGTCGGTAGTCTTTGCGAGCACGGGATAGCGAGTGTCCTTCTCTGAGAGCGTCGCGTGTGCGCGATCAACACCCCACGGAATCTTCAGCGCCGCATCGTCCCACGCGATGCCGCGCTCGTCGGCGGGTGCGTAATAGGCGCTGACCATATAGACGACTTCGGTGTTCGGTTCACGCGTGACAAAACCGTGCGCAAAGCCAGTCGGCACGTAGATCAACCGACCGTTAGCAGCAGAGATTTCCGCGGTTGCGACTTTCCCGAATGTTGTTGAACCTTTTCGTATATCAACTGCGACGTCGAAGATCGCGCCGCGCACGACGCGGATCAGTTTTGACTGCGCGTTCGGTGGCAACTGATAGTGAAGCCCGCGCACGACACCCACTTCGGCCGACAGTGAGTGATTGGCTTGCACAAACTCTTCGGTCACACCAAGGTCGGTGAACTTCCGGCGATTATACGTCTCGACGAAGAAGCCACGGCTGTCACCGAAACGCTTCGGGATAAACACCTTCACATCGGGAATTTCGGTTTGAATAACTTCCATGGATTACATCTGGACTGTGCGGGGACAACTAAGCAACGACCGCCAGGCTTCGCAGGGACTTGGGTGCGTCGAAGAAGACGTCTTCCTCGACAAGCGTGCGTGTCTCAACGACACCACCGAACTCCGTTCGCAGGCGATTCAGGAGTGTTTCAACCAACCGCTCGGGTGCCGATGCGCCGGCGGTTACGAGGACTGCGGCCCTGCCGGCAAGCCACTCTGGTTTCAGTTCCGAGGCGTCATCGATCAGGTAACCCGCCTTGCCGGCTTCCTGGGCGCGGTCGACGAGCCGCTTCGAGTTGCTGCTGTTCTGACTGCCGACGACCAGGACGACGTCCACCTCGCTCGCAAGTTGCGTGACGGCAGATTGGCGGTTTGTCGTGGCGTAGCAGATGTCGTCCTTGGCAGGATGACGGATTGTGGGAAATCGCTTCTTCAACGCTGCGACAACGCGGTTGCAGTCAGTAATTGACAGCGTCGTCTGTGTCACGAAGGCGAGCTTGCTTTCGTCGGGGACGTGCAAAGCCTCCACCTCCTCGGCAGACTCGACGACGATGATTCGGTCCGGCGCTTCCCCCACGGTGCCGACTGCCTCGTCATGATTACGATGGCCGACGAAGATGATCGTGTAGCCTTCGCGTGCGTAGCGCAGGACCTCCATGTGTACCTTGATCACCAGCGGACAACTGGCGTCGACCTCGGTCAGGTTGCGCGCTTTGGCTGCCTGGCGAACGGCCGGGGAAATGCCGTGGGCACTGTAGACGATCGTCCCACCAACCGGCACCTCCTCGACCGCGTCGACAAACGTCACGCCACGGCTTTTGAAGTCTTCAACGACGTGACGGTTGTGCACAATCTCGTGATAAACGTAGACCGGCGCGCCTTTAAGCGTGAGCACTTGATCGACAACGTCGATCGCCATGTTCACACCCGCACAGAAACCGCGAGGATTGGCGAGAATCACCTTCATCAGTCTGGATTGTATCGGCTGAACAACAGGGCCGTCCAACACGCCATAGCGAGAATTCGAGCTCGCTTTCGGCGTCGAAAACGGGCTGCTTTCACGGGAAGGTCATTTGATCAGCAGTTCACCCAACTTTGTCAGTTGTGACGAGCCCCGCTCCATCGGTTTATACGGACGTATCAGGTACTGCGGCAACTGGGCAGTCGCGAGCGATTCGATCGATGCCCTGACGCCACTGGCGATCGCTTCTTCGATGGTCTTTCCACTAAATGAGGTGGCCGAAAACGAGTGATCGATGACCCAGATGGGCTGATTGTCGACAAATACAGTCACGGTATTGATCTGTGTGTTGACGCTGACACTTTGCTCCGTGAAATCCCCCATCTTGCGGAACTTGACAGGCACTGCAGGCCCGACTGCGGAACTGACGACAACGCGAACGGGTTGGCCATCTTCGATCGTCACCCCTCGGTCGGCCATCTGCTTGGTAATGCCCGCAATGACGGTTTGACGAACGGCTTCGTCAGCGCCACCAAGTTCGAACTGAACGGTCGCCTTACCCCCGGACGCGAGCACGAGCTTGGACTTGTCGCCCACATACGCAGACGCAGGTGGAAGAACGGACAGCGTCTTGGCCGACATTGCCCCGCTTGCTTCGCGCACGATGCAGTAGGCCAAGCCCGATTGCATGACCTCGGCGGTCGCCCCATTCTCGACTTCCATTCGCCAGAAGACCTCAGGCGTCTGTGTGTCGAGCAGCATGATTCCGTCGAGCGCCGCAGTGCGGTCGTCCAAGGGCAGGAAGGCGTTGAATAGCAATGGTACCGCGATGTCGCTGACGATCTTTGCCGCGGCGAGGTCGCATTGCACGAGCTTGCGATAGCCGGACGACTGGTTCGGTCCCTGCGACATGCTCGACGCAACCATTAACCCTGCGCCCGAGGGTGTAAACTCGATTGGCCCTGGCCCGCCGGACACGCGCACGCGCGATACCACCACGCCACTGGTCGCATTCAGGACCACTGCATTCCAACCGTCTACGAACGCCACATATCGCCGCGCCCTATCGACAACAAACTTGCCGTTGAATCTGCCGGTGTCGCACTTCCAAACGACCTTTCCGGTCGTAATGTCCCAACCCGCCAGAAAGCCTCGCGCCGTCGCGGTCACGAGTCGGTCCTTGCCGACGAAGCGCACGAGCGACACACCGTCTGCGTACTCGTACTTCTCTTTCTCTGACGGAAACAGCAGAAGCGTTCGTACCGGCGCGGTTGCCTTGGCAAGAGACCATACCTCGACATGCTGGGCGATTTTCTGCCCCTTCGCCTTTGGGAGCGTCGCGATGAGTTGCCCATCGGCGGAGATGTCGTCGATCGACGTGCCGGCTGGAAACTTCCAGGTGCCACGCGACTTGCCACCGGTTTCGAGGACCTCAATACCCGTGACCTTGCTGTTGAAGAATCCGAAGGCTGCTACGGGCGTATCCCCTGACTCGTTCGGTGGAACAGGTGCTACGATGTTGAATTCGTCGGGCCGCACCTGCAGCTTGACACCGTTGGGAATCTCGAACGTCTTGGCGACCGGCACCACCGTATACTGCTCAACAGGTGCGTTGCCTGAATCGATCTTTGTGGCGGCAGACCAGTCGGCCTTGCGGTAGGCGGGATCCGATTCCAGCTCCAGCTTGCTCGCGGTGGCTGTCCGATCCTCAGCAATGCTGGACGTGACTTCGGCGGCAGGTTTGGGCGCAGGCAGCTTGGTCGGTGGAAGCTCGTCCTCACGACTAACGGCGGCGTGCGGCCAGATGGTCGGCAGCTTTTCGTGCTCGTCACCGATCTTCGCGACGCGCCAGGGTTCGACCCACTGCAATCTTTTGAACGTGTCGTCCTTCACCAAGTGCCAGCCACCCTGACGTTTTACGACAGTTGCAGTTGCCCAGCGGCTGTGCGTGAGGACGTCGACATGGTCACCTACTGCGAACGTTCCATCCGCCTGGGGCTCACTGATCTTGGGTGGCTCTTTCACGGCAGCCGGCACTCGCCCGGTCGCGGCGCGTCCGCGTCCGCGGTCAGGTCCGACCGGCGCGTTCACATCCGACATGGGTGGCGCTTTCTCGCGCGGGGGTGGTGTGGGCTTGAACGACGATTCATTTGGTCGGGCATGGGGAATGTCGACGATCGATCCGATCGCCCGAATGCGCCATATTTCGACCCATTCGTGAGACGAGCCTGGCGAGTAGTTCACCAGCGCCCACCCGGTCGCCACGCGGTTCTTGACGACGGCTTTGCGCCACATGCCACCCCACTTCACCTCTACGGTCATCCCACCCTTGACGACAAACTCTGCCTCCTTTGCTTTCGGCTTCGTCGTCGCAGTGGGTTTGGTCGTCGCTGGTGGGGTTTGACCCAAAGCAGGCGCAGAGACCAGCGCACAGGCGAAGGCAGTCAGATGGATGACGCGGACTAGATTTCGCATAGTTACCCCCGAGCGGTGGTGATTAGGGTGTACCGCTGAGTGCGTGAAGCGTCAACTGTCCATTTGCGAGTGTGTTGTCAAGGAATAGAAATGTCACCCTTAAGACCGAAGTAGAAATGTCACCCTGTCAGGGTTGTCCTCGTCCTCGTGTCGCTCGCCGGCGTAGCTGGCGAGCGACACGAGGACGGAACG
>Ga0163144_10011443_pt1 | contig 18763 bp, 18 predicted proteins | sample OliLak19BULKMAT1_FD_123175 | JGI IMG/M metagenome (GOLD analysis project Ga0163144, IMG submission 123175) | Freshwater microbial mat bacterial communities from Lake Vanda, McMurdo Dry Valleys, Antarctica - Oligotrophic Lake LV.19.BULKMAT1 | ecosystem: Environmental > Aquatic > Freshwater >... | reverse complement strand
TTTGTATGCTCCGACTCATTTTCATGACTCCTTTGTTCCGGTGTCATTTCTTTTGAGTCAACGTTCTTTTTGACCCCGCCCACCTTCCCTCTCCCCGGTGTCATAACTTATGAGGCAATTCGGACTGCAAATCTCACCAAAAATTCGGTTGCCAGATGGCTCAGTGGTTGGCTTATTCTTTGGACGACAAACAATTTGCTCAGGAATCTATCAATCTATGGGAAAGCGTACTGACATTAAAAAAATCCTGATCGTGGGATCGGGCCCGATTATCATCGGGCAAGGGTGTGAATTTGACTATTCAGGTGTGCAAGCCTGTAAAGCCTTGAAGGAAGAGGGTTACCAAGTCATTTTGGTGAATAGTAACCCGGCGACCATCATGACCGATCCGGAGTTTGCGGATAGTACGTACATCGAGCCGATCACCGTGGAGATGATCGAGAAAATCATCATTGCTGAGAAACCAGACGCTATTTTGCCGACGCTGGGTGGGCAGACCGCCTTAAACGTCTCGATGCAGCTCTGGCACCAAGGAATCCTCGAAAAATACGGGGTGGAAATGATCGGGGCCAAGGCCGATGCGATCGAACGCGGGGAGAACCGCGCACTTTTCAAAAAGACCATGCTCCAAATCGGCCTGGACATGCCGACATCCGGGATCGCCCACACGATGGAAGAGGCCCGCACTGTGGCCGCCGATATCGGGCGTTACCCACTGATCATCCGTCCGGCATTCACTCTCGGGGGGACCGGTGGCGGGATCGCGTATAACAAAGAAGAATTCGAGCAAATCGTCACGCGCGGACTGGACCTGAGCCCGACGACAGAGGTGCTCGTCGAGGAGTCTCTGCTGGGCTGGAAGGAATACGAGATGGAGGTCATGCGCGACAAGAATGACAACTGCGTGATCGTCTGCTCGATTGAGAATTTCGACCCGATGGGTGTGCATACCGGGGACAGCATCACTGTCGCCCCGATCCAGACATTAACGGATAAAGAATACCAGATCATGCGTGATGCCTCTTTTGCCTGTATCCGGGCTATTGGCGTCGAGACGGGCGGGTCAAATATCCAATTCTCCGTGAATCCTGACAACGGACGAATGATCGTTATCGAGATGAATCCCCGTGTGTCGCGATCATCCGCGCTAGCATCAAAGGCTACCGGATTCCCGATTGCAAAAATCGCGGCAAAGCTGGCGGTGGGTTACACCCTCGATGAGATAAAAAATGATATTACCCGCGAGACCCCTGCGAGTTTCGAGCCGACCATCGATTATGTCGTGACGAAAATCCCGCGTTTTACTTTCGAGAAATTCCCGAAAGCTGATGCGACCCTGACCACCCAGATGAAATCGGTGGGGGAAGCCATGGCTATCGGACGGACATTCAAGGAGTCATTCCAGAAAGCGTTACGTTCGCTCGAGACCGGGCGCGGGGGATTCGGTGCAGACGGCAAAGACAAGGAGCCCCGTAATGCGGACGGTTCATGGAATCTCGAAGAAATCAAAAAGAAATTAATCACGCCCAATAACGAACGTGTCTTTTATATCCGTTACGCATTCCTCGCGGGGCTGACGATCGAGGATATATTTAACCTGTCGAAGATCGACCGGTGGTTCCTGCACAATTTGCACCAGATTTACGAGGAAGAATCCAAAATCAACCTGGACACAGGCCTGCGTCCGGCCAAGGAGCTCGGATTTTCAGACAAACAAATCGCTCACATTACCGGGGTGACCGAGGCCGAGGTCCGCGCCGCACGCAAAAAGCAGGGGATCATCCCGGCTTACCGCCTGGTGGACACTTGCGCGGCGGAGTTTGAAGCGTTTACGCCCTACTATTATTCGACCTACGACACAGGTGACGACGAGGTGCGTCCTTCAAAGAAGAAAAAAATCATGATTATCGGCGGTGGCCCGAACCGTATCGGTCAAGGGATCGAGTTTGATTACTGTTGTGTACACGCCTCTTTTGCGGCGCGGGAAATGGGATTTGAGACGATCATGATTAATTCTAATCCTGAGACGGTTTCCACGGATTACGACACGAGTGATAAATTATATTTCGAACCACTCACCTTAGAAGACGTGCTGAATGTCTATGAGAGCGAGAATAAGGATGACTCAGTTTTTGGGGTGATTGTGCAATTTGGTGGGCAGACTCCCCTGAACCTCGCCGAGGGGCTAAAGAAAAACGGTGTCCGGATCATCGGCACGAGTCCGGAAGATATTGCCAAGGCCGAAGACCGTAAACTTTTCTCGGAAATGCTCAATAAACTGGGACTGCGCCAGCCGCCTAATGGCACTGCGACAAATGTGGACGAGGCGATCGCTGTGGCCCGGAAGATCGGGTTCCCCGTACTGGTCCGTCCGAGTTTTGTCCTCGGTGGACGCGCGATGCAAATTGTTTATAGCGAGGAAGAGCTGACTCATTACATGAAATTTGCGGTGGAAGCATCTGCTGAACGCCCCGTGCTGGTGGATTCCTTTCTGGAAGACGCTACGGAAGTCGATGTGGACTGTATCAGTGACGGCGAGACGGTCGTTATCGGTGCGATCATGGAGCATATCGAGCAAGCGGGCATCCACAGTGGTGACTCCGCGTGTGTGATCCCTCCTTTCTCATTGACCGACGAGGTCAAAGACGAGATCCGCCTCGCCACCATCTCCATGGCAAAGGAGCTCAAGGTCTGCGGGCTCATGAATGTCCAGTATGCCGTGAAGAATAACACGGTTTACATCCTCGAGGTCAACCCGCGCGCTTCACGCACGGTGCCCTTTGTCTCGAAGGCGATCGGTGTGCCCCTGGCGAAGCTCGCGGCGAAAATCATGTCGGGTAAATCCCTCAAGGAGCTTGGGTTCACTCAGGAAAAGATTCCTACTTATTTCTCGGTCAAGGAAGCGGTCTTCCCGTTCTCGAAATTTATCGGGACGGATATCATTCTCGGGCCGGAGATGCGTTCGACCGGTGAGGTCATGGGGATCGCGGATAATTTCGGGTTAGCCTATGTCAAAGCTCAGATGGCCGCGCAACCCGCCCTACCACTATCCGGCAAGGTCTTTATCAGTGTCAAAGACTCCGATAAAATGGCCGGCGCGCAAATTGCGGCGGATTATGCAAAGCTCGGGTTTGAACTCTATGCCACCGCAGGCACGGCTAAATTAATCAAGGAAACCGGGGTAACGGTCCATGAGCTCTTTAAAGTCAATGAAGGCCGTCCCAATGTCTTAGATATGATCAAGAATGATGAGGTCGCCTTGATTATCAATACGCCGAGCGGGATTATCGCCCGCGAGGATGAGATCAGGATCCGCTCCACAGCCGTGATGAAACGGATTCCGATCATGACCACTCTGAGTGCGGCGAGGGCCAGTGCCCGCGGGATCGAGAGCTTGCAGAAACAGCCTTGCGGGGTGAAATCCATCCAAGCATATCACCAGAAAGCTTAAAAAATAACGGATCACTCTTTTTCCGATGGCTGAACCTCTGAAAAACCTGTATGGCCCGGACATCCCGGTAAAAATCGCTGCGATGATTTCCAGGGTGTACTCAGGTTTTGACAAAAAGGCATTTATCACCGATTGCCTCGATGGTTATGAGGCCCTCGAGCTCATGCCGCGCGGGTGGAAAATCGCTCATACCCTCAAGCGCCATTTGCCCGGAGATTTCCCGGAGGCTATCGGGATCCTGGTCCGGTCTTTCGAGCCGGTGCATCAAAAGACGCAAGGCGAGGGCTTGGCTTCATTCCTCTACATGCCGCACGCCTTTTTTGTGGCGGAATACGGGCTGGACCATTTTGAAGTGTCCATGCGGGCGCAGTATGAGATCACCCAGAGATTTACAGCGGAATTCAGCATCCGCCCCTTTCTGGAAAAACATCAGGCGCGGACCTTGGCCCATTTACGCCAGTGGGCCAGTGACCCTGATCCCCATGTCAGGCGTTTAGTTTCCGAGGGGATCCGGCCCCGTTTGCCTTGGGCGGGGAGGTTAAGGGAATTCCAGAAAAATCCGGCACCGGTGCTGGAGCTACTGGAACTCTTGAAAGATGATCCCGAGCTTTATGTGCGGCGTTCTGTGGCAAATAACCTTAATGACATCGGCAAAGATCATCCGGATCTTTTAGTACAAACGGCTAAAAAATGGATGAAAGGTGCGGGGCCGGATCGGAAGTGGATCATCCGGCATGCGTTACGTTCCTTGATCAAACAAGGGAATGCAGGGGCCCTGGCTGTATTGGGTTATGCAGGGACGGATGGAGTCGTGATCCGTAAAAAGCAAATTGCTCCGGGGAAAGTATCACTGGGACAAACGGTGGAGATTTCTTTCGAGGTGGTGAATCAGTCGGGTGAGCGCCAGCGGCTCATGATCGATTTCCGGGTGCATTATGTCAAAGCGAGCGGGAAAACCGGGATCAAGGTCTTTAAGCTGAAGGCCTGTTTGCTCGGGGCTGAGGGAAAGCTTTTGGTGACGAAAAAAATCGCACTCAAAGACCTGACCACCCGTAAACATTACCCAGGACTCCACCGGGTCGATATTTTATTAAATGGACAGGTGATCGGGCTCGGGGATTTTGAGCTACGCAAATGACGCCACTAGCGGCGGGGGGGGGCGGGGGCGAATTCTTCATTATTTCGACTTGTTCAAGGGGGTGGGAAGTGTTAGCTTGTCCCCCGTGTTAGACGCATCCACAGCCCAACCCCAGTTTTTCGATATCAACGATAAATCCGCCCTTGTCTGCATGGATAATATGGAGTGGCAGAATGTCATCCTCGGGGCACTCACTGATCTGGGCTTTAAAATCCACACGGGAGTCTTTATTGAAGACATTATTAATAAAATCCAAAGCCAAACTTATAATGTGGTGGTGATCGCGGAGAATTTCACCGGGGCGAATCTTGAAGATAACCAGATCCTGAAAGTTTTCCAGAAAATGCCCATGAGCCAAAGGCGTAATCAAATGATTGTCCTTGTCGGGGATTCGATTTCCTCAGCCGACCGGATGAGCGGGTTTATTTTCAGTGTAAATCTCACCGTGTTTTCGGGTGATTTGCCCCAGTTCCAGACCCTGATTAAACGGGCCTTGATCGAGCAAGAGGAGTTCTACCAGTCTTACGCGGCAGTATTAAAAGAAAAACGATAAAGACTCCATGCTGCCGCCCGTCCTCCGTTTGATTCTCGATGGGCCACAGTCGCACGCCACTAATATGGCGGTAGATGAGGCTTTACTGAGTCAGGCCCTCCAGCCAGTCCTCCGGGCCTACGAATGGGACCAAAAATGTGTGAGTATCGGTTATTTCAGTAAAAAAGCCCAAGTCCCCCCCGGCGTTGATTTTGTCAGGCGCAGTTCAGGCGGGGGCATCGTCAGCCACGGGGATGACTTCACCTTTTCTGTGGTTTTTCCGGTGGCGCATGATTTTGCCCGGACTAGTGCGGAAGAGGCTTACGAGGGGATCCATGATTGCCTCAGGTGTGCTCTGGAGGATGTGGGGGTGAAATGTGTGCTGGCCGATTGTTGTGTGAAAGGTGGCACGGGGGAATGTTTTGTCGGATATGAGAAGTATGATGTATTAGCCGGTGGTGTGAAAATAGCGGGGGGCGCCCAGAAGAGGACATCAAAAGGGTTCCTCCATCAGGGGAGTGTGCATTTTGCCGGGGAGAGGAGGAGTCTGGCCCTTGCCTTGTCGAAACAAATTGCGCGGCGTTTTAGTCTAGAGATCAGAGATTCCTCACTGACACCCGCCGAAAAATCGATGGTACAGGATTTGGAAAAATCGCGGTATGCGAATCCTGCTTGGAATGATAAATTTTAAAATCATGATACATGGTGTAAGATAATCCTATGTTAAAGAATTTGAATCGACTCGGACTGGTCCTGACACTTTTAATGGTTTGTGCCCCTGTGAATGGTGCCGGCACAGACGCCGCTCCGACAGATGGGACGAGTAAACTCGCCGCGCCCCAAATGAATTTTATGCGGATCGCGACCGAGGGAGGTCGCCGTCACCTGCAAATGTCCGTCACGGAGTATGAGATTCACGAATACAAAGCCCGTATCACATTTTATGCGGCGGTGCATATTGCTGATCCTGAGTTCTACAGCTTTTTACAAAAAAGCTTTGAAAAGTATGATGCTGTATTAATGGAAGGAATCGGGGCGGGTGATAAATACGGGACACGCTCACTCCGGACTCCGCCCTTTCCGGCAAATCTCCTTGCCCAGCAGGAGTCCAAGCGGGCGAGCGTCGAGGAGGTCCATGATTTGTATGACGCACTTGCCACGGGACTCGGCCTCAAAGGGCAGATGGATGAAATTGATTTCCGGAAGCGAAACTTTGTTTATCCGGATATGAGTTATCAAGAGCTTGAAAAACACCTCGACACGGCCGGGGTGGATTACCTTTTGCCTGAGGAACAATTCATCCGCCCGGTGATCCCGATGCTCCAAGGATTTGTCAGAGGAGTAAAGTCCGGTAAGGAAGAGTCCTCCGTGACCCGCAATATCATCAAGAATCTCATGGCCGAAATGATTATCCGTATGGACCTAGATGCGGCCTTGGCCGGTGAGGATGATGTCGCGAAAAAAAGGCGCGAGTATTTCAGGATTATTCTGGAGGAAAGAAATCAGAAGGTGGTCGAAGCGATTGAAACTGCCTTAAAGTCCGGGAAAAAGAATATCGCCGTTTTTTATGGGGCGATGCATTTGCCCGGTATCCAGGAAAGCTTGATCAAAGATTTCAAAGCCAAAGAAACGGGTAAAGTCTGGGTGAATGCCTGGAAGTTGAATTAGCCCAAACAAATTGCGCCCGTTAATCGCCCATGAGATTAAGGTAATCGGTTTCGTTTTTAAGCGGGAGGAAGTCGGGGTCTTTTTGGGCGAGGCTACGGTATTGTGGATCGAGGTCAATCGCGGACTCCAAGAGTGTGATTGATTCGGCAAATTGTCCCAGCTGCGCTTGGTAACAGGCGAGGTTATAATGGATGAGGGGTTCCTTAGAAAACCGGGTGAGGGAATCTTCGAGGATCCTTTTGGCTTCCTCCAAGGAGTGTGCCCGACGGGTCGCGTAAGCCAGTAAAATAGGGTATTCCTGCGAGTCCGCGCAATTTGCTGCGTATTGGCGCAGGTGCTCGACAGACCGGGGATATTCACCGAGGGCATTTAGGATCTGCGCCCGGAAAAGGATCAGTCCCGTGGTTTTTTGCTCGAGGGCATTTACCTGATCGAGCTCGGCCAAGCTGTCTTCGTGGAGTCCGAGCTCATGGTAACCGAGCGCGCTTTGGACATATTTTTGAGTTTCAAATGAAAGGGGGTCCATAGGGGGGGATCCGGTTATTCCTTTGGGCTAAAGAATCCGACCCAATCTTTCGGTGCCGGCAGGACTTTACCCTCAGGCATTTTCAAGAGGGCCAGGGTTTGATAACAACGGATGATTTTTTTCCCGTCGGTAGGTCTGAAAATCTCTGTGGTGATGTAGAAACGGACACGGTCGGCGCCCGAGAGTGTCGAGGTAATGGTGAGGGATTCGCCGAGTTTCGCCGGTTTGATGTAGTCGATTTCCGTGCGCACGACGACGGCGAAAATATTTTCTTCGGCACATGTCTTGATATCGTGGCCCAGCTGGGCGGCGAGTTTTGTGCGCGCATATTCCACAAAACGTAGGTAAGCGATATTATGCACGACCCCCCCGGCGTCAGTGTCGTAGAACATGACTTCGATCAGGCCATTGTAGAGGGTGTTTGAGGAGTCCATAGGGGTTTGGGCTAAAGGGCGTTTAAAAAGTAATTTTTTTGTTTTTCGGAAATGGGCATTTCGAGCTTTTCCATGACAATCATGAGATCCTCCCAAGCTTTTCTTTTTTCGGCAATTCCTGAAGGTCCCGCTTTCCTGAGCAAATAACTCGGGTGATAGGTGGGCATGGTAGGAATACCCCGGAAATCCAGCCATTTCCCGCGCAATTTGCCTATCCCGGTGTCCAGGCCCAAGAGTCCTTTGACGGCGGATGAACCCAAGGCGACAAGTGCCTTTGGCCGGATGATGTCGATTTGGGAAAGGATATACGGACGGCAGTTCGCGATTTCATCGACGGTGGGCGGGCGATTCCCTGTCGACCCTGCCGGCATGTCGGGACGGCATTTGAGGATATTGCCGATATAAATGTCATCCCTCTGGAGGCCCATGGCCTGGATCATTTTAGTGAGTAAGTGTCCCGCGCGCCCGACGAAGGGCTCCCCTTGTTCATCCTCATCGGCCCCGGGGGCTTCGCCGACGAACATGAGTGCCGCATGGATCGTGCCGGTACCGAATACAGCCTGTTTACGGCTTCTGGCTAGGTGCGGGCAGATTTGGCAACTCAAAACCCGTTGTTTTAATTTTTCGAATTCGATTTCCTTTTCACCCGGGGGAAGTATGGGGCCAAATGTTTCGGCGGGCTCCGGTGATTTCGGAGTCGGGGCAGTGCCCGCTGTTGTCTTTGAAAGGGAAGGAGGGGTGATGCTGGTTTTTAACTCCGGACGCGTGGTGTCCACAGGGAGGGCGGAGGGTGTGCCTGAGGCAGGCGCCGGAGCTGCCGGGGCGAGGGAAAGGGATTTCAGCGTCGCACGCGAGACTTCCACATGTGTTTCACCTTCGTTTTTGAGTTTCTGCAAATAATCAATGACGGCATCGACACCGCGGGAGAAAGGTTCGCTCATGACAAGTCGCCTAATATAGTCAAAAAATCTCCCGGCAGTGGAGCGATAAATTCCAGCTTTTTTCCGGTGCGTGGATGGTCAAAAGCTAGCCGGAAAGCGTGAAGCATTTGCCTGTCGGGATTTGCATAAGGATTATTCAGCTTGGCTTTCCCGTAGAGCTTATCGCCCAGGACCGGGTGGGATTGTGATGACAGGTGGACTCTGATCTGATGGGTGCGCCCCGTCGATATCCGGCACTCCAAGTAGGAATAATGGGTGAATCTTTTCAGGACAGAGACGTGGGTGAGGGCGTTCTTACCGCCGGATTGGGCGATCGCCATTTTCTGGCGGTTATTCGGATGCCGTCCGATGGGCAGGTCAATATCGAAACGGTCAGGATTTACCCGGCCCCAGACCAAGACACGGTAAACTTTTTCGAGGCTCCGGGATTGGAAGGCCTTGACCAGGTTTTGATGGGCCAGATCGTTTTTGGCCACGATCAGGCAGCCGCTGGTGTCTTTATCGAGCCGGTGGACGATGCCCGGTCTTTCGACTCCCCCGATTCCGGATAATGATTTTCCGCAATGGGCCAGCAGGGCGTTTACCAAGGTGTGTTCCCAATTTCCCGCACCCGGATGGACCACCATGCCGGAGGCTTTGTTAATCACGATCAAATCAGAGTCTTCATAGAGGATCTCCAGGGGGATAACCTCCGCCTGGATAGAAAGGGGCGTGGGATCAGGGATTTTTGTGCAGACACGGTCTCCCGTGGAGAGCATCCGGCTGGCCGTGCAGGGTTTGTCATTGATCGTGACCAAACCCTGTTTGATACATTTCTGGAGAAATGAACGGGAATAGGGGATTTTCGAAGGTAAGAAGATATCCATTCTTTGCCCCCCTTGGCCTTGCTCGACGATGATTTCGAATATCTTCACTTTTCTCCAAATAGATGATTGTACGACACAGGTGCAATTGTTAGCTTATTTCCTACATGGCGCAACACGTTACTGAAATAAATTGTATCCAGTGTAATACCTTGCTGTCGGTGGAAGGGATCGAACCCCTTTGCCGGGTGGCCTGTCCGATTTGTAACCACGAAAACCTCGTACCTTTAATCATCGCCAACTATAAAATCATTTCCATTATCGGAGCAGGTGGACAAGGAACGGTCTATCGTGCCGTAGATACATCATTACAGCGTGTGGTCGCGGTAAAGCTCCTCAAGGTGGAGCTGGCTACTGACCAGCAGTTTATTACGAATTTTGCCCGTGAAGCACGGGCGGCAGCCATGGTGACCCACCCGTATGTGGTGCAGATTTATTCATTCGGTGAGGATGAGGGGCAATATTACCTAGCCATGGAGCTCATGGAAAAAGGTAATCTGGACGAGAGGATCGATAAGGAAGGGCGGATCACTGAGATAGATGTCCTCCTGATCGGCGCGCAAATTGCATCGGGCTTGCAGGCGGCATTTGAGAAAGGCTTGATCCACCGGGATATTAAACCGGGGAATATTCTTTTCGACGATCACATGCAGGCAAAGCTCGTGGATTTCGGTCTGGCCACAGTCGTGGGGGGGAATACTTCCCAGGAGATTTGGGGTACACCCTATTACATATCCCCGGAAAAACTCAGCGGGGGACAAGAGGATTTCCGCAGTGATATCTATAGTTTAGGGGCGACACTTTTCCATGCTATCGCAGGTCGTCCTCCTTTTGAAGGGGAGGATGCTGCGGAGATCGTCTCGAAGCATATGAAATCCCAAGCAGTGTCTTTACACGCTTTCGCCCCGCATGTAGCTGACGAGACGGCTTATGTGATCAATAAAATGCTCAATAAAAACTCGTATGAACGTTATAATAGTTACGACGAGCTCATCCAGCACTTGAACTACGCACGGGAACAAATCGAGCACCGTTTCCAAAATCCCTTGGCGACTGTCAAAGCAGATTTTAAATTAAACGACGAACTCGATAAAAATCCTTATATATTATGGGGGGTTATCGGAATGTTTGTTATTGTGGTCGGGTTGATTGCTTTTGTCGGGTTGAATTATAAAAAACTTTTCGGAATTGAATCCCCGACAAGTGAGGTCAAACCCTTGATGGTGACGCAGAGTAAAATAAATGCCGAACAACAGGAAACCTGGGATAAATCGAATCAATATCTTTCCGAAGGGCAATTTGCCGAGGCTTTGGAGGAGCTTGGACGATTACAGGCCCAATTACCCGTTGATCCGGCTAATCCCATTTCCCAGTGGATACCACTCCAGATGATGGCTGCTGGTTATGGCTTGGCCGATCAATCCAAAGTGGATGCCCTGATCAAAACGTATAATGCCGGCAACGAGGCGACCCTTCCCTCAAAAGTCACCATGCCAAACCTGACGAGGGAAATGATTAAGGCAGTGACCACGCGGCGTCCGGTCCAGGACGAGAATAACTGGATACTCCAACAGAATAAGGATATCGCACACATGAGCGCCTATTATCTGGCGATGAAGGCGCTGGCTGTATCAAATTACGACAGGGCTCTGGAGCTTTTTAAATTGTCCCGTACTTTTCCGGTGAATGAGGGCTGGATGAAAGAGATCGATAGTTACGGCAAAAAATTTGAAGCAGATTCCACCCTCTTTGATTCAATCAAGAAAAAGGCTGCGGCAGTCTCTGATGCCGATTCTGCACAAACTGTATTGTCTGAAATCAGAAGTGCCAGTACCAAGGTAAAATTCCCCGCTTTTGTCGATGCCCTACAGGCATTAGAATATGACTTAAAAACAAAATATCCTGCGGCCACTCCCTGAGACCAATGAAAACAAAGGCTGCACAATTCTTTTATTTAGTTTTGGCCTGCTTGGTCACAGGCAGCGGGTTGTTCATGAGTTTTATTGTGGCTCCCGTGGTTTTTTCCAAATTCCCTAAAGAAACGGCCGGGGAGATTACAGGTTCCCTTTTTCCGGCTTATTTTGCGGTGCAAATCCTCTCACCCGCCCTCATTCTCGTGATTCTCGTTTTGGTGTTACACAAAAGAATTTTGTTCCAGAAAATGACCTTGTTATTTTGTTTTTTACTGATGTTCTCAGGGCTCGTGAATTATTTTTATATTCTGCCAAAGGCCAAGGCTTACCGGGTGGATCCGCTGCGGAAGGAGGAATTCCGCAAAGTGCATGGGCAGAGTATGATATTAAACCTAGTGGCGGTTATCTCATCGCTGGGGATGGTCTGCCTTATTCCGAATGTATTGTCAGGCCTTCAATCCGGGAAGAGTCCCCTTCCTCGGATAAAGGATGAATAAAACGGGCCGTGACTTCGCCGGTGGGAACTTCGACCTCCATCGGGCGGCCTAAGAACTCAAAAAGAATCCGTATCCTGTCCTTAGCAGGGATCAGAGACGAGACTAAGGCCCGGCAGCTTTTGAAAGCCCCTTCATTAATCGTTACTTCATCACCGATCTGAAAGGATGACTCCACTTGCTTGATTTCGGTGGTGCCGATATGGAGCCGCAGCTCCTCGATAATCATCGGGGAGACTGTCGCGTATTTCCCTCCGAAATGGACGATACCAGACACCCCGTGGCCGCTTCGGATCATCGTCAGTAGCGGGGCCGGATCAAACTGGGCAAAGATATAACCCGGGAAAAGAGCCTCGACAAAAACCCGTGCGCCCCGGCTCGTGGCTTTGCGGTATTGAATGCGCGGGGCAAACACCTCCACCCCGGAAATGGTTTTGAGGAATCCCGCGGCAATATGCTCATGTTTATTCTGCGTTCTCAGGCAGAACCAAGGCAAATCGTTTGTAAAATTAAAGGCGACCATGGTTTAGACCTTGAGAAATTTTAAAACCCAGGGCATGAGTTTGCCTGCCCTGCTGTGCCAGCCACGAAGCCTCTCGATTTTGTGTTGGTAGAATTTTCTTTCCTGCGCGGGGGCTTCTTTGACCAGTTGATCCAGGCGGGCCAGTTTTGATTCGGCCCCTTCCACATGGGGTTGGAGCTGTTCCTTGAGGAATCCGGATACTAGCTTTTTGAGCTCTGTCTCGGGGGTGTAATGGTCCCGGCGGTCTCCGGGGATATAAACCGCACGCACGGCCCCGAAATTTCGGAGTTCCTTGAGCCCCTGGCTCGTGGCTCCTTTGCTCAGGCTGAGGCGGTCCATAATCGTGTCCATGGCCAGCGGGTCTTTGGAGATGTAAAGGAGACCATAGATTTCCCCCAGAGATTTTGGTAATGCGGCCACCTGGGCGAGTTTGACAAAAACCTCCACTACTTCTTTTTCGAGGTCGCTTAAGGCAATGCGGGCACGCTCGACAGGAGGAGGGGTGATTCTGTTCAGGGCCGCCATGACCCTGAGCCTATCAGTTTATTCGATTTGTTCAATAAAAAATGAACAAAATATTCCCAGCCGGTTAGAATTCCAGGCGTTTGGTATTTTCGGGAAGGGTCGATGGTAAACCGTTGGCCTTAAGTTCCTGCTCGAACCATTGAAGGGAGCGCAGGTCGCCGTGGACCAGGATGGTATTACGCGGTTTGAGCGTCTTGATGAGTCCCATGATATCATTCCGGTGGGCGTGGGCCGTGAAATCAAATTGATCTACATGGCAAAGGATGTCTTGGGGTTTGCCTCCGGCCTCACCGAGGATCACGGGTTGTTTATTTTTTGATGCCTTTAAAAGTATGCCTCCCGGGGTTTCGGAATCGACGTAACCCACAAAAAAGATGGCGTGGTCGCGCTGGGTAATAAAATATTCCGCCGCCGTATAAGCAGGAGTCATTTCCGTGAGCATGCCCGCTGAGATGGCGAAGATCGTGGGGCGATCGGTTTTCCACCAGGTGGTGCGGTCCCGGGGGATGATCTCCGGCTGGAAATGCTCAAAAATCGAGAAGGAATCCATCAGCCGGGTTTCATGTTCCCGGTATAAGTCATAAACCAGTGAGATTTGTTTACCCATGCCCCCGATCATGACCGGGTAATCCGGCAATGCTCCGGAGGTCATGAGTGTCTGCAGGATGCCGATGACTTCCTGTTGTTTACCTAGGGCGAAACACGGCAGTAAGACATTGCCGCCTTTCTCGAGGATTTTGTTCAGGGCTTGTGCCAGTCGTTGGATCTCCCCTTCACGGTAATTTTCCCCGCTTGAGTCCGTGAGACCGCGGGTACCCTCGATGATTAATGTATCCAGAGGGCCGACCCCGGACAAGTCAGCCTTTTTCATGAGCGATTGATCGGCGAGATTAATATCGCCCGAATAAAGCACGCGTTCGTGACCCGACTCAAAAAGAAAGGAGGCTGAGCCAAGGACATGCCCTGCATTGAGGGGGGTTACCTGGATTACTTCGTTCCGCCCCCGCCTCTGGAGGTCCCAAGAGCGATTCATGCGTAGTGGCCGCCATGATTTTTCCTGACGGTCGATCTCCCGGTGAGTGAAAAGGGGATAGTCAGTGATCCCGCTCCTCTGCCTTTCTTTCATCATGATATTGCAGGAATTATGCAGCATGATCGAGGAAAGTTCGGCGGAAGGTTCCGTCATATATACTTCAGCCGATGGGAAGATGCGTTGGGCCACGGGTAATGCCCCCAAGTGGTCCATGTGACAATGGCTCATGAATATATAGTCCAGATCATCGGCATCCGGAATATCGAACCTGGGCAGGGCTTGTTTTCCGTCTTTTTTAGGATGCAGCCCGCTGTCCAAAAGGATATTCACCCCTGACATCTCTAGGAGATAACAATTTGACCCAATTTCATTTCCGCCAGTGAGATTTGTGAAATGCATTAGGCAACGACCGCTTTTTGGATGATTTCGACTTCATAACCCTCCGGGGCATCCAGAAAAGCGAAGATTGTCCCTGTGGAAGATTGTGTCGGGCCGTCAGAGAATTGATAACCCTTGGCATTAACCTCTTTTTCAAAGGCGACGATATCATCCACATTAAAAGCCAGATGGGTCAGGTCGGCTTGGACTGCGACGGGGCCACTGGCGGGGAAATAACATAATTCGATTAACTCTTCGCTATGCGGGGCTTTCAGGAAACATAACTCGGAGCCGCGTGGGGATTTATGGCGGTGGGTCTCGATCAGGCCTAATGCATCTTTGTAGAAGTGAACGGTTTTTTCCAGGTCATTGACGCGGTAACGCGTGTGATTGAGTTTTGTCACGGGCATGGGATGATCCTTTGATTAAATATTTTTTTTTAACTTTTTTAAAGTTCGGCTAAAGGGAAATGTTCCCCGTCCTGGGCGACTTTCCCGCCCCAAGAGATGACTTTTGCTTTGGCCCCGGCCATTTCGGCTTTTTCAATATTCCCATCTTTATTATAGGCAAGGGAGAGGGTGGTCCAAGTTACTTGGGTATTTGGGTCTAGGTGGGCGGCCATTTTAGCGGCTTCCACTGCCTCTTTGGGGCGGTTGGTTTTAATATAAGCCATGGCAAGGGATTGCCATCCGTCGATAAACCCGGGATTTAACTCCACGGACTGGCGGTAAAGGGTGGTTGCCTGCTCCAGATTTCCTACGGCCACTTCGCCATTGGCTTCGTCGTAAAGTTCCTCGTAATTCATTAGTGCGCAATTTGCACGGGATTACGGGCTATGTCGATTTTTTTTCTTCCCCAGAGCGGGCGAGGATCGGCTTACGCGGTCAAAGAGGCCTCATTTTCCAGAACTAGGTCGTCCACGAATTCTCCTTTGCTTTGGGGAAGGCGGGGAATGAATTGATAAGAGGGATCGGTTTTTGTTTTTTTATGGATGTCGAGGATTCCTTGCCAGGTCGCCCAAAGGCCGTGCGGGGCGGGAGGCAGATCGTGCTCGATGGCCTTGCGCAGTTTGGGCAGGTTATAAAAAGGGACTCCGGGATACATGTGATGCTCGATGTGGTATTGCATATTCCAGTAAAGGAAACCCGGGAGCCAGGAACAAGTGTAAGTGCGGCAACAGAGGCGGAAGTCGGGAACATTTGGGGACATACCATAATGTTGGGGCGATCCACATAAAAATCCCAGCCACGTGCAATACATTGAGCCGAAGTTAAAAACGAGGATCAGAAACCAATTCCCCGTGGCGATAAAGAGGGTGGCTAAAACAAGGTGTCCAATCAGCTGGAACCGGGCCCAATTTGCATAGTCCTTGCGCATTTTTTTATCTTCCTCTGGCAGGACGAAATTATTCCAATCCCCGTCCACAATTCCCTTTGCCCGGCTTATCGTTGCTTTAATGATATTGTAGGGGGTGCGGGGATCGATGGCGAGGATGCCTAACCAGAATGGCCAGTTGCGGAAGTTAAAAGACTGCGGAAGCGTAACCTCCCCGTCGTAGTCACTATGTACGGTGACTTGGTGGTGTTTGACATGGCTGGGGCGGAACCAAATAGGGTCGCTCCAGCTGAGGAAGGAATAAACCTTAAGGAAAAATTCATTCCATAATTTTGATTTGAAGGGGGTCTTATGGCAAAGCTCGTGAATAGCAACCAAGCCCAAAAAGGGCCCTTGGGTCCCGTGGACAAAAAGAGCCAATAAGAGGAGGGGGATAGCCCAATACCAATTGGTCATTTGGATATTCAGGAATGCCGCGTATGCCAAGAGCCCTGTGGCGATAAAAAAGCCGAGTTGCAAGCCGACTTGCATGAAGCCATGCCAGTTATCTTGTTTTATGAGTGCGCTCATGACCTTTTTATCGACCTTGGTCCTGTACCAGTTGATTTTAGCGTTTTTTTGGTATTTTGGTTTAATCGTTTCCATAGAATAGTTTTTTTAAAAAAGAGTGTTTGTTTAGTGAAAAGTTTTTCGGTGAGGAGTTTAGCCCAGAAGACAGATGATCATTTGGCAGTAGGATGAGAAGGCACCCGCGCCCGGATTTTTGGAGTGTATTTGGTTCATCGGTTTTTTGAGGGATGATACAAGATATAATCAGGAAAAACTTTTTGGAATGGCCAAAATACTCAAAAACATATATAAAATATTCATTAATGTCAAAATCTCCCTCTACGATTAAAAAAAGAATCCCCGAGTTTGATATCCAGACGTATGGAGCGGGAATCGCTCTGTACCAGCCGGGTGATGTTTTCGGGCCCCATCTTTTCACGAACTATGAATTTGTCTGGATTATGGAGGGAGACGTGGTTTGGGAGGTCGACGGGATAAAATATAAAACGCCGGAGAATAGCCTTTGCTTGATGAAACCGGGGACGGTGCAGTCGTTTTTTTGGGATGAGAAAAAGCAGAGCCGCCATGCCTACTTTATCTTTTCATTTGCGCACGGACGTGAATATTTCCCCCCCGATAAGGATATCCCTCTGATCCGTACGATGGAGGAAAATGATATTTTCAAACCTTTTTTCCGGCATATCCTCTGGATGATTGGTCAAGGCGACAAAAAGAACCCAAAGCAAATCTCAATGGCAGTGACATATCTTATGGCACTTTTTATCTCGGGGGTGGCTGATGCCGCCGAGGATGTCGGGCAGGCGTATCCTGATGCGATCATCTCGACCTTGCGTTATGCCCGCCGCAAATGGGAGGATGGGGTTTTGCATTTGCCGAGCTTGGAAGAGCTCGCCAGGCATTCGGGTGTTTCACGGGCCCAGCTTTACCGGCATTTCATGAAGCATTTCGGGATGGGGCCATTGACGGCGATCCGCCATATCCGCCTCGAGGAAGCATCCTTGCGCCTTGTTCGTAATACACACAATATCAAACAAATTGCCGAAGAGACCGGGTTTTCAAGTGCCTACCATTTTTCAAAAGCCTTTAAGGATGCCTATGGTCTCTCCCCTAAAGATTTCAGGAAGAAGGTTCTTTCAGGGCAGACGGTCAGGCCACTGCCGAAGCTCGTCCAAGTCCGCCATATGAAACGGATTTTGCTGGAGAACTAAACCGCGCGACCGTTTTTGCTGGCTTTTTTGAAGCGTTCAAGGGCGATAAGCCGCTCCCGGTCGTGATCAACGATGGGGAACGGGTAATCTTTGCCGATCGTGCAATTTGCTTCCACTTGAACGGATAAAGGAGCTTCCCAAGGGCAATGAATATATTTGTCAGGCAATTTGCCCAGTTCGGGACAATATTGACGAACGAATGTCCCCTCGGGGTCCCACTTCTGACCTTGGCTCACGGGGTTAAAAATGCGGAAGTATGGCTGACCATCCGCCCCGGTGCTCGCACTCCACTGCCACCCCCCGAGATTCTGGCTCAGATCGTAGTCGAGTAACTTGCGTGCGAAATAACGTTCCCCTTGTTTCCAGTGGATATGCAGGTCTTTAGTGAGGAAACTCGCGGTAATCATGCGTAAACGATTATGCATGAACCCGGTCTGGTTCAGCTGGCGCACCGCTGCATCCACAATGGGGTAACCCGTCCGGCCTTCGCACCACGCCGCAAATTGCGCGGCGACCGCCGTGTCTTGATCCGGATCGTTCCATTCGACAGACTCGAATTCCGGGCGGAAGGCGTGCTGCTGGGTTTTAGGGAAAAAATGTAGGATGGCGTTATAGAATTCCCGCCAGACGAGTTCATCCACCCATTTTTTTGCGCCCGCACTGTCACGGGCGAGGGCGGTGCCGACGAGTTCACGAATCGAGAGGGTGCCAAAACGAAGATGGGTCGAGAGGGTGCTGACCCCTTTTTTGGCTGGCCAATCACGCAGTTCCCCATAACGGTCGATCCGGGCCAGAAATTCCGTAAAAAGTTTTTGTCCTTCAGCAGTTCCTCCCTTGAGCTGGAGGTCAGTGGGCTCGAACCCGATGTCATGGAGTGTATTGTAAGGGCTGCTCTCGGGGAGTGATTGAATAGGAGCTAAGGCATTCGAGAATTTTTCCAAGGTAGGATAAGCCTTTAGGAAAAAACTTTTATTTTCATCAAGCTTCATATACCAAGCATTTTTATAAGGGGTATAAACCCGCTGGGGTGTTCCAGCCTTGGTCAGGACTTCCTCCTTCTCAAAGATGACATGGTCTTTGTAAGAGAAAAATGGAATTCCGGCGCCCATACAATATTCCCGGATATGTTTGTCGCGCTTGATCCGGCGCGGTTCATAATCATGATTTGTGTGGATGGAGAGGATTTTGCCTTTCTGCGCAAGTTGCGCGAGGAATGCCGGGACTGCCTCGG
>Ga0163144_10011440_pt1 | contig 18764 bp, 13 predicted proteins | sample OliLak19BULKMAT1_FD_123175 | JGI IMG/M metagenome (GOLD analysis project Ga0163144, IMG submission 123175) | Freshwater microbial mat bacterial communities from Lake Vanda, McMurdo Dry Valleys, Antarctica - Oligotrophic Lake LV.19.BULKMAT1 | ecosystem: Environmental > Aquatic > Freshwater >... | reverse complement strand
TGCCGATTGTAGAAGTGCGCGCGGTTTGTGAAGGTGAGTATCTCGTTGATCTGCGTTAGTTCAATGGCGTCCTAGTGCCCTTTCTGGCAGCGAATTGAGGCGCCAAGTAGCGCCTATCGATGACCAGCGAAGCATGAAGCCCGAAGCATGAAGAAGCTGCGCATCGTGAGTGGGTTGCCGCGTTCTTCCCTAAGTAGACCTGTGGCGAGTCAACGAGATCCACGTGCTTTGTTGGTCTCATTATCCATGGCTCTACTGGACCTGTTTTTCGTGCCAGAGGGCATAGGCTGTCTCCCACAAACATGACACCATTCACACTCCGCTCTGAACGCTTCTCGGCCGAAGGGTCTATTTCTGCCGGAGCCATCCGCCAAAACATGGGCCGATCTACCCTGGATCCTGTCTCTTTGCTCATAAGAGAGGCAGCTCAGAACTCATGGGACGCCCGGACAGAGAAGGCTGAAGGCGGGATATCTTTCTCGCTGCACCTCGGAACCCTAGGCAAGAAGAGCGCCGAGGTCCTTCAGAAAACCGTGTTCAAGGCAATCCCACCCGAGCACCCTCTTGCGGGATGCCTGGGGCCAGAAACGGGGATGCTGTGTATACGAGACGTGGGAACGGTCGGCCTCAATGGTCCAGTCTTCCATGTGGCACGTCGAGGGCCTGAAGATGACGGCAATCGTAATTTCATCCGCTTTATCAGAGACATCGGGAGAGGCGCCTCCAAGCAACTCGGAGGAGGTACGTACGGCTTCGGAAAATCCACCTTCTTTGTGGCTAGCACGGCTGCCACCGTCATTGCATACACGCGCTGCAAGAATGAAGCGAACGGCGACTTGGAGGAGCGACTGATTGCTACCTCGCTGTGGAATCCCAGTGAGGACGAACTGCACACGGGTCGGCATTGGTGGGGAGTCCGGCGAACAGAAGGCATCGCTCCGCTAACGGGAGAAAAGGCAGTTGAGCTAGCTGAAGCGATCGGGCTTCCCCGCTTTCGCAGGTCAGAAACTGGCACCGTGATTGCCATCATCGCGCCACGCTTCGTGGCACCATATGAACGTGTTGACCATGATACGGCCCGGTTGTTGGCAGAATCACTCACCACATGGTTCTGGCCGCGGATGCTCCACCGGGCCGATGGTTCCCCCTGGATCGACTTCAAAGTCTACTACGAGAATCGGGAAATTTCGGTGCCACGTCCGGAACAGACGGAACCTTTCCGGACGATGGCGAAATTGATCGGTGTTCAGCAAGGCGACAGCATTCCTGGGCTTCAGACGAATGAAATCATCAGCGAAAAGCCCAAGGCCCTGCTGGGGCGGCTAACCATGGCGCCCCTTCAGGGGGAGCCCCAGCCGACAGGTTGGAAATCTCTCGCGATCGACGGGCACACCTTGGCAGATCTTCTGGACCGTCCGGGGGGCTTCCAGTCGCGCTGCCACCATATCGCCTTGATGCGTTCAACGTGGCAAGTCATTCGCTACTTGCCGTGCCGTTCGGTAAGGGCGACGGGACGCGGCTTTGCAGGTGTTTTCTTAGTCGATGGAAATGCAGAGATCGAAAAAGCATTCGCGCAGTCCGAGCCACCCGCGCATGATGATTGGATTCCGGACTCTCTAGAGGATGAATGGCACAAGCGCTACGTGCGCATTGCCCTGCGCCGCATTCGCGAGGCGGGCGACCAGATCTCATCCTCCGTGGATGCTCAAGCGGTCATCGGGCGTGGGCCAGATCTTTCTCGGCTGAGTCAATTGCTGGGCAAGCACCTTCCCGCGCTTCAGATTGCCGGGCCACAAGTCGACGGCAGCACAGTAGCGAAGTCCGTCCAACGTGATCGCAACAGCGTGCGCCTTATCGACCAGGGGTCCCTCGGAATCCTTGATGGGCGCCGTGTGTTGACGATCTCCTTCGCCGTGTTGGGGAAGGTCCCACGTCGAGGTCTCGTCGTTGCCGCCTCTCCCCGGGTGTTGGTGGTTGGTGGCACCACTGAGCATGACCGAGACGAGGCCCTGGACCGGCCCCAGACGATTGGATGGCGTGGGTCGGATGGGCGCTTGATCCGCCAAGAGCAACTGAGGCTCAGTGAAGGTGCTCCGCTCGAATGGCAGGCGGTCGTATCCGTCCCTGAAGATACCCAGGTGGGGGTAAGCCTCGCGATTGTAGATGGAGTGTCGCGATGATCGGCATCATCACTATGCCACACCGGATGGCTGATCCGCACTCGGTGGTACCACCAACCTGGCTGTTGGGCCATGACGGTGGGATCCTTGGTGATCGCATTGACGATTGGATTTCGAGCACGGAGCTCCGACTCACTAGCCAGATGGAACTGAGTGGGCTGGATTTCGCCTCTTCGTGCGGGCTGAGCCCCAAGGATGAGGTCGTGGTCTGCGCCGCATGGCGATGCACCACCACGCATCTGCGCGGATTTTGCCGCGCAAAGCCGTTCCGCTTGGATCGATGTGAAGATTCCGTTCCTTTGGAACTCGTCGTGCCGCCCGGATCGCTCGAAGGCGGACTGGTTGTGCGGACAACGATCTCGTTGATCCGTCGTGGTGATGCCAAGCCTGATCCAATGGTCGCCAATCGCCCTGGGAGCATACTCTGGCACGACCATCCCACCGGACGCATGGTCGCGTTGGGTTCACCAAAATTTCCGGTGGCTGCTATCGATTTTGCCGCGACGGGATTTGGAGATGCGGGCTCAGCATGGCGGCTCGTGCTAGATGCCTCTGATCTCGCTGCGCCATTTGATGGCGCAGTCAGGCTACTCATCAATTCGCGAAATGAACGACTGATGGCTGCAGTCACTGAGGGATGGCGAGATTCTGGGGCCGCTGTGATACGCAGCTTGCTTGGTTTCGCTGTGCAGCGGGAATTGGTGCATGCGGCGTTGGACCGCATTAGCGACTTATGCGCCCTTGATCCCGAACAGGGATCAGTGGGAGCGGCCCTCAAAGGCATCCTAATGGAGCGATTCCCTGAAATCGATCCGAGAGAGGTTCGGAAAGAACGTGACCGAGATCTCCAGACATTTGAGACACATCTACAAGCTCGGCTTGGTCTGCTTCAGATTGGGGAGCTACCATGAAGCTGTTTCCTCGGCTCGATGACTCCCCGGCACTTCGTCAGCATGTTACAACTCTGATGACCGCTGGCGTGGAAGAGTGCCAGCGGCAGCGGACAAATTGGCATCCGAGTGCTTGGTATGGCCCATCAGGAGGCGAACAAATTAGCCTGCAAGAATTGGGGAAATTGGCGGACGAACTGACCAAGATCGCCCAAGATCATGGATATCCGAAGGCTAGCAATCGCGATACCCGTGGGGCAGATATTGCCCTGTCGATCCATCTCTACGAGGGGATGGGAATTACTCCGGTCGAGGCGACCTCGGGTGGCATCTGGAACTTCCTGTCCAGTGTAGTTGCGCCAGATCTTGTCGCGTGGCGGTTTCCTGTTCGAGAGGCATCAGGAGAGTCCGGGAATCCGGACCGGTGGATCGTTGATCGCCGCTCGTATCGCCACGCATTTGGTCGTCTGTGGTGGCGCGCGTGCATGCTCAGGGACCCTGATCATGACGATCCGTGGCACCTCATGCGCCAGCTCCAGGAAGACGAATTCATTCAGTTGCTGGAAAGGCCACACCTCGTCGGCTACCGCGACGCGATGCTGCATCTTATAGGCGCAATGTTGAAGTCCTTCCTTTCGCACCCGAACCTGAATCGGGGAACGCTCATGCGCATAGCTGCCAAACGGCTATTGCGGCTCGGAGCGGTCGTCGACCTTCATGCGCTAGACGCAGACGGTCTCGCTCGACTTATGAAGACTATCGCTACGGATTCGGTCGTCGCACTGGAGGCTGGTCATGTCAGTTCGTCACGCGCCTGAGAAGATCCGTAAAGCAGACGAGTTCCAGCTTCCGAGCGGCAAGGCAGATTCCCGTCTGATGCGTCGCAAGTTGGCTCGTATCCGTGCTGGCGGAGTTGTGTCGGGTATGGATCTCTTTAGCGGATGCGGTGGCATCTCATTGGGTCTCCACCGTTCAGGTATTCGGATGCTGGCGGGTATGGACATCGACCTGCCTTCGATGCGCTCCTGGTGGTGGAATTTCCGCCGGGATGTGGGGCTTCACCGCGAAGGAACCCCGACCATCGATATCGCTTCCCTTGGGGCCGAGGATGCGATGGCGCGGATGCGTTGTGATGGCGGCGCCGAGACGGTCGACTTATTGGTTGGCGGCCCACCCTGTCAGGCATACTCCCGTATCGGTAAGGGGAAGATGGCGTCGCTCCAGAAGACTGGCGCACACAAGAGCGATGGACGCGGAATGCTGTTCGAGGAATATCTTCGCTACGTCCGGGAACTTTCACCAGTCGGGGTCTTGATCGAGAACGTTCCGGATGCGATCAACTTCGGTGGAGAGGTCATTCCTGAAGTGATTTGCTCCTCGTTGGCAGATATGGGATACCTCGCCCGGTTCACGGTCCTAAATGCCGCCAACTACGGCGTTCCGCAGTCTCGGGAGCGAGTCTTTATCTTGGCGATTCATGAGGAGGCAGCAAAGCTAGCGCCCTCCTTCCCGGAACCGACCCATCGGATCGCGCGTGATCCGGAAGCCCGCCAAGTTCGCCACCGCATTGTGAAAGTGGTCCAGGAGCACCCCGAATGGGCGATCTTGCCGCCAGATCCTGCAACGAACCTTCCTGAGGCGGTGACAGTGTTCGATGCGCTGTCGGACCTGCCGATCATCCGGTCCTTGGACAGGCGCGGTGGTCGGCTGGGCTGCTCATCCATGCGTGAAGGTCTGTCGTATTCAGCTCCTCCGGCCAATGACTATCAGCGGCTCATGCGTGAATGGCCGAGTTTCCCCACACGATCACTGGTGGATGGCAACCTACTCCGAGACAACCCGCGGGACTTCCCGGTTTACGCCCAAATGCAGGAAGGAGACCAGTATCCCGAAGCCCGCCGCATCCATGAGAGGCTGTTCATGGAGGAAGTCGGCCGTCGTCGCGCCAGAGGACAGCGCGTGGAAGAAGGAGATCCGACTTGGCAGACCCTGCAGGGTGACATGGTGCCTCCTTATGACGACACCAAGTTCGAGAGCAAATGGTACAAGATGCGCCGGGACCGTCCCAGTCGGACGGTGGTCGCCCATCTGCAGATGGATACTTATACCCACATCCATTACGACAGCGCCCAGTCCAGGGCCGTCACCGTCCGCGAGGCGGCACGGCTACAATCCTTTCCAGACGGGTTCTCACTCGTCGGATCCATGAAGGAGGGCTTCAGGCAGATTGGGAACGCGGTTCCTCCGCTCATGGCTTGGCATCTAGCACAATCACTACTCGCGCCCCTGCGAAGCGGACGCAAATGACAAATAAGCACACCGCGTTGACCCGAACAAAGACCACCGCCTTCGTTATCGGCAAGTGTACCGGCCCCGAAATGGCCGTTCGCCGGGCACCGCGTCTGTGAGTCAATCCGCCCTGCGTTGTAAAATTGCCCGAGCTGTCCGCGCGAAGTTGAAGCGCATCAGGGATGGTCAGAAACCGAAGGTCTTGGACCTCTTCGCAGGATGCGGCGGCATCTCACTTGGATTCGAAAGAGCTGGCTTCGTTATTGTCGGCGGCGTGGAACGCGATCCAGATGCCGCCGCTAGTTTCTACCACAATTTTTTCGGCAAGAGACTTCGTCCGCCGCCAGTGTGGCTAACTGAAGGAGCGTTGGACATAACGCGCACCAACCCCGCTGATCTGGTAGCGAAGTCCGTGAAAGGAGCTGGGCTGGCGGTGGACCTCCTAGTAGGCGGGCCACCTTGTCAGGCATTCGCCCGCATCGGGCGAGCGAAGCTCCGATCAGTGACGGAGGATCCGGAGGCGTGGCTGAGTGATCCGCGGGCTGATCTGTATAAATCCTATCTTCGTTTCGTCGCAGAGCTTGCCCCTTGCGCTCTGATGATGGAGAATGTCCCAGATTTCATGGCTCACGGAGGTGAGAACATGGCAGAAGAAGCGTGTGCCAATCTCGAAGCCCTCGGTTACCGGGCTTGGTATACTTTGATGAATGCGTCATTCTGGGGAGTTCCGCAACATCGCGAGCGGATGATCTTGGTTGCTCTCCATGAGTCTGTTGGGAGTGACTGGACGTTCCCTGGTCCGACTCATCGCGCCTCTCCGCCAACTGGCTATAAGGGCACTAGAGCTGCTGCGCTTGCCTTGGTTACCCGTGGCGAGTCCGACTTTCTCAATAAAGGCGATGAAAATACCCATTTCCGTCAGCCACCCGACGAAGTGGCATCTGGTCAGGTCAAACTTAAACGCGAAGTCACGGTCTCACAGGCAATTGTTGATATCCCGCGCATACCGATCGGTCAGATCGTCGCTGGATTCTCTCGCAAACCACGAGAGTGGCCTTACGGCAAAGTAAGACTAAGTGATTATGCCAGCGTGATGCGCAATTGGCGTGGTCACGAAGCATCGGACTGCATTGTCGACCATATGACCCGCTATCTGCCCCGCGACTTTAAAATATTCGCAGACATGGAGCAAGGCGAACAATATCCAGAAATGCACATGCGGCAGACCAAGCTCCGCAATGCAGCGGCGAAGCGAATGGGGCTGCGCGAGAAAAGCGTAAAGTGGCTTGAGCTAACAGCACATCTGGTCCCGCCGTATCCTGCGGACAAGTTCCCGAACAAATGGTATCGCCTCAGGTCCAGACAACCCTCCCGAACCCTTCTCGCCCATCTCGGGAAGGATGGATATACCCACATTCATCCGGTTGAGGCAAGAGTCATTTCGGTAAGAGAAGCCGCTCGGCTTCAATCATTTCCTGATGGTTTTCAATTCTGTGGCTCAATGAACGCCATGTTCAGACAAATAGGAAACTCGGTGCCTCCACTTTTAGCTCTCACGGTCGCAAGACAACTGATGCAATGCCTGAAGCGAACACAGTAAGTCATTGGAATAGTCATGCCAGACACAGAAATAAACTCGTTGGCGGCGTTTCCTGTGGAAATCTCGCATCGCTGGCTCGTGCGACGCAAGTCATTCGATGCGGAGTGGGTAGCGAGAAGCCTCGCACTAATCTGTAGGCGGCCTTTGGCGCCGTTGTTGCACGGAGTCCCAGTGGACGGCGCCCGGGCGCAGGCATCCGCGGCGTTAACGCTTCTACCGCTGGAAAACTGGGACGTCTCCATGGTCCCCTTCGTCCAGTCTGCAGGAATGGACAGGATACCTCTTTCACTCCTGCACACACCATTGCTATGCCAAGAGGCCGAGTCGAGGGGCTGGAACAATTGGGCGGAATTGATCGCAGGGGGTGGAATTTCTGGATCTCAATTGTCATTTCATTGGTGCCTAGAGTTCATAAGGCAATTAGATCCGCCAGGATTGGCCATTGAAGCTGCTGCATACGCCAATGGATGGCTAGAGTTTCCCGGTCGACGCAAGCCAACAGCTTTGGAGATACTAGCCATCCGAACCAGGGAGGACGGAAGGCACGTCACGAACACCCAAGGCGAGACCACCTTGGATGCCGCTGAACGGACGTTCATGTCAATTGCAGGGAAGATTCCCATAGCGGATTGGACTTCACAAATGTTTCTCTCCATTGTGCCCGACGCACTTCTACGGATGAGTTTCTCTTCCGGACGGCTGCCCAAACGCGTGCTTAATTGCATGCTTAATCATGGGGCCAAGACATGGAGGGACCTATTATCTTACGATCGGAAAGCCCTGATGGAGATCCCAAATTTCGGAGAGACATCGTTCTCTGCGATCAGGGACTCCGTTGGACCTGCCATATTGGCCATGGCCACGGAGCGGACCAAGAGCGGAACCCCCTTGCTTGATAGGATCAGAGAATGGATTTCGAAAACCCGACACGGCGATGAACGACATGCACAGATTATAGAATCTCGACTCGGTCTTGGACCGAACGATGGCGAAATTCCGACGCTTGAAGAATTGGGCTCCCGATTTCACGTGACCCGTGAACGCATCAGACAAATTGAGAAGAAGGCTTGGGAGGCCATGCTCGCCACCTTGCCGGCGCTCGCTGATGCCGGCGAGGCGTTGTCACAGAGGATCAGGGGAGCACACGGCCTACTTCACGTGCAGGATATGCTTTCGGACCAACTGATCGGCAGCCTTGCATCGTCCCGGACAACCTTCATCGCACTCGTCAACTTGGGATGGGTGACCGAGGCTAGAATATGGAAGTCAGGAGATCAAGTTTATATGAGCGTGCTAGACGATGAGCAAACCAACTCCCTCCTTCGGGACCTAAAGGAGCACATCGCTAAAGCCGATGAAGACACCGATCTTGAAAAATGGTGCACTGCCCATGAACCGATCTCGAAGATCGACAGAGAGGTAGCGATCAAGCATATTATGACTGCACTCACTTTGCCCGATGGCCATCCCATTATTAAGGCAAATAGGGGGCAGAGAATCAGGGGTGAAATCCTTGATCTTCTCAATGAGTCTCCAGCTCCCATGCATTTCCGCGATATCGCAAGGCGGGTTATTGTAAATCAAGACGATCTAGATGGGACACGGGTGGTCCAAGGGTTGCTCCCTTCGATCCCCGGTATCTTGCTGCTTTCAATGGGATGCTACGGGACTAGACGACACTTCCCTGAGATGGATGGGGTCGCCCACGACATTATACAGGCCGCCATTGAGATCATGACAAGCGGGGCACATGATTTGGAGCGTGACTGGGCAATGCACGCGCTGGCGCCTATGGTCGATGAACTAGCCGATCCGCCGTGCTGTCTCGATCCATATCGTTTGCATGCAATACTTTGCACGAAGCCTGACCTTTTTATCGACACTGGGAGATTGACTGTCCGACTCAACTTGTCCCATGGAAATCAAAATGCAGAGCAAGGGTCACACGGTAAATCAGCGACTAGGCGGCAGAGGCATCTACTCGCCATCGAGATACTCGAAGTCGCTGGAGCTCCCATGGACGCGACAGCATTGCAAGAACGCGTTCGCCAGCAAAGAGATCTTAAAGACATTCATGAATTGACGGTTCAGTATTCAGATTTGCTAGTTATCCTTCATGACGATCGCATCGGCCTTGTGCCAAGAGACCTGCCGGGAGATCCTGGCGTTAGGTCCTGCGTTGCCGATGCCGTGGTGGACATTCTTTCGAGTCGTGGATGGTCCATTGGATATGATGTGGCTGTAGGAATTGCACCGATTCCAAAGTTTATCCCTGCGTTGCCACCTGAAGACCTGAGGGCCATTTTACTCCAGGATGGTAGATTCCTGAAACGACCGCTGGGAACTCGCGCGGCGTTGTCGTCATGGGATGATGATCGAACCAATCCGCCCGCAGAGACACTGCTCGAACTAGCGGAATGCCTCGACGAGGGATTCACCACAAAGCAAATGCAGACAGCGGTCCAAGAAGTGTTTGTCGAAACACCAAGTGCCCAGGCCATCGTCAAGATACTCAGGGGGACTTTGCGATGGATGCAGACCCCTTCTGGCCAGTGGCTCAGGACGCCCCGGACCAACCCTTGATGGCGAGCTGAGTGACTGAGGCCCGATTGAGCAAGCCGGCGATCTTTTCCGCCATGGACGGTTGCATCGGACTGACCCAGCCACCCTCAGCCAAGCTCCATGCGTTTCGGAGGATTGTGCGTTCCACCAGCGACGCGTTCGCGCCTGCCGCAGCCCAGTTTCGGATCATTGCCCAATCATCAGGCGAAAGACGCTTGATGCGGTCGAGAAGGATTACCGTACTAGCCGTTGCCGTCGTTCCAAGCGAGCCTGTCGCTATAAACTCTGGAGGCGGGGGCTCGGAGAGGGAAAGGCTGCTGGCCTTCAGCATTTTCCAACATTCCTCTTTTTTGCACCATTCAGTCGGATTACGTCCCGCTGCGGTAGCGCCGATATGATCATAGACGGCCTTCAACCAGATGCGCAGGACATCATCAAGTTCGGGAGAGGTTGCCTGCGCATTCCAGACACGATCGACCTGAATCTGCTGATGGCTTCGTGCAGAGAGCAGGGCTGTCGTCAATGCGGCAACCTGGGCCCTAAACGCAGGCAACTCAATTTCCCGGGCTAGCTTCTCAGCCCGTCTCATGATGATACCCTTTGCTACCATTTCGCGATAGTAGTTCTCATTGGGCTTGAATTCTGCGCCGTAAAGATTCGGAACTTCTTCCATGAAGACCGAAAAAGCCTTCTGAGCCCCCATGCAGACGTACCATGGGCGTTCCAGCCACGTGAGCATCCATCTGCCTGCATCCGTCTTTGAGAATCGGCCCGCGATTTGTTCGTTGAATTTCTGCTGCGCTGATTTTGGTCCAGCCCGTTGACATTCGACCTCAAATTGGCCTCGAGCGCGTTCGTAATACCATCTGCGCTTGTGGCCAGGTAACCACGTGTTGACAGAAAGCCTGTGCAATTCCAAATGGAATGGATCGTTAGCGCCGAAATCGGCCATTTGGATGGGGTTTTGCGTATTTGCGCAACGACTGATCTGCGCCACAATCGATTCCATTTGACTCGAAGGAACTTTGGTGACTTTTGCCTGTACCCATACTTTTTCGAGGTCGACGTTCTCTATCATCCCTGCTCGGTGAATTGAAGCTGTAGTCTGCCCGCCATTGACGATCTGAAGTCCTTTGACTCCGGTTATGGCGCTGGTTCCGTCCCGTTGTTTTACAACAGTTATATCTTGGACGGTCATTGAGATGCCGTTATTGAAGGCCACGAACTTTTCTGGTTCTTTGCGTAATGTATCGCGAATTCCACGGTTCACTTGCCCGCGGGCTTGTAGAAAATAACGCACGTTACCCTCTAAGAGTTTTGCCCCATATTTCTCATAGAGGCGACAAAGCAGCGCACCTGGCATCAACACCAGCCAGACCCCCAGTTCACTGGGGCTAGCCAAAGGGAGGCAGGGAACTGGTGCGCCCGCTAGTCCGACGAGATCTATATCAAGGTCTTCCCGTGACAAATTTCCAGATTGAGCCCTGAAAAGTCGCGTTGCATCCCATATCTCTGTCTCAAATTTTATATCCTTCGGAGGCTCGATGCGCGGCTCTCCTCCATGGGCAATTCCGTTTGTGAGGATGTGCAGTCTTACTCGGCGAATGCGCGCGATTACAGCGTGAATCTGACTAAGTAAATCCTTCGCTTCAACGTTTGCCGGGTCTATTTTCTCGTGCCATGCGCGTCGCCCGGCTTCCAGAATACGGAGCGCTCGCTCAGCTACTTGCTCAATGTCAGATCTTTTTACCCGTTGCGGCTGATCTGATTGGTCGCATGGTATTGACGCATACAGATCAAGGGATTGGTCGTCTTCATCGATTTCGAAACCATCGATTTCAACTTTCGCGGCGCCCAGGGAAAAACTCGCGTATCTTACCGTCGGGTTTTTTACAGCACCGATTTCAGCCATCCGTTCTTGAAATACTTGGGTCAAAGCCGTGCGTTGGTGAGGGGCATCTGGAGTCTCGTCTGCCTTGGACGATATGGTCCTGTCAAGCGCATTAATGAATGAATTGAGGCTGACTTGCTCTTCCCTTTCCTGATCGTTAGCTGGAGTTCGCCTGACAGACGAATCGTCACCGCCATGGGATGAGTTGTCTACATCATTGGTCATGGGGATTTCCCTGTTGCGATGTTTAAGGCCAGTGACTCTTCCCGTCGCCACGGTTCACAGGCTAGTAAAGAAATCGAATACTCGCCGTCGGTAATGCCTCTGGGTAAGTCTCGACACCGCAATCGAGGGAATCCATCGATAACTTCATACCACCGGATTTCCAAAAGGCGCCAAGAACGATATTCGTAAAGCTCAGTCTCAGAGTCTATCCAGCCAGCAGCTCGCAATCGATCTTCAAGATCAATCACGGCGAGCGGGTGGGGCTCCACTAGAGAACGGACCGAACTAATCATTGCGGGCAAAGTTAGGCCGCCCGAAACGCCCATCGACCAACAAACGACCGTCAATATCAATGCGTCGTTTCCGATGGCATCAGGATCTAGCTGCGCGTGTCGTGATATAGTCACCGTGTGTACAGGAGTGAGTGCGGTCGCTTTCACCTCCACGCGGACGCCGGACAAGCGGAAATCATGCAGGCCCCTACCGGAGCCGCGATCATCGAGCGGTCCCTCCCATCCATGCACGAGAGCTGGAATGGGAGTACACGACGACAATCTTCGGAAGACCTCAAGTTCGCTCAGTAGTGCGAGTTGTTCGTCCCTGTTGAGGCCCTCTTGGCGTCGGCGTGACAGCAGGGCCAACCACGAGTCCAATCTAGCGCGCACCCTTTTGTAGGGCTCTTGTTCATTGGCGAGCGGCCCGAGATCTCTTACTAACGCTCCGAAGACGGCTTTTAGGCTTGGTTCGGTCAGCGTAAGCCGAATTCCTAGCGTGTCCCCCCAGCGATCCGGCTTCACCTCAACGCCGCGAGTGCTGGGCCAATCCCTCTCCTCGTCCGTAACGCCTGAATGTGTTTCGATCAACAGAGAAGGTTGGCATTCTGGATGGTGGACCCCGAGAATGAGCCCGATCTTTGCCGATGGATCGAGTCGCTTTATCATCCATCCTTGACTGTTTTTTGTGCTGGAGAGTTCGCTCCATATCTGTTCGGGGTCAAAGACCATCGGACATGACCTCCAAGTCCCAGAATTTGTTGTTTACCTTATATTCAACAGCACAAGCGCGATCAATGCTTTCAGCAAGATCGGGGAAAAATATTGCCGCTCCGACAAGTGCGTCTGTTTCCTTAAGTCCGGGCTTTGCCTGTTTTGCCTTATCGTCGACAGTGAAGGGATAGATGAGAAGTAGGCCACGCGTCGGAGACCTCTTAGTGCGCAGAATGGCTAACGTAGGGGTGACAGGCTCGTCTGCGAATGACCGGCGCTCAGACGGAGTTTCTTGCCACTCCTTCTGGCTCTGTTCTAGTGCTTCACGCCACTCGTCATTGGTGATGTCAATTTCTTCGTCACGCGGGTTTACGACACGTCTTATGCTTAGGATATTTTTATCCTGCGGCGGATCATTTTCTCCTGGAAGATCCGCGGTGCGTTTCACTGATGAGAATCCAGGGATACCAGGGAAGTCGACTTTCTCCGTCCCCTCGCCCTTTAACACGGCTACGGTCCAAGTATTCACTACGCCGTTGGCGGATACTCGCTTGATGTATTCGCTCATTAGCTCAGGCCTGAACTTCCTGGCTTCTTCTGGAACTTTGTAATTGTCCAAGAATCCACACACTGTTTCCCAGGATGCCGCTTCCCATACCAAGCTATCATGCCACTTATTCAGCGAGTTGTTTGGGCGTGATCTGATCAAATTCCTATTTGCTGGTTTTACTTTGGTGAGCATCTCGATCATGTGTACTAAAACACGCCAATTGTTGCTCGCGTGATCTTTGGTCGCATGAAATGCGATGGTCTCAGCGTGGTAACCGCTAAACCCGACCCGCAGAGTGCGGCCGTGGCGCATTTTTACCGCCGCCGTGACCATGAGCGAAGGGTGGGTGCGGACTTTGAGTCCGAAATCGTCTGGTGTTTTGAGATCGGCGGCCATTTGATCAAATTGTTGCCTAAGTTCCGCCGATGCCCTTGCGATGTGACCGTACCACCTCTGCAATTCGGGCGGGAGGTAGATCCGGCACAAGTCCAGGTATCCCTTACGGTATCCGAACCACCTGCCCATCTGCATCAGGGTATCGTACATTTTAGAGGCTCGCAGGAAGTAACTAACTGAGAGTCCCTCTAAAGTTAGCCCTCGGCTAAGTTTGTCACCACCGATGGCGATGACCCATAGGCCCGAACCTTCCATGTTGCGGTAATCTAGCACGTCGCTTGCGCCACCGTTTACAGCGCGGACCTCTATGCGTTCAATGGCCACCTCTAGATTTGCGTTCACATCGCCCCAGACAAGCGGGCTGAGATCCTGCCGCATTGTCTCTGGGAGGAGATCAATGCGGATGCCGCCGCGGACGAACCTGCGTTCCCATATCTCCCCGAGTTCCGCTTCAGCGGATTTCCGGTCAAAGCGAACGGCTCTGCTGAGGTGCGAGAAATATCCGTCTACTTGTTCCTTCACTTTCTTCTGTACGTCGATGAACCGGCTGACGTGAATCAGCATCGAATGATGCCTACGGCCCTGCCCTCGGGCGATTCTTCCGGCGCCGCTCAGAACGAACACCGCGACGGCCTCCTTGAGCGAAGGAGGTAGCTCCTCGATTCCTTCGTGCATCGGGATAAGGTTTTTGTTGTGCTTCAAGGGCATCCACGGCACGGGGTCGCCAGCCTGTCGGCCTTCTTCGTCTGCGTCGATAATTGGGCAAACCAACAAAGCGCACGGGGCGTCAATATCGTCATTCTCAGGGAACAGCACGCCTGGTCCTATGTAGTCGGACGGGGTCGGCGTGTTGATGACGAAACTCTCAGGGAACAAGTCGAGTCCGTGCTGATCGGTCTCTGCTTGGTCGTGAATGAAGATGTTTGCAAAGGGAGTGGCTGTGTACCCAACGTAGGCTTTTCGGTCGAATAGCCCGATAAGCTGGCGGATGAGGCCGTTTATCCTGGCCGGATCGTGTTCGTCGTCCGGATCGCCCTTGTCGTCCATCTTCATTTTCTTCGTGTCGACCGAAGCTTGGTCGGCCTCGTCATCAATGACCAGTAACGGTAGTCTCCGGACCAACTTGCGAATATCTGGTTCGTCAGGATCGGGGTCGCTGTCGCGTCTCTTGGGGAGATCCCCCATTCGGACGCCGATGTCCTGTGATACCTGGGCTACTGATTGCCAGACCCAGCGGATGAGAAGCGTCAGTGGCGTCTTGTTCTTTTTTATGACGAATAGGTAGGGTCGCTCCTCTGGCGAGACGTTGAGCCCCCTGGCCTTGCTGGTGGAGAAATCGCCGTTGTCGTCCCGCGTAGTGACAGTGTTCGGCCTGATTTCACGATCTTGGTCGATAAGCCCGACGCCAATTGGTGTCCCGGCAAGCTTTTCGCCTTCGTCGGCGCTGAGATATCCGAGAAAGCCCTCATCGAGTCGGGCCTGCGTTTGGGACCTCAGGTTATTGTGCATACCAGCGAGCACGACAATGATCTTGTATCCGGCGTCGGCCGCCCTGTTGATCAATCCAGTATAGTGGGTTGTCTTGCCCGATTGAACATCCCCGCAGATCAAGCCGCGACGGTACCATGGACCCTCTCGTAAGGGATCTTCGAGATGGTCGCTGAGAATCTTTTTCGTACTGCGGTCAAGATTGATCAATACATTAGGCGGTAACTTACCGTTCATAGAGGTCACGTAGCGCTGCCAATACCGCCAGGAATCGATTCGACCTTCGACTAGCCACGGTTTGTGACCCTTTGGGTTGGACAAGATTCTATCGTCGCCGATCCAGATGGCCCGAGACGCTTCGAGTTGTGCGATTAGCTCGGTGCGCTGTGCGCCCTGCCATCTCGGCGAGGCCAAAAACTCGTCCACCACCTCGATCAACTTCTGCCGATCAACCACTGGCTCGTCTGCTAAATAGACGGATACGTTTTTGAAAAGCCGTGTCGTCAGTTCGTTCATCATCATCGATAGATCCTGTCGCAGGTGGTTTTGACTTCTTCCCCCATCGTATCGTAGGGTTCCATGGCCATCGTTCGCTGGATCGCCGTTTCCTTTGGCATTCCGCGCTCCTTGAACTTTCGGATCATCGCGATCATCAATTCGATCTCTTTCGGTGTCGCGGATGCTTTCGGCACTCTGACTACAGGCGATTCTGACGATGGGGCTGCAGGCGGGGCATCCGTGATGCCAACCATCGGCGTCGAGACGGGCTGCCCTTGCTCGATTAGCCGCACTAAATCCGTTAGCAGCGCCGATGCGTCGCCGAGCCGATCTCTAATTTCAGTTAGGAGCGGATGCTCGCGGTTGAGTTTCCAGGGGTCGCTAGGCAAGAAGCCCTGCCGCCAGAGTCCGACGCCAGCAGGACTGGCGCCGTTGGGGCGCCCAAACCATGCTGTCTTTGCTATTTCACGAACGTATCGCACTAAGGTCATCACCTTTGCGCGATATCGATCAGGTATGCGTGCGTGGCGCTTGCTAATGTCTAAGGCCCATTCTGCATCTGCCGTGCTTGGAAACTCCAGGCGAATGCGAGCTAATTGGCAGGCAGGGTCACGTGTCCAGGCTTTTCGCCCTTCTCTAAGCCCCATCCATCCGCCATACAACAGCAGCCGGTCCCCGCGATAAACATGCATTCCCTGCTGAGCCACCCAGCCTTCGGGCCCTCCTGCTTTGTCCTTTTCTTTTTCAGAGGCGAAGCGGTCAGGTCGTGGCAGCACGAAGCCGCGCAATCTGACACCGCCCTCTAAGCGTTCCTCCGGGGTTGGCCTAATGTCGGGATGCGATTCGAGCATCGGATCCCACGGCTTACATGCGGTTCCAGTTTCGGGGTCGCTCCCAATTAGAATGCGGATTCTACCGGTCGAGATAAAACGATGAAAAACCATTCCGCAATGATTTGAAACTTCTTCGGCAATCCGGAAGAAATCTTCCTTTATGCGAAGGTCAGTTGACTGGCAGTCACTTGATACCAATCGATCGAGATCATCCCAGACCACAAGGGTTCCTTGCGGTCTATTTGATAACCACAGCCATTCGGGAGATCCCTCTGGGTCAAGGTCCGTTTCCAGTCTCCATTCACCGTGGCGGGCGATTGCGGCTAAGTCCCACCGGGCCGTAGCCAAACGCGCGTTGGCATTTTTACTGACCACAGTCAGTCGACGACAATGCGCAAGGGAGGCAGTCTTGAGGCCCATGCCAAACCGTCCCAGATCTTGGCCATGACGAAGCGTAGACGGGCCACTACAGCCAAGCCGCATGGCCTCAATCAGTGCCTCTGGCTTCATACCGGCCCCGTCATCAGCGATTATGATCTTGCTGGTGTTCCCTTGCCAAATGAATGAGACCCGGACTTCTCGGGCTCCTGCCGAGATACTGTTGTCAATAAGATCCGCGACGCTTGCTGATACGGGATAGCCAACGCCACGTAGCGACCCAAACAATGCCGAGGGGTGTGGAGGAAGCTGGATCACCGCAACGCCCCTAGTTCGAAGTGCTCTCGTGAAGAAAAATCTGTGTTCGCCATGATCAATTCACTCGATTTCATTCGACCTCGAAGTGCGTTACGCCGCTTACCCGAAATTGCTTTACCAATGCCTCGTATTGGCTGCGGCCTTGACTCCATAAGTCCACAAAAGCGGTACTGCGCTGTAGCTCCGTGCGTTTTTCCCACCACATGGCGAAAGCGTTGGGCCACAGTGGCATTTCCTCAGCTTTTCCGGGAACTGGCACGGTGAAATACCATGCCTTTCCGTGCTGAGTCAGGGCTTGGCCTAGACTTTCCAAGTTATGTATCCTTGAGCTCCCTGGTTCGCGAGCGGCATAGGCAAATAGCTCGTCGAAATGTTCTTGGTTTACTAATGGAATATGCCCGAGCAGCGGACGGCCATAATAATCATCTAGCCCCACCGCACGACAGGCGCGCTGTAACAAGCGGGAAGTAGTTATCCCGGATGGTGTCGTTGGAACGGCTAGTATCGACCTAACTCCCGGAATTGAGCGTGGTAGATGATCGAACACGTCACCGTTGTGAACCACAAGAATGCGATTGTCGATGCGCATTTTGATCCAGTTGAGCGTCTCTATCCAGGGATTGCGGGTCCAATCAGTTGCAGCGTTTTCTGCCATCTCGTTTAACGCCGGAGTTCCGGCATATTGAACCAATGAGGAGCCGTAGGCGTGCTGTGAAAAAAAATTTGTGAGGTGTAAGTGTACATCAATAGCTGCCGCAGGGATGGCGTGCATTTGAGTGTTCCAATTCAACATGAGTAACTAGAGGTTGGATCGGCTAGCGCGATCGCTCGGGGTATACAAGGCGTAGTCGCCCGACATGCAGGCGGGAAGAAGGGGAATGGTATTGGAGTGTGGCGAATTTTTTGACACGGTACGGACGCGAGATCATTTGTCCGACTTGGATCATTTGGGGGCTCCATAACTAGACTATGGGGCTCGATGATACAGATCAACCCGAGAAGCTGAGGTTGCTGCTCAATGATGGTCACGCCGGCGCTTCACTGGCCAGATCTACGGACAATCGTACATTTCGACCAGCGCAGGCGGTTGGCCATTCACTCCTGAGCGAGGAAACCATCATGGAACCAAGCGAACAACGACGCGTCTTGCTTCAGCGGCATCTGGAGCCGGCAGAGCATGCCCATGAGCGCTGCGTTGCCGAAGGCATGGAGCGACCAGTCATTTTCGTGATCGACCTAGACGACCGAGAAGGGCGCAAACTCGCCGGCGCGCTCTTTGCCAAGGAACATCACGTTGATGAAGCAGAAGGCGTTCGGCACGTTGACGCCAAGGCCACCGAAATTCGGGCCAGAGGTCCGGTCATCCCCGCCTTGGTCATGGCGATCGAAGTGGAGGGAGCGGCGGCCATCTGTCGGCGCATGACCGACAATGGTGAACAAATGGTCCGAAGGATTCCGATGGATCGGATCCCGGTGGTGGTCGTGAGCGCGGGTGGGAATTCTTATGCCGCGATCCCGAGACCTCGGTCATGAGCCACGGCTCGACCGTCATCTGTACGTAGTGCGCAAATATCCGTCGCGCATCTTTTCGCCGGCTTCCCGCGCACCTTGCGCCTCGACAACGCATCATAGTTCGAAGAACCCATCACCGTGACGCTACCTGACCACCAGAAATCCGAC
>Ga0163144_10011438_pt1 | contig 18765 bp, 22 predicted proteins | sample OliLak19BULKMAT1_FD_123175 | JGI IMG/M metagenome (GOLD analysis project Ga0163144, IMG submission 123175) | Freshwater microbial mat bacterial communities from Lake Vanda, McMurdo Dry Valleys, Antarctica - Oligotrophic Lake LV.19.BULKMAT1 | ecosystem: Environmental > Aquatic > Freshwater >... | reverse complement strand
TCCTAACATGAAAGTGGGATGAACAGCAGCGCTATTGTAGGGGCGCTATTGCGGTTTTGAAGCTTGCTGCTTTTTGCGGAGTTCCTCGTTGTCCTTCTTCAGCTGGTCGATTTCCTGCTGCTGGCGTTCATCTTCGTCGGTTGTGACAAGGTCGATCGCCGCGCCACCGACCGCTCCGACCGCGGCTCCGGTCACCCCGATCGCAACCCCGGCGACATCAGCCACCAGGCAGCCCTGAAGTAAGGGCGCAGAGGCGAGCAGCGTCGCGGCAATGATTGCTTTTCTCATGATGCTCGGATTCCCCTGCAAGCCCGGAGTGCCGCCAGGCTAGCGCAGGCCGGGCCAGAGGTGAATGGCGGAGGACAGGAAGCGCGTCACAGCGTGTCGGTTAGAATGATCTCGGCAGGGCCCTCCACAGCACGGAAGACGATACGGTTCGATCCGGTGGCGGCGACCCCATCGCGCGCTTTCGCGTGATTACCCTCAACCTCGATCGCACCGGTTGCGGCGACGGCGTAGACATGGCGCTCGGGCGTTGTCTCCCAAGCGATTTCCTGTCCCGCTTCAAGTGTTACGCCGGCGACACGCGCATCAGCCTGGATGCCGAGCGCGCCTTTATCGCCCTTCCCCGACGCGAGGATGGACCATGCCCCGGTCCGGTCCGACTTCGGAAACTGCCGGGCCCCCCAGCTGGGTTTCTGGCCGTGGCGGTCCGGCTCGATCCAGATCTGGAAGATCGTCGTGGTCTCGTCCTCGAGATTGTACTCGGCATGGCGCAAGCCCGTCCCAGCGGACATGACCTGCACGTCGCCCGCCGCGGTGCGGCCTTCATTGCCCATCGAGTCCTTGTGGGTGATGGCGCCGGTGCGGACGTAGGTGATGATCTCCATGTCGCGGTGCGGGTGCGGCGGGAAGCCAGACCTGGGCGCGATGAGGTCGTCATTCCAGACGCGAAGCTTGCCCCAGCTCATGCGCTTCGGATCGTAGTATTCAGCGAACGAAAAGTGGTGGTGGGCGTCAAGCCACCCATGATTGGCGCCGCCAAGGGTGGAGAAAGGGCGGACTTCGATCATGTGCCTACTCCAGACCTCACAGATTGACGGGTATGTGGTTGCATATGCAACAACTTTCAAGGGGCGGCGGCCCTGGGGTCTGGGCCGGACGGGCAGTTCTCAACGATCGTCAGGAAGTGGCCAATTCTCAAGGATCGCAATAATGAGGCTATTCCTAACTCGCGGCAGGAATTGGCCCATTCCTAACAGCGCTTAACCTCGGGCGCGAAAATGCCCCCGGCGTGCGGGCCGGGGGCTCGAGATCGATAGCCGCATGGCTACCGGAGTGGCGAGTAGTCGGTTGGGGTCAGCTGGACCGAGACGACGCCGCCAGGGGTCTTGAGCAGCTGGCCGTCGACCTGGCTTTCAGCGGAGACTTTCTTCCATTCCTCGTCTGCACCGAACGCCTGCCACATCGTGGTGCGAGCTGCAGGCGTGGGGTAGGCCATGAGGTACATCATCTTGTCGGTCTGCGCCGGCTGGTCGGCGACTGGTCGCCAGTAAAGGTAGTTCGTCATGCCGAGGCGCGAAAAAATGCGCGTCGTGTGATCGCGAAAACGGGCATGGATGTTTTCGAGCTTCCCCGGGTTCGCTGTGTAGATCCGATACTCGAAATGGCGCGCCACGGAAGACGGCGTGAGGTTCAGCTTCGGCGAATACTCCGCCGGGTTGAGGAAGATATTCTGGATGCCGCCCGGCGCCGTGAGCGAGCCGTCCTTCTGGCTCTCCGCATAGACCTTCTGCCACTCGGGATCCTGTGCAAAGGCGGACCAGGCTGCGTCACGCGCGGCGCGGTCCTTGTACCCCATAACGTAGAAAAGCCGGTCGTCCGCCGCCGCGCCCGGGGCGGTATAGACGTGGAAGAAGCCGACCGGCGTCATGCCGTGCTTCTGGAACAGGCCTATCGTGTGGTCGCGGAAGCGCGCGTCCAGCGCCGCCATCTTGCCTGGAGCGGCCGTGTAGATCCGCATCTCGTAGAGGCCGACGGCGGGCTGCTGGGGCTCCCCCATCATGTTCCCCATGCTTGCGCAGGCGGACGCGAAGAGCGTCGATGCAGCAGCGAGCGCGAGGGCCGCGCGGCGAAAGAGGCTTGAACGAGGGCGTGGTGCGGCGAGCGTGATCATGTTTCCTGCCTGATGGTTTCAGCCGGTTTCTCCGGCTTTGACCCTGAATTAGCGCAGGATTGGGCAGAGCAACAGGGCGTGCACGCACTCGTCAGTGGGCGAGTTCACCCGAAGGCGAACGCGTCCATCCGCAGGATGCCGTAGGTCGTGCTCTGGTGCAGGTGCGAAATGCGATCGGCACCCGCGCCCAGCGCGACGTAAAGTGGCAGGAGGTGTTCCTCGGTCGGATGATTGTGCGCGGCTTCAGGCGCGCGCGTGCGGTAGTTCAGAAGATCGTCGATGCGGCCTTCCCGGAGAGCCGACGCCATCCAGTCGGCGAAACCGCGAACCCAGTCCTGTTCAGGCGCATCGATGTTTCCGCCCGAGATGCGGAAGCTCGACAGGTCATGTGTGAAGCTGCCGGAACCAATGATCAGCACGCCTTCCCCCGCAGCGGCGCGAGCAACTGGCCCAGTCGGAAATGGTGTTGGGGTCCGAGGCGGGTCTGCACCGAGAGCTGCAGCACAGGGACGTCGGCGTCCGGCCAGGCGACGATCAAAGGCACCCACGCGCCATGGTCGAGGCCGCGCCGCGTGTCGATGTCCGTGGGCATGCCGCCGGTTGTCAGCAGGCCAGCCACGCGATGGGCGAGCGCTTGTGCGGGCGGGGCGGGGTATTGAAGGTCGAACAGGGACTGCGGAAAGCCGCCGAAATCGTGGATGGTCTCGTTCTGCGGGGGCGCATTCACGGTGGGGCGCAGCCGCTCCCAATGTGCAGACACCACGAGGATAGCCTTCGGCCGTTCCGGCAGCAGCTGGGGCAGCCCTGCGAGGAAGTCGCGCGCCTTAGCGGGCTCGATTGCGAGCATCGGAGAGCCATGGGAGACAAAAATCGCAGGCATCATCAGTATCAACATGGTTCTTGCTGCATTGCAATCAAGCGCCTTCGCGACGTTGACGGTTTCCGAGGAAGTCTGAGCCAGGTCATCACGGCTGGATCACGGCCAAGGATCGCGGATGCGCGGACTACTGCTTGTTGCGCTGCTACTAGCCGGGCGCGGTGGGGCCAGTGTGCCTGCGGCTGAAGCGGTCTTTGCAGTCGATCCCGGGCGCGTCGAGGCCGAAAAATCTGCGCCGCAATCACCGGTTATCGGCGAGGCGGCACGGACACGCTGCTCGCGCAAGAATACAAGGCGTGCATCGGTGCGGTGGCCAAGGATGAAGCGCCCGAATTGCGGGCGTGCTTCGGAGACCCCTCCTAGCTCTCCATGTCCTTCCTGATCGTCAGTATGCTCAGCGCGAATGCGATCCAGCTAAGGACGTGGATCGAGGTCGACCAGTAGATGGTGTTGCGCAGGCCTTCGACCTGGTTGACGAAGCAGGTCGCGAATTGCGGCCCATCCTGCGCGACAGACTTGCAGGTGGCCACATCGAGCCCCGTGCCGGCCTGCGCGTGATGCCAGTTGGCGAAGGCGTCGCTCGCCACTCCGAACAGGGTGGGCCCGGCGCCAAGGCCGATCATGTTGACCACGAACAGCAGGATCGCGGCGGCAGTCGCACGCATCGCCGGCGGCACGAGACCCGGCACGCCGCCATAGACGGGGCCATACCAGATCGCGACGCCGATGTTCGGGATGATCATCAGGATCATCGCCAGCACCATGTCGTCCATCTGGGCCACATACCAGAAGACGGGCAGACTGATGAAGGGCAGGATGAGCGGCAGGGTCGCGAACTGGCGCAGGTCCTTCGCGCCATACTTGTCGCACCACCAGCCGCCGATCCATGAGCCGATCACGCCGCCGATACCCGCCGAGAAGCCAAGGCCGAGACCGAGATAAGAGGTGCCCGCATTGTTTCCGCCGATGCCGTAGAAGGCGGCGGCGTCCGTCAGACCCTGCGGCTGGGTATAGAGGAAGTACCCGGCGAGGAAGAAGGAGTGCGAATAGGAGACCGTCGCGGCGAAGGCTGCGCCCAGCGAAAAGAACCAGAAGGTGGGCTTTCTGGAGAGAACCGTCAGCGCGGCCCTCGTGGTGATCTGGTTGGCGGCGCGTGCGGCGGCTTGCGCGGCGATGAGTCTCGATGCACGGCGAGGTTCGAGCAGCGTCATCGCCGACACCACGGCCAGGATCAGGCCCGGCGCTCCGGCCACCAGGAAAGCGGTGCGCCAGCCCCAGTTTGCGGCGATGATGCCGCCAAGCCCCATGCCCAACAGTGAGCCCAGGGAAATGCCCATCGAGTAGATCGCCAGCGCTCGGGCGCGCGATTCCTTCGGAAAATAGTCGGTCAGTAGTGAATGCGCGGTGGGCGTGCAGCCCGCTTCACCAACACCGACGCCGGCGCGCGCGATCGCCAGCATGAGAAAGTTCTGTGCGAACCCCGCCAGCACCGTGAAGCCGCTCCACACGGCAAGGGAGGCGGTCATGATGAAGGGCCGGTCGCCCCGATCCGCCCACCGCGCGATCGGAATGCCGAGCGTTGTGTAGAGGATAGCAAACCATAGCCCAGCCATCGCGCCGACTTCGCTGTCGGACAGATTGAGGTCGCGCTTGATGTCGGGGATCAGGATGGTGACGATCTGGCGATCAAGAAAGTTCACCGTGTAGATCGCTACCAGTAGGCCGAGCGCATAACGGCGATACGGCACGGGCATCGGCGAGGACAAAGGCGGCGCGACGGCCGAAGCCGCTGGAGTGCTCGTCATCTGTCCCTCCCGTCGGCGATCTCGATCGCCGTTGCCGCGACTATGCAGGACAGCGTCACGAAGCCAAGCTCATTCCGGTCTGCAGCATAAGGTTGCTGCCGGTGCGAAATGCGACTGCATCGTGATCGATCGAACTACGGCTTTCGGTTGACGATCGAGATCATGAGCGTAGCGTTCGCTTGTCCGCGGAGCACAAGCGGCTTCTGTGATGCAAGACGGCATTCCGTGAGCGGCATGCTCGAACGAAGTCCGGTCGTAGCGCTGGGCCAGCGGACGCGGTCGAACACAAGGAGAGACTTATGGAGGCTCCACCTGCTTAGACATCCGGGCTTCCCGCATGAGGCGGAGCCCCGGCTCGATCGGAAGCGCGCCTGGCCAGGACGTTTCGAGTCGTCATCAGCAAAAGCAAAATTCAGAACGACATATGCTGGCCTTCAAAGGCCTGCTTGAACAGCCGCTCTCTCGAGTGGCGAAGGCGAAAAGCCAGAAGAGCCTCGTGTTCATCGGACGCGGGGCTCTTTGCTTTTCTGTTTCTGCTGCGGGCGCATGACGAGCGTCGTGCGCTGATTGATCAGGCTTGCCAGCGTCGGTAAGCCCGCCCTTTTCCTTCGAGACGCCGCTCCCGATGGACTGCGCTTGTTGAGCGCGGGCACCCAGCGGCCCTGAGTATGAGGGCTCCTTGAAACTGTTGATGTGCCCTCATCCTGAGGGGTGCTAGGCGCGATGATGCCTCATGACAATTCTATGAGTAGCGGCGTCTCGAAGGAAAAGGGCGGGCTCACCGGCGTCAGCGGCTCAGGCTTGAATGGATCGCGCCGGTTGCCTGTTCGCTCTATCCATTTCCGCGCCGTTGATCGACAGTTCTCAGTATCGAAACGTTCCTGGGACACATCTCATGCTCACCGTTCACCATCTCAACGAGTCTCGCTCGCAGCGGATTCTCTGGCTGCTCGAGGAGCTTGAGCATCCCTACGAGCTGAAAATCTACCAGCGCGACCCGCAAACACGTCTCGCTCCTCCCGAGCTCAAGGCAGTCAGCCCGCTCGGCAAGAGCCCCGTGATCACCGAAGGCGACGCCACCATCATCGAGACGGGCGCCATCATCGACTACATCATCCGTCATCACGGCGGCGGCCGGATGCAGCCGGACATGGCGACGCGAGACTACGACAGCTACGTCCAGTGGCTGCACTATGGCGAGGCCTCGGCCATGCTGCCCCTGATGCTGCGCCTCTATGTGAGCCGGCTGAAAGAGGCCGGCGCGCCGCTCGAGCCACGCATATCCAGCGAGACCACAAACCATCTCGCCTTCATCGAAGGCCATCTCGAGGGCAGGCAGTTTTTCGTCGGCGACAGCCTGACAGGCGCCGATGTGCAGATGAGCTTCGTCGCCGAGGTGGCGCGCGCGCAGGGCGCGTTGCCGTCCTATCCGAACTTCAACGCCTGGCTCGATCGCGTTCATGCGCGACCCGCCTGGTCGCGCGCGATCGAGAAGGGTGGGGCGTACGCGCTCGGTCGCTGACGTGTCCCCCTACTGGGGCGCGGCGATCTGCTTGCGGATTTCCGCGACGCCGCGGATAACCGACTTGATGCCATCATCGGGCGCTTCGGAGAGCGCGCTGCGATAGCCCTCAATGGTGAGGTCGGGTCCGATCAGCAGATAAGCCGGCGTAGTCGGCGGCGCGAGCGTGCTGAGAAGCGCGCCGCTGTCTTCCAGCATCGGCCAGGGCGGCGCGGGCTGCGGCGCAGTTCCGGAGGCGTGTATCACCAGTACGTCGAGATCGGGGTCCTGGTCTGCCGCGGAACTGAGCGCCGCCGTATAGTTGGCCTCTTCAGCGGGCGGGGCAGCTGACCAGAGACCAACAATGGTCCAGCGACCGCGCAGCTCTTCGGAGGTAAACGCGGTGCCGTCCGGTTTCGCGCCGGTCATTGCGGGAAGTGGCGTGTTGATCATCGCGTAGGCGGTCTGGTCAATCTCCCACCCATCGATGGCGGCGGACGCAACAGGCGCGGCGACGGGTTGCTCTACTTTCGTCGAGGGCATGTTGGGTGGCGCTCCAAGGGGCGACTGATCGCAGGCTGAAAGGATGACGAGGGCGGCTGCGAACGGAAAGCTGCGCATGTAGGGTCTCCTAGTGTCACAGGATCCGGGCGAATGGGGCGCCAGCGTGGCGCAACGGCAAGGGGGTGGGCACCGCGCGCGTGAACTCGCGAAGGCGCGCCGCTTTTGATACTTTGTGTTTGGGCGCTTTTCGCCCACAACGAGGAGCGCTCCGATGAAAGGACTGATTGCATCATCAGTTGTAGCGTTGATGACAGCAGGCGTGGTTGCGCCTGCAGTGGGAGAGCCCGAGCAGAAGACGGAGCTGGTGCGTCTCGACGGACAAAAGGTCGATGCGGTCATCCTGCGGCACGCGTTCGGCCATGTGTGGGTGGTCGACAACCAGAACCTGCTGTGGCGCGACGAGTCCCGCGATGACTATCTGGTGACGCTGAAATCCGAATGCGAGCAGCTGGAGCTGCGCCGGCCGTTCGACTTCTACCCCGGAAGCCCGTGGCGGCTCCAGTCGAACCGCAGCTATGAGGTGCGGCCGCAAGCCGGTCCGGTATGCGACGTCACGCGGATCGCACACATCGACGATGAGCGGGCGACGGCGCTACGTGAGTCGGCGCTGCGGCGTGCGTGGCGGTAGCGCAGCCAGCAGACGTATCACCAGAAGACAAACGGCCCGGTGTTTCCACCGGGCCGCTTTCATTTCAGCGATGCGTCAATCTCAGTTGTAGATCTCGAAAAGGCCGGCCGCGCCCTGGCCGCCGCCGATGCACATGGTGACGACGCCGTACTTGGCTTTGCGGCGCTTGCCTTCGAGCAGCAGGTGCCCCGTGCAGCGCGCGCCGGTGACGCCATAGGGGTGACCGATCGAGATGGAGCCGCCATTGACGTTGTACTTGGCCGGGTCGATGCCGAGCTTGTCGCGGCTGTAGAGGCACTGCGAGGCAAACGCCTCGTTCAGCTCCCACAGATCGATGTCGTCGACCTTGAGGCCGTGACGCGCAAGAAGACGCGGAACGGCGAACACGGGGCCGATGCCCATCTCGTCGGGCTCGCAACCGGCAACCGCAAAGCCGCGGAAAGCGCCGAGCGGCGAGAGGCCGCGCTTCGCGGCTTCCTTGGCTTCCATCAGCACGAGGGCTGCACCGCCGTCCGAAAACTGGGAGGCGTTTCCGGCGGTGACGTACTTGCCTTCCTGGATTTTCTGGCCGCCCTTGAACACGGGCGGGAGTTTCTGGAGATCAGCCAGCGTTGTCTGCGGGCGATTGCAATCGTCGCGCGTGACTTCGCCATCCTGCATGGTGACTTCGCCCGTCTCCTTGCTGGTGACGGCATACTTGGTCTTCATCGGGACGATCTCGTCCTTGTAGAGACCGGCTGCCTGCGCGGCGGCGGTGCGCTGCTGGGACTGCAGGGCGTACTCGTCCTGGTAGTCGCGCGAGACGCCGTAGCGTTCAGCGACGATTTCCGCAGTCTCGATCATCGACATGTAGATGGCCGGGATCTTGGCCAGCAGCTTTTCGTCAAGCGCGCGGTTGCGTCCGTCCGGTGACGCCGGACGAGCGGGCGCAAACTGGACCAGCGAGATCGACTCGACGCCGCCGCCGACCATGATGTCGGCGCCGTCGTGGATCTGGTGAGCGGCGAGGGCGATGGCGTTGAGACCGGAAGAGCAAAAGCGGTTGATCGTGCCGCCGGCGACGGATACCGGCATGTCGGCCCAGAGCGCGGCCTGGCGCGCGATGTTGCCGCCGGTCGCGCCTTCAGGGTTGGCGCAGCCGAGATAGACGTCTTCCACTTCCCTGGGATCGAGCTTGGCGCGCTCGACGGCATGCTTGATCGCATGGCCGCCAAGAGCCGCGCCGTGGGTCATGTTGAACCCGCCTCGCACCGATTTCGCTAGCCCGGTCCGGGCCGTCGAAACGATCACTGCCTCACGCATCTGAAATCCTCCCTACGTGTCTGTTTGGAGGTAGCTTAAGCGACAGTTTTTGCCGGATTGCAACAAGACGCGCCCGGCTGTCTCAAGCGGCAGGGCACGAGTTCGCGGGGAAGATGGTTCGGGAGCAGAATCAGCTGCCTTCCTTGGGTTGTGCGCGTTGTCGTCACGATGGTTGTCGGCGTGCTCGCGGTCGTGGCGAGGACGGCGGCAAGCTGGGCGGCGGCGATATCTGCGGTCGTGTAGTTGGATTTCGTCTCCGCAAGCGCCTGCACTTCCGGAGCGATGGGGTTGGTGGTGTCGCGTTCCGGTCTTGTCGCTGCTGGTGTGATGATTTCGGTTGTGGTTTCCAACCGCGCGGTCAGGGCCTCCTCGACGGTTGTCTCGACCGTGACGGATGTGGTTTCGGCTGGCACCTTGGCAGTTGCAACCAGCTGGCTGACTTTCGTGAGCTTCTCAGTATCAATCGTGCCGAGCACATTCTCAGTAGCGACACCTTGCGCGGACATTGCCTGCCGTCACGACCATGGGCGGCGCGGCGAAAGCGGGGACTGCGGCAAGGATAGCTGCCGCTGTGGCCGCAGCGAGCAAGGACTTCATCGGATGACCTCTTGTCGAAAGACTGTCCTTTCGGAAGGGGCCAGGTCGGCAGCCGTTCCATGCTTGCGTCAGTTCAGGCCTTGCTCGAAACGGGTTCCTCGACCGGCGGCTCCTCCGGTGCCTCGACATGGTCGGCGACATAGGCTCCCCGCTCGCCGGGCAGGGTCTTGTCAATGATCGTCGTGTTCGCGGTGGTGAACAACTCCAGCTGGGCATTCAGCGCCGCGCCAAGACACACCGAGAAAGCCGAGATCCAGAACCACATCAGCAGCGCCGCTACGGCACCCAGGGAACCGAACGTAGCGTTGTAGGCCGCGAAGTTTTCCAGGTAGAGCGAGAACGCGATCGAGGCCACCATCCAGATCAGGCCGGCGGCGACTGCGCCTGGCACGATCCAGCGCCAGCGGGCTCGGGCGCGGTCACGCGAGGGGGCGAGGCGATAGATCGCGGCGCAAGCGGCCATGAACATCGCGATGATGATCAGCCAGCGGACGGCGTTGATTGCCGCCTCGACAACCGATCCAAGCGACAGCGCTTTCAGGATCGGCGGCACCGCGGCAATGGCGATGATCGACAGGATGACGAAAAGGATGCCGCAGAACGTGAAAGCCAGTTTGAGGACGTTGAGATCAACGAACCCGCGCTTCTCCTCCTCGTGATAGCCCATGTTCATGGCCTGGATCAGCGCCGCGACGGCCCCCGATGCACCCCAGAACGCGAACAGGACCGAGACCAGCACGCCGATCGTGAGGCCGCCATCGTCCTGCGTGGCGATGACGACCATCTGGTCGGCGACGAGGTCGAAGGCGTCGGGTGCAAGGTCGCGGACCGTCTCGAGCTGTGCTCCAAGTGAGATTGTGTCGGTGAAAATGCCCCAGACCATCAGGGCGGCGGCGATTGCGGGAAAAATCGACAGGAAAGCGTAGAACGAGATGCCAGCCGCCAGCAGGCCCAGATTGTCCTGCAGCGCGCGCCAGAACACGCGCGCGACAATTGCGCGCCAGTCTCGCAAAAGAATAGCAGTTGGAGAGGCCACGTCATGACGGGTCTTCATGGCAGCGGGAACGCTGCGGCTCCGACAGAGTTCCGGATTTGGTTTGTCGCCAGCGTGCCAAATGCGTAACTTCGCCTGATGACCGCCGATATCACCCAGCTGAAAAGCCGCTCCGTTCCCTCATCCGCCGATGCGCAGGCGCGCAAGCGCGGCTATCGGCAGGAGGTGTCGATTGGCGGCGACCGCGCCGTGGCCAGCGAGTCTTGCGTCGAAGCGACTACCATCGGGCTGTCCGGAATCAACCACTACAACACAGCCTTCAATCCTCCTTACCATGAGCGCATCCCGGGCTCGATCGCCGGATTGCTCGTGCGCCGGTCCGTCGGCGAGAAACTGGTCGCCGTGAATGCGCGCCTCGAAGCTGCGGGGCTTGAGCTCTACCTGTTCGACGCCTGGCGGCCGCAGGACGTGCAGCGGCATTTTCATGATGTGTGGTTCCCTAAGTGGCTCAAACAGCGCGCGCCTCATCTCGACGGGCACGAGCTTGTCGAAGAGGTGGAGAAATACTGGGCCGCGCCAAGCGCCGGCGATGCATCGCCATCGCCGCACGCGACCGGCGGAGCAGTCGACCTGACCCTCCGCTTCATGTCCACCGGCCAGCCGCTCTTCATGGGCGGTTTGTTTGACGATGTGACCGAGGACGCCTGGACGGATGCATTCGAGCGTAAGCCAGCCGTTTCGATGTCGGATGAAGAAGCTCGCGCCAACCGCCGACTTCTCTACTGGGTGATGGCCGAGGCGGGCTTTGCCAACAACCCGACCGAGTGGTGGCACTATTCCTGGGGCGACCAGATGTGGGCGAGACTGCTCGGAGAGCCTGCCGCGCTCTATGGCCCCTGTGACCCGACTGGTTCGGCAGGGAACTCGCAGCCTTAAGACCCCGGCAACCTTAGCGCGGCACACTTGTCTCTCAATTGATTGCGGGGTCCGCATGCTCAACGCGTTCATCAACGAGGTGTCGAAAGCGGCAGGCGTAACGCCCGCGAAGGCCGAGGCTGCTATCGGCATCGTGCTGAACGCTGCCGAACGGCAGGGCGCACCGATCGCGGATGAGTTTTTCGAGCGTATTCCCGGCGCACGCACATTGGCCGCCACCATGGGTCACCAGATCGGCGCGCCGACAGGCGTGCTCGCGCGCTTGATCGAACGCACCCCGGGCGGCCGCATGGCCGTGGTCGAGGGCCTGTTGGGCGACCTCCATGCCGTGGGTCTTGGCCCAAACGAGATCGGCCAGATTTTTCCGGCGGTCGGCAGGTTTTCACAATCCGCGTTTGGCGTTTCCGGTGTCGGCCATCTCGGCGACATTTTTGGCGCGCTCAACGTATCCGACAGTACAGTTCGTAGCGTAGCTTGAACTCCTTGTAGCGTACCAAACTGCCGGGCGGTCCTGTCGGACCGCCCGTTTTGGTTTAAGCCTGAGTAAAGTCAGAGGGTTACGCACGCAAAGTGGCCCGAGGTCGCAAAAGCAGAAAAAATCGCCGAACGCCGGAACTGCTTTTGGCAAATCACGTTTCAACATTGTCCTTCCCGGCGGTGGCGGTCTTATCCGTCCCCCCCCGACCCCCCGAGGCCTCACTGTCGGGAAGAGACGTACTCGGCCCTCGGGGAAGTGGATCGCCCGCTTCACAACGGGCGTTTCTGTATCTAGGCCTGCGTGATGGCCAGTGAAGATCAAACCCTTCTCATGCTTTCACCCGTTCGCCTCGGGGGACCCGGCGCTCCTGACCCTCAGAAATGTTCGGCTCACGCAATGGCTGTGTTGGGCGAGGCGGCCGGATCGGACATGCGCCTGTCCTCCTTGTCGCTGGATGTGACGTCCCAGGAACTTGGACACGGCGATGTTTCCTGCACTCTCCGCGTCGGCAAGCGCGCGCGATCCATCGTGTTTGCGTCAATCGAGGCCCTCTCGGACGGACGGCTGGTTTATTCCGCTCAGGGCCTGTTCAGCCGCGCCGCCTAGATCGGTCCATCCCGCAGTGCCAGAAGATCCGGAAACGTGGGCTCGCGTTTCTCCGCCTTCGCCACGAACGCCTCGCGCATGTGCGCGCCCGAAAGCATAGCCGCGTTCCACACGCCGATATAGTCGAGACCATCGGCGATCGTGTGATCCCGCGCATAGTTGATCATGGCCTTGGAGCCCGTGACAGCGAGCGGGTTTTTCGACGCGATCTCACGGGCCAACGCCATCGCGTGATCAAGCATCGCCTCCTGCGTAACGAATACTTCGTTGACGAGGCCAAGGTCACGCGCGCGCGTCGCGGGCAGGCGCTCGCCCGTGTACGAAATCTGGCGCACCCAGCCCTCCGGCAGGAGCTTGCAAAGGCGCGGGAAGGTACCGACATCTGCAGTCATCCCGATATTGATCTCCTGGATGCAGAAGAACGCGTCCTTCGTTGCAAGCCGAATATCGCACGCCGAAATCATGTCGACCCCTGCGCCGATGCAGCCCCCCTGAACGCAGACAATCACCGGCACGCGGGCTTGATCGAGGCATGTGAACGCATCCTGCAGCGCAGAAAGATCAGCGCGGAATTTCTCGGCACGCAGATGCGGGTCGCGCGCCTCGCTGGTGATCCCTTCAGGCTTGGTGAACACGGCGAGATCCATGCCGGCGGTGAAATGCTTGCCAGACGATGACACCACGATGCAGCGCGCGCGAGCGTTGCGATCAATGTCCTTCACAATCGCGGGTAGCTCGATCCATGCCTGCGGCGTGAATGTATTCAGCCTTTCCGGGCGCGAGAACTGGATATGGGCGACCCGATCAGAGATCGAGACCTCGAAGCAGGAATGTTGGGCTGACATGATTTCCGTCCCTGGCTTGCGTTTCTGTCCCCAGCCTAGCCAACCACGGCCAGCAGCGCGACCCGTTTGACGCCGGGGCCCTTTGCCTGTCCTATCCGACCGGTTGGTGCCGCGGGAGGCAGTATGTACGCCGGAAGAGCTGGATTGGGGCTCGCGCTTTGTGTGGCGCTGGCGACGCCGCTACCGGCGAGCGCGCAGGATTTCGGCAAGATTGCCTCCGATATCCTCCACAAGTCCTTGCCCGGCGATAAAGGCAACCTGACCAAGGGTGACGTTGCGGCGGGTCTCAAGGAAGCACTGTCCGTGGCGGGCGGGCTGGCGACAGAGCGCCTTTCAGCCGTGAATGGCTATATGGCCGACCCCGCCGTACGCATACCGCTGCCGGGCGTGCTGGGACAGGCGCACAAGCGGCTCGCCCCTTTCGGCATGGCCGGCCCGCTTGACGACCTGCAGCGGCGGGTGAACCGCGCGGCGGAGACGGCTGCGCCAGCTGCGGGCAAGATGGTTACCGATGCCGTCAGGTCGATGACGTTCGACGACGCCATGACCATCCTGCGCGGCGGGGATTCCGCGGCCACGACATTCCTGCGCCAGAAGACGGAAGTCAGCCTGCGGCAGGCTCTCCGCCCGCAGTTTACGCAGGCGCTGCAATCCTCAGGTGCTCTGACCGCACTCGACGGTGCGGTGACAAAGTATGGTGCCGGCGTGTTGAAAACCGATACGAAAACCTGGCTGGCCGAGGAGGCGACGACTGGTGCGCTGAACGGATTGTTCTATTACCTCGCCCGTGAAGAACAGGCGATTCGCCGCGACCCCGTGAAGCGGACAAGCGATCTTCTGCGCAAGGTGTTTGGAGGCTAGACGCGCTGCATGCGCAGGTTTCGTGTAGAGTTGAAGGACGGGGAAGCATCAGGGATTGCCTTTGGCGATCCTGTGCGGCCGATCGACGTGCTGTTCCTGCATGCGACAGGCTTCAACGCCATCACCTACCAGTCGATCCTCGAGCCGCTCGGCGGCCAGATGCACGCCGCAGCCATCGACCTGCGCGGACACGGCCGCTCGAAACTCCCCGCCAATCCACGCCGTCTCAAATCGTGGAACAAGTTCCGCGACGACGTGATCCAGGTGCTGGAGAAGACCGCGCCGGATGGCGCCATCCTTGGCGGACATTCCATGGGCGGCACGGTTGCTCTGCTGGTCGCAGGCAAGCGGCCCGAACTCGTGAAGGGGCTGGTGCTCGCCGACCCGGTCCTGATGCGGCGAAGCATCTCCCGCGCTTATAACATCCCACTGTTCAACATGTTCATCCAGAAGAACGCACTGTCGAAGCAGGCACTGAGGCGCCGCCGCGACTTCGCATCATCGAGCGAAGCCGCAGAAGCGCTGCGCGGACGGGGCGCGTTCAGGACATGGCGAGCGCCCTTCCTCGACGACTATGTGGTCGACGGCGTGCTGCGCCAGGACGATGGCCGGTTCCAGCTCGCCTGCACGCCGGAATGGGAGTCGGCCGTCTTCTCCGCGCACCGCTATCGCCCGTGGGCCGCGCTGCGCCGTCTGCGCAAGAAACGCATCCCGATCATCCTGCTGCAGGCCGAAAAGGAGTCGACCACGGTCCCCGACGCCGACGGCCGCGTCCACGCGATCCGCCCCGACGCCGCCGTCACGCGCGTCCCCGGCACCACGCACTTCGTGCCCATGGAACGCCCCTACGTCGTCCGCGACGCACTGAAGATGCTCTACGAAGCAATGATGGAAGGCCACCAGCTCATCGACTATGTCGGCGCCGTGAGACGCACGATCGACGACAGCATCGGAATCATGGGTTAGCGCGTCAGTCCTCGATCACCCCCGCCTTCACCCACGCCTCTTTCGGCCAGCGATTGTGCATCCAGAACCACTGCTCCGGAGCCTCGCGGATGCGGGCCTCCACCCACTGGTTGATCCTCAGCACGGTGTTGTAGATCGCCTTGTCCTCGTCAGGATCGGCGTCCGGCATGAAGGGCTCGTGTACCGTCACGCGATAACGGCCGGGCGCAGTTCGCAAGCATGACAAAGGCACCAGCGGCGCACTGTACTTCATTGCGAGGCGGGTAGGGCCGGGCGCCGTCATTGCGTCGTATCCAAAGAAGGGAACAGCGATGCCCTGGTTGAATTTCTGGTCGTTCATCAGCGCGATCGGCTGACCGCGGCCCAGCGCCCGCATCAGCTCCCGCGTGCCCGCGCCCTTGGGTGTCAGCACATTGATACCATAGGCGTGCCGCGCCTTGGCGATGCGGCGGTCGATGTGCGGATTGTTGGCTGAACGATAGGTGATCTGCGCATCCAGCGGCCGGTTGCAGATCGCCGAGGCGATCACCTCCCAGTTTGCGAAGTGGCCGCCGATCAACACGGCCGGCTTGCCGGACTCGCGGATCGCATCAAGCCGTTCGGCTCCGACCACCTCTATGCGGGTGTTGGGCGCGTAGGGCTTCATCCGCGAGAGTTGGGGCATCTCTCCGGCCGTTCGGCCCAGCGTCTCCCATGCGCCCCTCGCGACCTCATCCACTTGCTTCCGCGACCACTCGGGGAAGGCCATGCGCAGGTTGCGGATCATGGTGCGGTGCTGCGAGGTGAATGGTCCAGCGGCCTTGAGGATTGCAGCAACTGTGTTCGAGGCCCAGGTAAGCGGCATTAGGCTCATCGGGATCCAGAAGAGCCAGTCCCACGCCAGCGCCTCGAGGCGCCAGACAAGCCGCGCCGTCCACGTCGAGCGCTGCGCGTTATCGAGATCCTTCGGCCTGATGAAGCGGCTTCCGTCCTCGCTCATGGCGCGACGCGGTCAAGCAGACGTGCCAACGCCTCTGGGTCTTCGAAAGCTGCTTCCGCTGAGGCGCGCGCAACCTTGTCCTTCACGTCGGCGGGCAGCCGCACATGATCCTTCTCGGTCGTGACGAGCCTGGCGTCATGGTCGGCGGCGAGTTTCATCAGGAAGGAAATATCGTACGGGGTGAAGGCGTGGTGGTCCGGATAGGGCGCTCCTTCCGCCACTTCAACTCCTGTCTGTTTGCCAAGCGCGTCGAAAAAGCGCGATGGACGTCCGATGCCGGCGAAGGCGACATAGCGGCCGGGCGGCAAAGCGCTGGTCGCGGCGAGGCGCGCGCGCAGGATCGGACCACGGAAGCCGGAGAGGGCACCGGGAACGTGGCCTTCGCCCATGAGTATGACGGCGTCGGCTCGCAAAAGACCAGCCGCCACCGGTTCGCGGAGGGGGCCCTTGGGGAAAACATGCCTGTTGCCGAACGGGTTTCCTGCATCGACCACCACAATCGACAGCGACTTCTTCAATGTCGGGTTCTGGTGGCCGTCATCCATCACGATCAGCTGCACCCCGTCCGCCTTCATCGCGCGCGCGCCCGCGGGACGATCCTTCGAAACCCACGATTCCCCTCTGGCGGAAAGCATCAACGGCTCGTCGCCAACCTCGCGGAAGGTGTGGCGCGCAGGATCAACGCGGTGCGCTCCCGCCAGCGAGCCGCGATAGCCACGCGAGAGGCTGGCGGTGCGGAGCCCCTTTGCCGCGTAGTGCGCGCGCACGACTTCCGTAACCGGCGTCTTGCCCGCGCCGCCGAGGGTCAGATTGCCGATGCACACGACAGGCAGGCCGACATCCTCCGGCGTTGTCGCGCTAATGCGGCGCTCACCCGCGATACGATAGGCCATGGCCAGCGGGCTCAGCAGAAGTTTGGTCATCGGCGCTGACGCACGTGCGCGCTTATCTGTAACGCTCCAGAAATAGGGCTCACGCATCGCTTGCAGCCTTCGGCGGCAGCATGGCGAGGATCGCCGCGATCGTTTGGTCGAACGGCGCACGGAAGGCGTCCAACATCGACGCAGGCAGGCCCTGGACGGAGCGGGCAGAGAGTTCAGCATGCCAGAAGTCGGCAAGCTGCCTCGGCGTGTCCCCGATCACCAGCGCTTCGTTCTGGCCCAGAACCTCGAACGTCTCACGGAAGTTGAAGCCGTGCGGTCCCGTGAACACGCGCTTGCCCAGCTGCGCTGGTTCAATGGCGTTGTGTCCGCCCACATCGGCCCTGGTGGCGCCGCCGAGATAGACGGCGTCGGCCGCCGCATACCAGAACAGCAATTCGCCGATGGTGTCGGCCACGAGCACATTGGCGTCCGGCGACGGAGGCGAGCGGTCGCGCGACCATTGCCGGACGGCGAAGCCGCGGCCGCGCACGTCATCGACAATGGTTGTTCCGCGGTCCGGATGACGCGGCACGATGACGAGCAGCGCGTGGGGCATCGCCACGCGCATCGCTGCAAATGCGTCGAGCGCAAACTCATCCTCGCCAGGGTGGGTGGAGGCGGCGAGAAGAATCGGCCGGCCGACCGTCTTCACGAACGCAACAACCTTGTCCTGTGGGGGCGGCGTGATACGCGCCGACATTTTGAGGTTGCCGACCGTGGTGATCTTGCGGCCCGTGGCGCTGCCAAGGCCCTCTGCAGTTTGTCTGTCCGCGGCACCGATGAACTGGAAGGCCGAAAAAATCTCGCGCGAAGAGGATTTGCGGCTGTTCCAGCTCTCGATCGATTTCATTGTCATGCGGGCGTTTGCCATAACCGCGGGAATACCTCCCCGTTTCAGGCCAAGCAGCATGTTGGGCCAAATCTCGCCCTCTGCGAATACGGCCGCGTCCGGGCGCCAGTGCTGCAGAAACCGCGTCACGGCGCGGGGACCGTCCACGGGCGCCATCTGATGGATGACGTGTTGCGGAGCGCTGGCCGCGATCATGTCGGCTGAGGTTGTCGTCTGTGTCGTGATCAAGGCGTGTGCGTCGGGCCGCTGCGCGCGGATCGCCTCGAACAGGTCGAGCAGCAGCCTGGATTCGCCGACGCTCGCTCCATGCATCCAGATCAAATGACCCATCGGTCGCGACATGTCCGTCCGGCCGAAACGCTCGCTGGTTCGCTCGGATCGCTCCTTGCCGCTCTTCACGCGGTTCCGGACGAGGATCGGTGCGAACGGTTCCAGCAGGGTCGCGCCGATGCGATAGAGCGTAAGCGTTGCGGTCACGTGCCGCGATGCTCAAGGGCAGGTTCGGTTTCCGGCGTCGCCGCGGGTTGGGGCGAAGCGACCGGGGCGGGTGCCGGCACCGGAACAGTGTCGGGCGCGAGTCCTGCCAGTTCGTCGGCTCGCGCCGTCGCCGCCTTCAGCGCGTTTTCCACGCGCAGGCGGAGCTCCTCCGAGTCCATGCTCTTGGAGGTCGGAATCGGTTCCGGGATTACGACCGCGCCGCGTGCGAACGGCCTTGGCCACAGCAGTCGGTCCCAGGTGTCCAACCGCTTGGCGTTGGCGGACAGGCCATAGATCAAGATCGGCACGCCCATCTGCTGCGCCAGCTTTATCGTGCCGATGCCGACGATCTCGCGCGGACCTTTCGGCCCGTCGATCGTCATCACGATGCAGCCGCCCT
>Ga0163144_10011436_pt1 | contig 18767 bp, 22 predicted proteins | sample OliLak19BULKMAT1_FD_123175 | JGI IMG/M metagenome (GOLD analysis project Ga0163144, IMG submission 123175) | Freshwater microbial mat bacterial communities from Lake Vanda, McMurdo Dry Valleys, Antarctica - Oligotrophic Lake LV.19.BULKMAT1 | ecosystem: Environmental > Aquatic > Freshwater >... | reverse complement strand
CCCGTTGACCTGAAGGGCCCGCTCTGTTACGTTTTCCGTTCTTCAATTGCCCGATGGTGCAATGGTAGCACACCAGATTCTGGATCTGGGTGTTCTAGGTTCGAGTCCTAGTCGGGCAGCCATGAAATACCTTAGCAGCAATCGGTTGCTAATCTTTTTGGGCTTTTATTGTAACCGTGGTGTAACAAAAACACAGGATTCCCGCCATGTCTGAACAATCTGATGCGGTCAATTCAGCGTTGCGTGCCGCCGGGGTTTCGATTCCTACACCTCCCTCCCCTGAGCCTGGCGCAGAGGACCTTCCGCCGGTGCCGTGGATACTGCTGCCTGGCCCTGGCCATATCGATAGTGCGTTTGCTCGCGAGATATCCGCGATCTGCAGGAACAATGGGGTCTTCCTGCGGTCAGACGTCCCCGTCGCGGTTGGGCCGGTCTCCAAAAAGCTGCAGATTTTGGACCCTTGCCGATTTGTTACTTACGTTGAAAAAAATTGCATGCCCTTTAAATGGACGGGCACGACTGGCGGTCCCGTCAAGCGAATGCAATCCATGTCCACAGAGCAGGCGGCCAAGTGCATCCGGTCTGACGTTTTCCTCGCGCCTCAGCGGCAAATTTTGAGACAAAACCTATTCCCGATGCCGACGCTACGTGCCGACGGCCGCCTTGAAATGCTACCGGTTGGTTACGACGAAGAATCCAAAATCTTTACTCAGGAGCCGCTCGATTATTTGGACATGTCGTTAGAAAAAGCAAAAGCGGTGCTCGACGACAAAATCAAAGAGTTCGAGTTCGGCGACGATGGAAGATCAAAGGCCGTCCACCTGGCGGCCTGGTTTACGGTTTATTGCCTCGCCATGCTGAGTCCCAGGGCCGTGGCCCCAATGTTTGTGTACAACGCCAACCAGTCCGGGGCTGGAAAATCGCTCTTGGCCAAAATGATTCTACTTAGCATATTCGGCAGTGCCGATCCGACCGTTTTTGAAAACAAAGGGGAAGAGTTACGAAAAGTTTTGGATACCGAAGCTTTGGCGGGAGCGCCGTATATTTTCTACGATAACGTCACCGTGTCTCTTCGCCATCCTCTCATTGACATGTGGGTAACCACTCCAACGTGGAAGGGCCGCATTATGGGCACTCAGGATAAATTTTCGGTGAACAAACAGAGCGTCATTTTCGTAACAGTGAACATGGCCGAAACTTCGCGTGATATCGGGCGCCGGGCACTATTCGTGGATTTGTTCGTCCACGACGTAGAACTCGAATCTAGAATCTTCACCCGAATCCTGAATGATAATTTTTTTATGAAGCAGGAGGTTAGGCAGGAGATTGCCAGTGCTCTCTGGACTATAGTCAAGGCCTGGGACGCAAGCGGACGGCCGCCCCAGGACAAAAAACTTAAACCTACTTTTGAAGAGTGGTCGAAAATCGTCCCACCGGTTGTGGCCTCGATGGGCGCGGGGGATTGTATGGCAGTGCCCGAGAATATCGACCCGGACACCGAAAAGCGGGACATGAGAATCTTGATCCGTGAAATGTACAGAGACTTTCTCGCCGAGGCCAAGGGCGGCACCAGGACCTTCGAGCTGCAGGATTTGATCAACATATCGGCGCACCAAAAACTTTTCGCGAACAAGCTGGATGGCAGTTGGAAGCACCCAGACGGCGAGGAGCCCTACTTCGAGACCAAGATCGGGGCCTCCGTATCGATGGGTAAAATATTTGCACAATATCAGGGACAGCGGTTTACTATAAAAAGTTCGGAAGAATTAAAAATCGTCAGGTCTGATAGCAGCGGCTTGTACGACCACATCAATGTCCAGTTTGGCCGGCGTGGCGAGGATCGCCACCGGCGCTTCGTGCTCTCCTTGGCCTAACCTCGTTCCGCAATGACGGCGTGCAGGCCCGCATTCACCAGCAGGCCTGCACCGGCATGCGGCTTTTCATCCGTTCCCCTCCGTCCCGCTCCCTCCCTTAAACCCTAGTTTATTATTAACCACCTATTCCTCATCTTCCTTAATCCTATTACCCTGTAACCCTTTCTCAAAGAAATAGTTAGCCAAAGACGGGAATAGAAGGTAATAGATTAAGGGGTAAAGAGGGATTCGGTGGTGGCGAGAATCCTAAGGGGCCAGCATGCCAAAAGTAGCCAACCTCCTATGTCACCTATTCCCCCCAGCAAGGAATCTCTTTCACTTGTCGCCACCCCGTGCTGTTTTTACGTCACCCAGGCTTTTTTTATAAAAAAATCGAATTTACCTTTGTCCCTTTGACACCTTACAAAGGTAATGCTACACGAAGGGCAACCGTTGGATCCGCCTTTGCTGGAAGTGCCCGCCGGGCCGGTCATGCGTTCGAGTCGCGTGCGGTATCCCTTTGACCTGGCGGATTACGCCAAAAAATTGGGCGGATCCGGCCCGGATGATCAGATGAGTGTCCGGACCCTAAAGCGCTGGATAAAACTCGGGAAGCAAAAGACCCCGATGGATCTGCCCCCCCTGGACGAACCCGGAAAGTTGCCCGCATGGTGGACCCGGAACTGCACGCAGAAAGTCCCGGATTGGATGCTGCGAATCCCGGCGAGCGAAAGTCCGCCTCCCCCGGCGACCACAACCGGTTGTGGTGCGGACGCATTGCAGGAGGAAGACCTGGGAATAGGTGCGACGCTGGACCGCCTGCAGAGGGCGGAAAGGGACGCGGGCGCCGCGTATTTTGCAGAGCTAGGGCGGGGTGAGGAGGCGGACGAGATCCGGGCGGATCGCCTGGAGCGAAAATGGAATCGGCTCTCTGACAATTTGCGGAAAGTCGAGAAGGACGCGTCCAGGGTTCTTTCTGGCTCTGGAGAGCTTGTGAAGAAGACGGATGTCGAGTTGGCGCTCAGGGATATTAACACCAATCTGGCGGCAAGGTTCCGAACTTTTTTTTCTACGGTGTTCCCGAAATTGGAGGGAGCCCCCCGAGAGGCCCGGAATCGCCTCTGGGATCAAGAGGCTGATCGGTTCTTAGAGGGCATGACTCGCCATGGTCTCAGCAGCTAGTGGCCTCCGGGCCTTCCTTCTCGGGTGCGTCCTCTCATGTTATCGGCCCAGGCCGAGCATGAACGTCTGGCAGTGGGCTGAGAAAAACGTGTTTCTGGAAAAAAAGCAGTCTGCGGTTTCGGGCTTCTATTCCGCTGATCTTACTCCTTACGTCCGGGCGATGATGGAGACGTTCACTTCGCCGGACTGGGACGAGGATATTACCATGAAATCCTCCCAAGTGGGTTTTACTGAGGGAGTTTTGAACATCATCCGCTTTTGCGTGGCGGTGTGGCCCACTAACACTATTTACATCCAAGACTCCGAAAAAGAGGTCAAGCGCGTCGGCACGGTTAGGCTGCGGGAAACGCTGGAGCGGTCGCCGGCGACATCGAAAAAATTGGGGGCGAATAAGGACAAGCTTACGGGGCTCACCATGGACCTTCCTGAGATGGTTATCTATCTGGGGGGAGGCCATTGCCCCGGGACCTTGGCTAACAAACCGGCTGGGCTTGGTATCATGGATGATGCCGATGAGCATCCGGAGCCAGCACGGGGGCAGATGGACAATGCGGACTTGATGCGCGAGCGGCTGAAAGTGGATCCGAACAGCAAATTTTTTCTATTGGGCCGTCCGAAGACGGACCGTGGAATTACCTGGCGAGAATATAAAACCGGCAATCAGGAAAAAAACTTCCTACCTTGCCCGCATTGTGGATCCCGCCAGGAGCTACTCCTGGAGCGCTTGAAATTCTCTCACTGCAAACGCGAGGACGGCACCTATGACAAGCAGATGGTGCTAACAGAAAGTTACCTCGAATGCGCGTTTCTTAATTGCAAAGGCCGCATCCTGGAAGAACACAAGTATCAAATGAATTTACAGGAGATGTGGATCCCGACTAATCCTAACGGAAAGCCCCGAAAGCGCAGCCGCCACATCAGCGACTTTTACTCCCCCTTCGTGACCTTTGGGCAGCTCGCGCTCGAATGGATCGAGGCTAACGAGTCTGGCGACCTGGTCAAACTGCAACGCTTCCGGAATGCTAGGCAAGGGCTGCCTTTCGTGGAAACACAAGTCCAGCTGGATGAAAAAATGGTGGAAGACTGTTGCGGAGGGCACAAGCGCGGCGCAGTGCCCTTTAGCCCGTTGGCGATTGTGATGGGCGCGGATAAGCAGGGAGACGTGCAAAAGTGGGTTAAAGTCGCGGTGCAGGCGTGTGGGGATATGGCGGTAATCGACTACGGCATGACGATGGTGGAAGACGAGCTGATCGATATCGCCAGGCAGCCTTACTACATCCCCGGATCCGATCAGACCATGTCCGTCATGGTGGGGTTGATTGACGAAGGCTTCAGGGCCAAGCTGGAAGTTCGTGACTTTGTGCAGCGTTCAGACGGCTTATTTTATTCGGCGAAAGGTCGCGGCGGGGTGCAGGTAAAGTTCACCGTCGGCGAATCCCGCACACGGCACAAGGACCGCGAAATGATTGTCTATCACTTCGATGATGATAATTACAAAAAATTGCTTTACGTAAACATGATAGGCCGTCGTCGGGATATCCTGGCCGGCAAGCTAAAGGCGCCCATGCTCTGGCTCCCCGCGGATGCTGAGGAGATATTTATCAAGGAGCTATGTGGCGAGGCGTTTTTAAACAAGACGGACCGCCGGGGATTTGCGAAAGGCGAATGGGTTAAGACAGGCCCCAACGATTTTGGCGACGCCCTGAAACAGTGCCTCGTTATCTGGTCAGTCATCGGCCCGGAGCTGGTGGCCCAGGCGGAGACGGATCGCATGACTGCGATATTATCAGGGCTGGATCCGGATCTTGTTAAAGCGGTCATCTCCATTGCGCTTGCGGGCGGGGCTCCGAGCTTTGAGAATTTTGAGAAAGATGTCTCGCCCCTTCCTGGGGCCCGGTTGCGGGCGGACCTCATCACGTCGGGTTATGCCTTTGAGCTGGACGCCCGGATCCAGCTGACTCCAGCGGGAAAAGAACTGGTGAGATACTCGGGCGTGGAGAAGGCCGAATCGACGTAGAGGACGCTTTGACATTGACCGCCCAGCATGGTTGACAAATCAATTTTGGTGAAAGCCTTTATGTCCAAGGCTGAGGAACTCGGGCGGCCTTGGTTGGCGGAGGAGCGAGACAAAGCGTTGGCGGCCGTGCAGGCCGGCGATCAAGAAATTACTTCCCTGTCTTACGAGGGTGGCAGCGCCTCTGGCAGTTCCCGGATCAACTCCCAGGAGCTGCTCGAAATTTTGCAGGTTACTCTGAATAGATACGACGGCGTCGAAGGCTCCGGCGGCATGATCCTTCCCCACTTCTCCTGCCTCCCGCTATGAGCAAGCTATCCATTTACGCCCGGGCCAGGTTGGCTTATTCGGCTTTCCACGGTGCCACCGAAAGCGGCACACGCACGACGGTTCACGATTTTCCGCTGGATCCTGACAAGGAACTCCCGACCTATGATCGCCATCAGCTAGTAAAAAAGTGCAGGCTCCTCCGGAATAATCTCGGATTTGTTCGCCGCCTTTTTGAGGTGACGGCGCGTTATAGCGTGGGCGGGGGGCTGATACCGTATACGGCCACGCTGGATAAAACTTTCAACAAAGCCGCTGACTCCCTCTTTGAGAAAGTCGCGACTGACAAAGATTTAGACGTCTCAGGGCAACATGATTTTTATTCGATGCTAAAACCCATAGTTTCGGACACTGCCTGCGACGGGGAAGTATTCGCGCTCAAGGTGAAAGAAAAAGGATATTATCCACACCAGCTGCAGCTGATCGCCTCCAGCTCAGTTGATTCGGGCTATGGTAAAACCGACTTTGTTGAGGGAGTCCGCTACGATCCCGTCCGGCGCCCGTTGGAATACCGGGTCATGACCACGGACGGATACTACAAAAAAACGGAACCTAACGACTACAGAGCGAATCACGTCCTGCACATCTTTGACCGTAACCGCCTGGGGCTCCGCCGTGGACGGCCCTGGATCCATCATGGGGTCAATTCATCCATCGATATCATCGATACCATCGCACTGGAGAAACAGGCCTTCAAGCTGAATTCTTATTTTGCGGGAGTGATCACGACTCCCACCGGCGAACATCCTGACGGGATGAAAGCCAACATCCCCGGACGGGGCAAAGCGAACAATGTTTCCGACTCCGGGGCCATGCGGATTTACAAGAAATTTTTTGGCGGCGCCGCCATCCCAGTTTTGAAAGACGGAGAAAAATTTGAATTTTTCGGGAACAAGCGGGACGCTGCCAGCATTGCCGATTTTTTCGAACTGCTGATCCGCGACATCTCGTTAGGTTTTGGCCCCCACCCAGAATTCAGCTATTCCATGATCAAATCCGGCGGGGCTCCCTCCAGGTTCGTCATCGATGATGCGGGATGGTTTTTTGAGGACGTGGCCCGCATGGCCATTGCTTCTTTTTGCCAGCCTTTCCGGGAGTGGGTTATCGCCAATGCCTTGGCAGATGGCAGTCTCCGGCTGGGCTCCGATCCTGATTGGAAGGCTTGCCGCTGGCGCGGTCCGCGCAAGGTGACCGCTGACAAGAAATATGACGGGAACCTCCACATTGCTTTGCTCAAGGCGGGACTCATGACGGAAGAGGAATATTGGTCGATGTTCGGCATGGATGCGGAGGTTATGCGGCGCAAGCGTGTGGACGAGATCGCGGAAGACATGGCCTATTGCCGATTGCGCGGAGTCCCCTACGGACTCTTTACGCAGTCCGCGCCTGGCACGCCGCTGGTGGACGAAGAGATCCCCCCGCAGGTTTGACACCGGTTGGCTTTCATGCCAGCCACCGCTCCCACTCTTTTGCCTGCCAAGATCTGGACCCGTTTCGACGCCGTGGCCCAGCCAGCCGTGGCAGACCTGGGCGAGACAGGAATTATCAAAGGCGTCTCCATCTGCACGATTGGCCCGGCCTCCGGACACACCGCTTGGGCGGAGGATGGAACGCCCTGCCAAGTCATGGTGGACATGACCACCCTCGAACAGTTGCTGGCGCTCTGCAACAAATTTGCCACCGGACTAAAATCCCGAACCTCCCACTATTCCGCCGTGATTGACATCTGCGCTTTTTTCAACACATTTTCGATCGACAAGGAAAAGGGAAAGTTGTTAGGCGATTACCACCTCTTCGAAACCCATCCGCATTACTCGCATTTACGAAAACTTTTTGAGACGGTGTGGGACCAGTTCGGAACCTCCATTGATTTCGAAGGCCATTACGAAATCGACATCGCCAACCGCCTTGCTTACGCCCGGGTGGAGCGTCTCGTCGCGGCTGATCTGACCACAGATCCTGCTGCCAATCCGGACGGCGCCTTCGAAAAAGGATCCAGACCACAACCGGTTGTGGTCGGAAATAAAACCGTTATTCAACCCGTCATCCAACCCGCTCCGTTTGACACAAACAAAAAGAATACCGCTCCGCTTGACACAAACAAAAAGACAAAATCTATGCACACATCCCTCCGACTCCTCGTTCTTAAATTCGCCGCCGCCCTGAAACCCGCTGGCAAACGTTTCGACGCCACCGCCGCTGACGAAGCGGCCCCCGCCGCAGATGCTCCGGCCACGGTGGAGAGCCTCGCGGCTGATATGGCCGAGGTCATCATCCAGATCAAAACCCTGATGGACTCCATCGCAGACATCAAGACGAAGCTCCCCAAAGAAGCCGCCTCCAAAGAAGACACCTCCGGTGCCGCTCCCGCCGCCGAAGCTGCGATGGCCGCTATCACCCAACTGGGCAACCGTTTTTCCGCACTCGAACTCAAGTTCGGGATCCAGCAGTCCGCGTCCGGCGGTGCCAAGCCCGCAGCGGGACTTACCGACGGCGGCGAAGCCCCCGTCTCCGGATCCCCGGAGGCCTTGCGTCAGGAGTGGGAAGCCATGAAGGACCCCCAGGCCAAGACCGTCTTCTTCCGCAAAAACCGCGCGGAGATCCTCAAAGCCAAATAACCCCTTCCGAAAAATCATCCTCTAAATAACGAAATAAAAATATGCCCAACGCTCTAACTACTGTTAACCATACGATCATCTCCGACGCCGTCCTCCAGGCCTTTGTCGCGGGAGTGGCCCCCCTCAGGGCCTTCTGTCTTAACGCCTCCCCTGGCGCCATCTCGGATCGCGGGAACAAGGTCAAAGTCCTTTCGGTCCCTGCTCAGGACGCTGCGATTGACTTCGTGGCCGCAGACGGCTATGTCATGCAGGACGCCGACGCGGAAGGCGTGGACGTCACGATCAGCCGACACAAGTTCGTTTCGTGGGCGCTTTCCGACACGGAAATAGCTAACAGCCCGATCATCGAACTCGAATCCTTTGGGCAGCAGAAAGGCCACCAGCTGGCCCGCGCGGTTTTTCAGGACATCCTGAGCCTGGTCACCGCAGCGAATTACGGCACAGCCGGATTTGTCGGCGCCGCTTCCACCTTCGACAGCGACGATGTGGTCGATATCGGCAAGGTCTGCGATGACGCCGACTGGCCCGGGGCCGGACGCTCACTCATCCTGGCCAGTGCCTACCATGCCGCTCTGCGGAAAGACAACGCCATCCAGGACGCCAGCGCGTTCGGGACGGACGACAGCATTCGCCGGGGCGTAGTCCCCAGCCTGGACACCTTCGAAAGCATCTACAAATCGACCATCCTTCCTGCCAATGCGGAAGCCCTGGTTGGTTTGGCGGTCCTGCCGCAGGCCATCCTGATTGCCAACCGTTATCTGCAACCGCAGGAAGGCCACAAATACAGCCGTGCGGAACCCGTATCGGACGAGAGTGGTCTGACCCTCGGCCTTCGTGAATGGTACAACGAAGACCTGGGCAGCTGCCGCATCGTCATGGAGTGTAACTACGGTTACGTTCGCGGACTCGCCGCCGCCATCAAGCGCATCACGTCCGCCTGATGATGCCTCGCAGTTAATTTAAAAGAAGGAAAATTTTTATGCGCATCGGTGTGCTAGTTGGAAAAATAAAGGGCAAGTTTGTCGTTGTCGGCAACCCCGGCAGCGATCTCGATGGTTTGAAGAAAGCCTTCAAAGAGCTTGTCCTCAAGGACGGGAAGAGCGGGCGGGATCAGCTGGAGGATTTGCAGCTCCTCACAACCTCCGGTCGCGTCAAGCGCAAAACGTTTGGCGGCGGGAAGGCAGCATTGCCGGAAAAATCCGGCGAAGAAAAAGAACTTGAATTGGCCCGGGCAACATTTGTGGCCAGGGGGGCTGAGCTGGCGGCATTGGAGCGTAAGGCTTTAGAAGCGCTCGCCAGCAAACTCAAGATCAGTCCGGACGAAATCAAGACCGCTCCGGATCCCGAACTGGTCAACCTCGTCCTCAAGGCCGAATCCGATCCCACACTGCTTAAGCGCGTGCTGGAATTCTTCAATCTGTAAAATCCATTTCTCCCTAGAAAACCACCACTCTAAAATTATGAAAAACTCAATCTCCGCCATCTATTTCAGTTTGTCCCTCCTGTGCATGTCACTCCTCTGGCTGGTGGTCAGCGTCAACGCTGGCACTCAGGTGACGGACACCGCAGCCGGGTATCAGGTCGGCAAGGACGCCACCGAACTGGTAGGATTCAGCGGCGCGGTCCCCAGCGCCCAGCGGGCGGGGGCAGCCCAGGCTGTTGTCACCGCCACTACCATCACCGGAGCGGCGGGCGCCAACCCGACGCAGGCCGAATACGCAGTTGTTGTGGCGAGGGTTAACGACTTGACAGCGCTGGTCAACGAACTCCGCGCGGCTCTGGTCGAAAAGGGTTTGATCAAGGGCGGCACTTAATATTTTTTTCAGAATCTCCACTAACTCCACGCCTGAAACCCCGGTTCGCGATTTGCCTCGCGCCCGGGGTTTCCCTTTTTTTAGCCTCTGGCTTTTTGACAATCCCCCCTTTCCATGACCCGGAAAGCCATCGCCGATTTCAACGAGCGCCGCCTCAATACTCAATACGTCGCGTTTGGCGTCCCCGTGGTCTACCTGGGGCACAACCTGACCGGGTGCCACACCGCGGTGATGAGCAACAAAGAATTACGGGACGGAGGCTTTGCCCTGATCCATGACTTTACGTGTCGGCTGCGGAAATCCGATTTCCCCGGCGTCGTGCCCGCCGCAGAAAAAGAGATCACGGTCGCGGACGTTGTCTACAGAATCGCTGAGGTGATTAATCATCCGTTAGCAGGAGAATGGAAGCTGGGCCTCCGCTCCGCCTCTTAAGTCATGGCACCCAGGTCCAGCGCAGGGTCCGCCGCCTTCGCCCTGGAGCTGGCGATCCAGGTGGAAGATACCGCAGTACAAAATACCCTGGCCCGATTCCTCGCGGTCATGCAGAAGGATATTAAAGACGTCCTGCCGGATCAGGCCCGGCTCCTCACCCGGGATCTGGTGAAGTTGACTCCGCCTTTCGTTTCCCGGGCGGCGACCTCCGAAAGTTTCAACATCCAAAGAAAGACGGGAGAAAAAGCTGTCCGGCGCGACATCCTCCGCGTGTTCCAGCCTCTGGATGCGATTGTTAGGGATAATCAAGTTTTGGGGCCCGCCATAAAAAAAGCCATGGCCAAAAACGACCTGGCCGTTTTGGGCTTCGGAACGTCTCTACCCGAGTTGTTAGTTAGCGCCGGGGTTTTGAAGACTCCGGATCCCAGCCGCATCGTGGAAAGCGTCAACCTGGCCGCGTTGCTCTCGGCCAGAAAGGCACGGGGGCGGGTGCCGGTCGCGGCTGCGGGTCGCGCCCTGTTCGTCAAAAGCCGGGGCGCGGTGGCCCAGCTCATCAAAACCAATGTGGCCAAAGTGGGGAGGGCCAAGGGGGGGTGGGCTACTGCGGCCGCTGCCTTCAAGCTCAATCTACCCAACTGGATCACGCGCCACAAAAGCGGCGATGTCCAGGATGTTAGCGGAGCGCTGATCAATCCTTACATCCGGATCAGCAACGCGGTCTCCTACATGATCGAACAGAACCAGATGCTGCGCATCACCTTGTATGCCCTGCAGGACCGGAACAAAGCCATGACCCGCCAGATAGCGGCCGTCGTGGCCAAACAAAAATTATGAGCGAACCCGTTTATTACAAAGTCGAAAAAGCCCTCATCGCCTACGTCCAGGCAACCGTGGTTTCGGGCGAGCCGCTGCACGCCCATCAGTTTTATGCGGGCCACGAAAAAGTGGACATGACCGTGCTGCCCCGCACCATCATCATCTGTGATCCCCTGGGCGGACCGGTGGCCTACTCCGGAAATTATTCCGGCACCGGACGGATTCTGTCCTTTTCCAAATCCGATGATCTGGACGGCCATGCGCTCCGCACCCAGTCGCTCATTGCCCTTTTTAACGAGGAGCAACTTGCCGCCATGATGTTGATAGTGAATAAGCCTGCGAATCCCGCTCCGGATCTGCGCATCGTCCGGGGGTTCGGGTTGGACGGACTGCGGGCTGGCGAGCCGGTGGAGGGCCGCGATGAGGAAAAAAATCTGCATGGGACTAACATCGCCCTCGATCTGGCGGCCCACCTGGAGCCGTAGGGGTTGGCGCCGTCCTAATGCCTTCCGGCATCAGGACGGCAGGCGCTCAATGGCTAACCCTGCCTCCGTGCTGATTGCCAGTTGACCGAGTTCCCTCCGCTGCACGGTCCTCCGGTCCACGCCGAGGAGCGCGGCCAGGCCCTCCTGAGTGAGCCCCCGCTTCTTCCTCTCCGCTTTGTATTGGGTGGGGGTCATTTTATTTAGCCATCCACTCGTCGGCGCTAGTGCCCTGGAGCTCCCTGATCACCGCGCGGCGGATGATGATATCCGTCCCGTAGTCGTCATCATCCGAATCGTAAGTTGTTTCTACCAGGAGTAACTCATTCGCGCCCCATCCCCAGCCCTGAGTTAGGAGCACGTCAAATTCTTTGAGCGCGGTGGCGGCGGAGTCGGTAGTCCACTCGTCCCACTGTCCGCGGAATTCCCCATCGCCCGTGTAATTGTTCCAACCTCTGCTCGTGACAATTTTGATTCTGTAATTTTTCATAGTGTTTCTTTCTTCACTCAATGTTTTTTAAGGTCTCCAAGACTTGTTCGTCGCTCATTTCCTCGACAAGATTTTGTGCCATGGCGATCCCTACCGCCCCCCTGTTTGCGCCTCGCTGGTTAATGGCCTGGGTCACTACGGGGTCCATTTCCCGTAATATTTTTTCGCACATTTTCAATCCTAGTTGGCCGCGGGCTTCGCACATCGGCTGGCCGTCTGTATATATCTGTATCTTTTTCGCCGCTTCTGCTTCAGTTATTTGAGTTTCGCCCAAGGCCCGCGCGCAAATATTTATACGGTCGATAAGGTCTCTGCATTGGTTGCCTGTTCCTATCTTTTTAAGATTCCCGCTACGAAGTCCGCTGGCCAGGCAATCTCTAAGAAACTCCCACTTCACCCGCTCGTTCGGATAATAGTTGCTGTCTTGGTCGAGGATAATTCCGCAACCAATATTTACGTGCTGGAGCTTGCCGCGTTTTGTTAGTGGCGAGATGTTTTTTGCTTCTAGTGCTGTCATCATGGTTTTTTCTTTTTTTTTTAGTTTTTAGGATTATGCGGATACCGGCTCAACAGTGACCGGTTCCTGTGCTGTTGCGCCACCACATTTGTAGTAGAAAAACAGCGGGGTGCCGTCACCTCCGCTGAACATTTCATACTCTAGTTCGTGCATGGCCGCGCGGGCTGAGGCTTCTGATTGATCGGCCTGGATTGAAGATTTATTTTGGCAGGTGTATTTGGTTCTCATGGTGTCTTTTCTTTTTTTTCTCGGGGGCTTGATCGCCTCCGATACATACACAATGCGACATAATGCCGCATTCGTCAAGGATTATTTTAAATTATTTTTTACCGGGCTAAACCGCGCCTGTGGCGAGGGAATTGGCGGCGGCGGGGTTTTGCCTCCCGGCATTTGACAGCCGTTTTCTCTATATGCCAACTCCTCCGCAACTCGGCTCCGGGACAGTCCGCCAAAGCGCCCCCAAATTTGCAAAATATGTCGTCATCGATGGCACCTGGAAAGTCAAGGATGACACCCAAATGCTCCGCACGGATGACGGAGACAGTAAGGTCTATAACTACACTTTTTGGCGCGTGGGCGCAGTCGTAGGTTGTGACTGGAATGTTAAGCGCACCGAGGCCCTCGCGGAAATCGGCGACGTCGTGGCGGAGAGTTCGCCCGGCACGTTGTCCTACGTGGTCCTCGCGGTGGACAATGCCGAGTATGGTGGTATGCCGATCAAACAGACCGTCCAGCTCGCCACCCACGAGGGATGGACCGCGACGGTTGTCGCAGATTAATTTTTTTCCTGCCGTGTTGAATCACATACCCCCGGTTGCCTTGATGGGCCGCCGGGGTTTTCTTTTGCTCCCAGCTCCTTTGACATCGCGGAGTTTTTGCGCATGGACCCTCTTTTCCTCGAATCCTTTCTGAATGTGGAACACCGGGTTCTGGGCCGCGTCCTACGGCCCCTCTGCCTTTGGCATCACCTCAACCTGGATCTCGCGCAGAGCCCGTTCGTGGGCTATGACAGCCCCAAGGATTCCCGGGCCCTGATCCTGGCGGTTCGCATCTGCCGCGCCCGTCCGGACTCCACCTTCCAGATGCTGCCCCAGAAAAAAACGCCGACGCACCTTTTTTTCCGCTCGCTCTCCCACCATACGGAGTTGTTTGAGTGTTACGTTAGAGACTTTTTCGCTCCTCCCCGGTTTTTCAAAAAGTCGGGATCCAAATCCCCCGCGGCGCCCTGGCCTCTCTATGTGGTCTCGAGGCTCATGCGATACGGAAATTTTTCGGCAGACCAGGCCTGGACCCTGCCCATCGGTCAGGCCCTCTGGTTCTCGGCGGCACTGGGCGAGGCGGGAGGGGAAGAGTCCGCCCTGGTTTCGGCGGCTGACCTGAAGGCGATGCGGGAGGCGGGCTACGATGTCTAACATCGTTGAGGTAATCCTGCGCCTGAACAACTCCGCCATGAAGACGGGGTTGGAACAGGCCCGTGCGCAGATTAGCAACTTTAAATCGAAGGCGGATGTCAGCGTGGTGGGCAACCTGGCTAAAGACGTGGCAGCTGCTGAAAATCCCCTCGACGCACTGGCGGTCGCCGCGCAGACTCTGGGGAGCCATTTCAAGGTGGCGGGTTTGGCGGCTATCGGCATTGGGGCGGGCCTTGTGATCAAGGATAAGCTGGAGGCGGCATCTGCAGCGGCCTCCGAACTTTTCGACGCCGTGAATGATATTTCCAAAGTCAACCTTGCTGACTCCACGGTGGCGGATTTGGAAGGGATCCAGAAAAAAGCGGAGGAGCTGGAGAAGAGGGCCGGGTCCGCGGGCTGGATCCAAAAAATTCTTTTCGGGGAAGGGCTGAAAGCAGCAGCTGCGCTGGCGTCGCAAATCTTCGACCAGGCAAAGGTGGCGGCCGATCAGAACGCCGCCGCGGCGGTGGACCGTGGCACTGGGCTGCTGACGGCGGATGGGGCGACGCGCACCCGGGCGGAGTTTGAAGATCGGATCAATGCGGCCCAAAAAGCGGGGCGGAATTTAGAGGCGCAGGCCCTGGAGTTCCAGCGCGACAAGCAAATTTATTTACAGAATAACCTGATGCTGAACGAAAAAGAAAAGCGTCAGACTGACGAGATGCTGAAGAAAGAAGGCGACCTGTCCGCGCTGCGGATCAAGGCCTTTGAAGCCACGGCCCAGGCCGAATACGATTCGGCCGGCGACGAAAAAAAGCAAACATTGTTGGAGGCCCAGATCCGGGCCCAAGAGATGGTTGTTAAAAATTCCAGGGATGAAAAAACCATCCTGGAAACGCAAATCAATCTTTTGGAAAACAAACAAAAACTTTCCCAAGTGATTGCATCCCAGGAAGCGGAGGCGGCGGCGGCGGAGTCCAAAAGGAATTCTTCGATGGATAAGCTGAATCAAAAGCGCCAGACCGTGGCGGAGAAGAAGGAAGCGAACCTATTAAAAACCATGTCCGATCCGGACAAGGCGGCCCACCTCAATGAGAAGCTGCGGAAGCAGGAAGCAGAGCTAAATGCTCTGCGGAATACCATCGGCCCGGTCGATCCGGCGGCCCTGGCGGATAAGCAAGGCAAGGTGGAAGACACGCGCGGCCAGCTCCTAGACATCATCGGGAGTTTGAAGCAGCAGTCCAAGATTGATACCAGCTTTGGGCCCACCTTCGCGGGCGTGAATTATAACTATCAGCAAGAGGGCAACAAAGTTTTGAAAGACATCCTGACGGAAATCAAAAAACAAACTCCAGGCGAAACCGGGGATGCCCGCTTTGGAGGAGGAACATGAGTTATAAGAGCGTAGGCGGAAGCTGGGCTGGTGCGGTGGATCAGCCCAAGGATGAAATCTTTGATGATGACAAAGGGCGGCAGATCACCCGCGTCTACCGCGCTCTCTACGCAACGTGGGAGTCCTATGCCCCGTCTCTGCAGAGCCCCCACCCTGTCCAGCCTCTGTGCAAATTAGCCACCCGCCGGGCTGCCCAGATTGAACCTGGCGTCCTGTGTGACGTCACTCTGAGGTATGTGCAGGACGAGCCCGATTCGGCCGAGCTGGAGAACCCGCCCCCCATGGAAAAAACGGAGAACGGATCGATCGTGGAGTTGCCGATTGAGAGTCATCCGGATTTTAATGACCCGTCCGTCTTCCCTGATGCCTGGAAGATCTTTGCGGATATCAACGGGAAAAAACTTTACCAGGGGCTCGCTCGCACGGTCTGCCCGCCGGAAATAAAAGACACGTGGGTGTTAGGCACCGGCACCGTGACCGTTACAACCTATTCGGCGTCGGAGCCCTCCAATGTGCGTGCCGATACGGGAAAAATCAAGACGCCGCCTGGAGAGAGCGGAGCCGGGCGCTGGCTGGTCCTGACGGGATTTAAGGGCAAGCAGGGCAAGTGGTGGGCAAAGACCTTGGTCTACCAAAACTCGGAAATCCCCTGGCCTCCGGAGGTTTACGACAATGCCTAACGAGATTAACTGGGCCGCTTTTAAAATGACGCGGGGAGGCAAGATGCCGCCTGCAGTCTGGAATGCGTTTATTGACATCGTTAAGACCGGATGGATCAATGAGGTCGTTAACGGCCGCATCGCATCCAGGAGCATTGCCGGAACGGTGTTGGATTGCAAAAGCGGTGGCGGCACCGGCGGCACGCCATCTCACCCCTACAAAGTTTTGACCCAGGTTAAACCCAGCAACGCCAATATCATCCAGGCCGGCGTTGTGCTCAACTCGCGGCTCTACAGAGGCGACGGCGGCGAAACCCTGTCCATCACCGGACTTCTCAGCTCAGCCACTCCTGCAGCCAATGATGCAGGGTGGTTTGACCTGATTCCCACCGATTTGATTTGGTTAGGGTGCGTCTTTAATTCGGCGGGTTCGATCCTATCGCGCCAAATCGATTCATGGGGTCAAGGCGACCTTTTTGCTATTGGCGCAGCCGCATGGGACAACAACGCCTACGTTGCCCACAGCGGGAGCGATCCGTATTTCCACCAGACAACCCGCAAAGAGATTGCCTATACCCTGCCTGGCGAGGATGGACTGCCCGTTGTCTATCAACTCATGTATGATCATCAGGCTCTATACGATGGATCTGTGGCCAGTCTCCCTGCGCAGGTTCTGCACAGCAGGCAAGAGGGATACTACGTTTGACCATGAGTAGTTTCTCTTACAAAGGGTTAGGCCATTTTCCGTTCCATATTCTGCGGGATCAACTCCCTGACGGCAGGCCATTTATTCACATCGATAATTGGAATGGCACCACGTTCTTCGACGGGCTTCCATCCGGCTCTAGTGTGGATTGGCTGCCTGTCTATGGTCCGGGTGCCCCTTATTGCCTGCCCATGACCGAATGGGAATTTTCGATTTATTATTGGCGGCAGCGGACAATCAAAACTGAATTTGACGTTTCGATCACCGTCCCAGGCCCTTCCGCATCTGCATCCTTGTTTTCAGACACAGCCAGTGCATCTCTTGGCGCAATGACTCCTGATTTGGAGTATTCCAACGGGGAAAAATTTACGGATAACAGAGTGGAAAGAAAATACGCCTTCGCACTGCCGCTTAGTATTGAGTATACGATCACAGCCCTGAAAGAAGGTCAACTGGTAAGCCCGCAAGGCATTTTGCAGTCTTATCAGACGGTATCGTCATCTCAGCCCGCTCAGAAATATGAGAGAGCCGTCGAAAGTAAAATTGCGACCGACGCAGACATTGTTGGGCAGGTTTCCGCGCAAGTCGACCAGCAAATTTCGATACAGTTCGCATTTCCGGCAATTGACCCAGCGGATTCCGCTGGGCCAATTTCTGGCGCGGGGTCATGGATACAGTCGCGTAATTTTGGAGATGAGCGGAACGTTATAATTGTTGCGGGAACTTACTGGCTGCGGTTTCCTCTCGTGCCTGGCAGCCCCCAGACAGGATCGTTTCTAGCGGGGAGCCAGGCCAGAGCTGACGGGGACGGCGTCAAATCTAAGTCAGTCACCCGCGCATTAGACCTCAATGCCTGGGGCTCAGTTGCCTCCGTCCCTGCGAACGCAACAGCGGTCACAGAGGGTCTGGTAGATGTGGAATGGCGTCTGCCTGGATCTATCGTGACTGGCCAGATGCACTTTTTGTCCTACCTAATCACCACATCAATCAATACTCCAGGCACCGGCGCTGGCACCCAAACAATCTCCGCCCCAGACCCGACTATCGTCGTCAACAAAATCACCGTGACCCCCACCGAATACCTGACCTACGGCGGAAAATTTAACGCCACGACCGGGCTCTGACCTGATGGGGTGTTGACCTGATGGGGTGTTGACCCCCTTTGACATTGCCGGGGGTTTATCCATGCGCACCTTCCTCGACCTCGATTCTAGTCAGTTTATTATCTCCGCGGGCAACCGGTCTCCCGTCAGCGCCTTCGCCGGAAAACGAGCTGACTCAAAAACTTTCGACAACGCTTTTTCCCAGTCAGGCGTAATCAAGGAGCTTCCGGCTGGGACCACCTTCCGCTTTTCTCTGAAAAAACCCGCAGATTTTCAGGGCGGTTACCTGGTGACCACGACGGATTTCGCGAAGACGGGGACGGGTGTTAGCACTCTTTATTCCTTCTCTCCTAATTTTAACACCTGGGAGCTGAACGATTTTCTGGTGGACGGCGTGGTGGACGTGCCTGTGGCGAATCAGGCGGCCCGCTATGCACTGACCGGGAAGGTGTTGGGCACCATCGTCCGCCAGACGGACACCGTCCAGTATTGGACAGTGAAGGATCCCGCCCAGTTGGGCAACGCTGCTGGGTGGGTGTTATCCAACATGAAGGTGCAGGCCCTCTGTGACGCAGAGTTGGAATGGCTTGAGCCTGGGGACAAGCGCTCGTCGTCCGCCACTGTGGCTTTCTACGTGGCGAGCGACATCAACCGCGGGACGGAGGGGCTGCCCTCCAACGTGGCGATTAATTTTTATAACAAAGAAGAAAGCCTGGCCCTTTTCCCAGCTCTTTATCCGGCCTTGACAGGTGGCGGCACGGCGTTGGACGGCCTGATCACATCCACCGTCTCGGTGGGCCGCGTGGGCATGGCAGTGTATTCCGGACAGTTAGGCTTTTGGCAGCTGCAGACCGGCACCACTGCAGAATCCATCCCCGGCATCATCCATCCAGACGATCATCACCCCGTGACCAACCCCAAGATCTGGATACAAGTTCTCTAACAAAACAAAACAAAAACCTTCTATATG
>Ga0163144_10011435_pt1 | contig 18767 bp, 15 predicted proteins | sample OliLak19BULKMAT1_FD_123175 | JGI IMG/M metagenome (GOLD analysis project Ga0163144, IMG submission 123175) | Freshwater microbial mat bacterial communities from Lake Vanda, McMurdo Dry Valleys, Antarctica - Oligotrophic Lake LV.19.BULKMAT1 | ecosystem: Environmental > Aquatic > Freshwater >... | reverse complement strand
CGTCGACATCTCCCGGCACCCCGCGCTGGCCGAGGGCGAGCAGATCATTGCCGCGCCGACCTTGATCAAGAAGCTGCCGCTGCCGCTGCGCCGTTTCATAGGCGACATGTCGCAGACCGAGCGCATTCTCCTCGGGCTCGACTTGAGGGAGTTGGCAGCGTGACGCCCGTCCACGCGACACGCACGCACAGCATGGGCTCCAGCATCTCGCCCGAAGAACAGCTCCGCGCCGAGAACGCCGCGCTGCGCGCGAAGCTGGAGGAGGCCGAGGACACCCTGCGCGCCATCCGCAAGGGCGAGCTGGATTCGATCGTGGTCGAGACCGAGGACGGCCCGAAGCTCTTTTTCCTCGACGCCGCGGAAGCTGCTTCGAACCGCTTTCGCGGCCATATCCTCGAGCAAGTCAGCGACGCGGTGATCGCCCTCGATCCCGAACAGCGCCTGACCTTCTTGAACGCCGCGGCGGAGCGGCTGTACCGCGTGGGATCCGGCGCGGTGCTGGGACGCAAAGTCTCCGAGATTTACACCCGCCATGGGCCGTTCCCGGAAGGCGAAGCAGCGGCGTGGAGCGTGCTGCGCGAGCACGGCGAATGGCGCGGCGAGGGCGTCCAGCGCCTCCACGATGGCCGCGAACTGCACGTCGAATCGAGCATGTCCGTGCTGCGCGGCGCGGATGGAACGGAGGCTGGAATGCTCGAGGCCATCCGCGACATCAGCGTCCGCAAACAGGCGGAGGCTGATCGCCAGCAGGGTGAGCAGTTCCTCAAGCGCGTCACGGATGTCACGCCCGGGGTCATCTACGTCTTCGATCTCGAGACGCAGTGCAGCGTTTTCACCAACCGCTCGATGGCGGGTCTTCTGAGCTACACCCCGGAAGAAGGCGCCGCCATGGGCGACAACGTCGCGGCGACGCTCATGCATCCGGACGACCTCGCGCGCTTCCCCGCGCACCTGGAGCGGGTGCGAGCGTTGCGCGATGGCGAGATCGCCGAGTTCGAGCACCGGATGCGCGACCGCGCGGGCGAGTGGCACTGGTTTCACAGCCGAGATGCCGTCTTCGCCCGCGATGCCGCCGGAGTGGTGTCCCAGCTCATCGGCACGGCGATCGAGATCACCGAGCGCAAGCGCAGCGCGGCGGATTTGCAACGTGTCAGCGTCTTGCTCGACACCCTTCTCCACACCGCGCCCATCGGCTTTTGCTTCCTCGACCGGGATCTGCGCTTCGTGCGCATCAATGAACGTCTCGCGGAGATCAACGGCATTCCCGCCGGGGCACACCTGGGCCGGCACGTCTCCGAGGTCGTGCCCAACCTCGTTGAAAGTCTCCGCGACGTGACGGGCCGCATCCTGGCGACGGGCGAAGCCGTGTTGAACCACGAGTTCTCCGGTGAGACGCCCGCCGCGCCCGGCGTAACGCGATTCTGGAGTGAAAGCTGGTATCCGGTGCGCAACGGCGCGGGTGAGGTCATGGGTTTCGGCGGGGTCGTCGAGGAAATCACCGCGCACAAGCAGGCGGAAGCAGCGCTGCGGGAGGCCGACCGCCGCAAGGACGAGTTCCTGGCGACATTGGCGCATGAATTGCGCAACCCGCTCGCCCCGATCCGCACGGGGATAGACCTGCTGCGCAGAGCAGAAGACCGCAGCCCGCTCGTCGTCTCGCTGACCGCCATGATGGAGCGGCAAATCGGTCACATGGTGCGGCTTGTGGATGACCTGATGGATGTCAGCCGGGTAGCCAGTGGCAAGCTCCGCCTCCAGCCGGAACGGGTGCCGTTGTCCAGCGTGGTCACCGACGCGGTGGAGGCTGTGCGCCCGCTGATCAAGGAGAGGGGGCACGTGCTCACCGTCACGATGCCACCCACGCCGATCGTGCTCGACATGGATCCGGTACGGATGACCCAGGTCATCAGCAACCTCTTGAACAATGCCGCCAAGTTCACCGATCCGAAGGGGCGGATCGCATTGACCGTCGTCCAGCAATCGAACGAGGTCGTCATCTCTGTGACCGATACGGGCGTCGGCGTCGCGGTCGCAGACCTGCCTCGCATCTTCGACCTGTTCGCCCAGATCGATCAGTCGCGTGACCGCTCGCCCGGCGGGCTGGGCATTGGTCTGGCGCTTTCGAAGAGGCTTGCCGAGATGCACGGCGGCACCATCCACGCCACGAGCGCCGGTGTCGGCCTGGGGTCGGAGTTCGTGGTGCGGCTGCCGCTGGGGCACGAGGCGCCGACCACGCTTGAACCGAGCAAGCCCGAGGGCCAGGTCCCGTCCGGGACGTCACGGCGCATCCTCGTCGTCGACGACAACCGTGACGGTGCCGACACGCTGTCGATGTTGCTTCGCGTAGACGGTCACGACACACAGGCGGCTTACGACGGGAAGAGCGCCCTGGAGGTGGCCGAGGCGTTTCGGCCAGAGGTGGTGCTCCTGGACATCGGGCTGCCCATGATGGACGGGTACGACGTCTGCCGGCATTTGCGCGCCCAGACATGGGCCACGGGCCTGCTGGTGATCGCGCTGACGGGCTGGGGCTCCGCTCAGGATCGGCGTCGGGCCCAGGACGCCGGCATCGACCACCATCTGGTCAAGCCGGTCGAGCCGGCCGCGCTCCGACAAATGCTGGCGATGCCGAGCCTTCATGACGGGCGGCCGCCAGGAGTCGTCCCCGACGGCGACCCTGGTCGAGCCCCGGCCCCGCGCGGTTAGCGTCGACTCGTCAGCGACTGCTGTCGTGCGATGCCGCCGGGCGACATCGCGGCAGTCACTGGGCCGCTGCGAGCAATGCCGTTGGTGAGCAGCGACGCAAGCAGGCCGGCGCCCGGCCGGCCGGCCGGCGCACGACGACCACCCGTTCGCCGCGGCCAATGCCCATCGAGCGTCTGTCGCCTGGGCGCTCCCGGAGATCGCAGGGAGCACCCAGGTGTTCAAGGTCAGGGCAAACGGCGGACCGTGATCCTGGCCACCGGATTGCGCCAGTCGCGGTCGGCAGCCTTGAAGCTGCCAATGCCATGCATGCCCGCGTGGATGTGCACGAATCCCTCCTCGCCACCCGCCGGTGCGCCGCCGCCGCCACTGCCGCCGCATTCGGCGAAGTTCGGCCCGGGGATCGACGCGCAGAGTTCGTCATTGCGTTCGCTGCCCGAATCGTAGGCCGGAGCGGTCAGGATCAACACGTCGTCGCCGCGTGGCAGTTTCACGCCGTTGACGGCGAAGAACGCGTCGTTGGTCGGAATCAGCATGGCGGCCAAGCTGAGACGAGCGAAACCAAGGCGGCCCTGCACGATCAGCGTGGTGGTCGCACCGGGGTTCGTGAGGCCGTTGCCGGTGACCACACTGCCGACGCCGACGTTGACCGACAGCGCGGCAGCCAGCGGCGCTGTGTTGCCTTCTTCGGCCAATGTGGCGAGCTCGTCGCTTGCGGGCTGCCCCAATTCGAACAGGCTTACGCTCGGTTTGTGGTTGGTGGCAAGGATCGGGGTGAACTGCTGGCCTCGCGTCAGGTTGGTGATCTTGATTTCGTAGCGCGCGGCGGCCCACTTGTCGTCGTCGTTCGCCATCGCCGCGCACGCGCTGGCCAGACCGAGCACCGCGGCGAGGGTCTTGAGAAGTTGGGAAGTCTGCATTTTCATGAGGGGCTCCTGGAAGGAATGGGTTGCTGCAATCAGCAACCCCGTCTGTCATCGAGGACGGTCAGGGTGACTGAAGCAAACCGATTCCAACAGGAGATTGGGGCCGAGTCTTCACGGAACTCTCACCGTTGCGCAAGCCGCCGTGACAATTGGCGAGCGCAGGGCGCGGCTCTCGGTCGAGCAGCTGCGACCGCTGCCGGCACCAGTCGAAGCGCAGAACCGAGACAGCTTGTGGGCGCTACTTGACAAGACGCGTCGCCGGAAAAGCGGCATGCCAACCGAACCAGAACGCGCGGTGTGCAGGCAGGCGCTTCAGGGCCTTTCCGGTCGTCGAGGTGAGCGCCGCTTCGCCCACCGTCCAGTTGCCGCCGACATCGTCGCGCGCCGTCGCCATCTGGTCCCAGCCGACAAAGGCGACATCCACTGCTTCATACACACGATTTGCGCCGCTGCCATCGGTCAACACAACGAACCGGAGCGCGCCGATCCGGCCTTGGTACACGGGTCGGGAGGCCAGGAAATCTGCGGCAATGGCGAGCGTCTCGCCCGGTGCATGAGGAACACGCAAGGCCAGCACTTCAGCTTTGTTGGGCAGCCGGTCATCGCGCGCGGGCACGCTGAACATCAGCCGGTCGGTGGCGAAGTAGTCGCGATAGGCAGTGCCTTCGCTGTAGTCGCGCCGATGCCCCGTGTCCAGCGACAGCACTTGCGTGTCGGGGTGACGCTGGCGCCACTCCTTCCATGTCGTCGTCACGACATACAGCGGTTGCAATTCGATGCCCTTGCCGACCAACGCGCCGACGACCGGCGTTCCCGTCAGCGTGGACCAGAGGGACTTGGTGGCGTGGTCGTACATCAACTTGTTCGAGCGGTAGAGAAAACCACTCGTGCCCAGTTCATGCTGCACGCCGTTGACGGTCACGTCGTAGAGCACCAGCGCGCCGCAAAGCGTGCAGTACACCCCGGCGAGTTCGCGGCCGCCGATGCGGTCCTTGAACATCTCGTGCCAGGCCAGGATGCGCTTGGGGTAGGCGCGCAGGTCGCCGTTGATGGCGACGCCGAAGACGATGTCGTCGCCGTCGAGCCAGGGCGCTTGGCCGGCGGCAACCATTGCGGGGTTTTTCAACGGCGGGATGCCATCGCGCCGCACGCCGCCCCAGCGTATCTCGTCCAGGCGGATGATCGTCTTCGGGCGGCCTTCGAAATACTCCGCAAAGCGCGAGTCGATCGGTGCGTACAGCAGGGTCTTGAAGTGCGCAAGCTCGGGATGCACCGGCCGCTCGGCCGACCACAGCCACTCGTACCATGGGTCGACGCTGCCATCGAAGGCTTTGCCGGTTCTGGTTTCGATCAGCGCCATCACGCCGCGCAGCACGCGCCGGCTGCGTACGTGGTGGACCATTTCGATCAACAGCGCGGCCGACGACTCATGCCATTGCGCGCCGATTCGCGCGAGTGCGGCCGATGCCTTGGTCTCGTCGTCTGCAATCAGCGCTGCAAAATCGGACAGCGGCAGCGCGCTCGGGCGGGCGGGCGGGCGCGCCGCCTGCGCTACGACGCGGGTGGGCGAGAAACCCGCCGGCAGCCACAACGCGGCGATCAATCTGCGACGCAGGTCATCCATCGGCTGGTCTCCAATGCCCCGATTGAAGCGAAGACCGGGCCGCAAGTCATCACGGGCCGCGACAAGGCCGTGACAACGGCGTGATATTCGGGCGCGGGGGGAAGGGCCCGTCGTGACAAATCGGTGAGGACTGCGCGCAACAAGCCTGTCACGATGCGGTGCAAAGGAAACGATCATGAGGGAATGCCCGCGGCGTCGCCCTCCGCGGCTACGACCCGGTGGCCTAAGCCGTCGATGAAGAATCAGTGGGCCGGTGCCGCAGCCCGGCGGTGTTGCACCGGTCACGAGCCCAGCCCGAACCATTGACCCAACCAGCGGAAACGGCCGTGAGCACGCGCGGCCCGGGAGCGGCATGATGTCCGAAGCGCTTCACGCCAGAATCCAGCCGATGGCCAATCGCCCTCCGAGCAGCGCCAGCCGCAACATCCTCGTCGTCGAAGACGAGCGCGACATTGCCGAGCTGATCGCGCTGCACCTGTCCGACCTGCCGGCGAACGTGACCTTGGCCAGCGACGGCCCGCGCGGGCTCGAACTGGCGTTGCGGCAACCGTGGGACGCGATCGTGCTCGACATCCGCCTGCCGGGGCTCAACGGGCTGGACCTGTGCCGGGAGCTGCGCGTTCGACTGTCGCATGTGCCGATCCTGATGCTCACCGCGCGCAGCGGCGAACTCGACCGCGTGCTCGGTCTGGAACTGGGTGCCGACGACTATCTGACCAAGCCGTTCCGCGTGCTCGAGCTGCAGGCCCGCGTGAAAGCCCTGCTGCGGCGCTCTGCGATGACGGCGGCGTTGGCCGCCGACGCTTCGGCGCAAAAACCCTCGGCTATCGAGCATGGTCGCCTGCGGGTGGACCGGCTGCAGCGCCGGGCCTGGCTGGCCGGGGCGGAAATCGTACTCGCGCCGCGCGAGTTCGACCTGCTGTGGCACTTCGTGCAACACCCCGGCCGCGTCTTCACGCGCACCGAGCTGCTGGCCGACGTCTGGGGCCACGGCCACGACGGCTACGACCACACCGTCAACAGTCACATCAACCGCCTGCGCAGCAAGCTGGGTGACGAGCGCGCCGAGGCCGCGTTCATCCACACCGTGTGGGGCGTCGGCTACCGCTTCGAGGTCACGCCATGAATCCCGCGCCTGCGGCCCCGCGCCAGCGGCTGTGGCGGCGGCTGCACGTGCGAGCCGCGCTGGTGGCCGTGCCGCTGCTGTTGGCGCTGGGCGCCACGATGGTCTTGATGCTGCAGCACTTCAGTGCGCAAACCGCCCTCGAGGCCGGCCAGCGCATGAACCTCGGCCTGGCCCGCTACGTGGTCGATCACCAGCCGCCCGGCCTGATCGGCGCCGATGGCCGGCCCGACCGTGCGCGCATGAAGGAGCTGGGCCTGCACGTGATGATGATCAACCCCTCCGTCGAGGTCTATCTGCTCGACGCGGGTGGCCGCGTCGAAGGCCATGCGCTGGAGGGCTTGCAGGGGCCCGACCCGGTCGGCATTCAGGTCGACATGGCGCCGATGCGGCGCCTGCTCGACCAGCAGGCCACCGGCGAGTTGCGCCTGCCGGTGCTTGGTACCGACCCGCGCGATTCCGTCAGCGCGAACACGTTCTCGGTGGCGCCTGTGTCGTCGCCGGCCGGCAAGATGGGCTACCTGTACATCGTGCTCAACGGCCGCCAGGCCCAGGGCGTGGCGGCCAGCCTGTCCAATTCCGAGGCGCTGCGGGCGATGGCCGTGGGCGTGGCCGCTGCCATGCTGCTGGCCGCGCTGGTGCTGCTGATTGCCTGGCAGCAGCTGACGCGGCCGCTGCGCCAGTTGACCGAAGAGCTGCGCGCATTTCGCGGCGATGACACGTCTCTGGCCGCCAACGAGCCGGGCGACGAGATCGGCGTGTTGCGGCGCGCGGTGCAGGCGATGCGCTCGCGTATCGCGCAGCAGTTCCAGAGCCTCGAAGACGGCGACCGGCAGCGGCGCGAGCTGGTCAGCAACATCTCGCACGACTTGCGTACCCCCTTGTCGAGCATCCGGGGTTATGTCGAGACCGCGCTGCTGCGCGGCGACTCGCTCGAAGCCGAGGCGCGCGCCAGGCACCTGCGCACGGCGCTGCGCCATGTCGATCTGCTGGGCAAGCGCATCGGCGACTTGTTCGAGCTCTCCAAGCTCGACGCCGGCCGCATGGAGCCTCGGCAGGAGGTGTTCTGCCTGGCCGAGCTGTTGCAGGACGTGGTGCAGAACTACCAGCTCAGCGCGCAGCAGCGCGGCGTGCAACTCAGCCTGTCCGCAGGCAGCCACACCCAGGCCAAGGTGCTGGCTGACATCGCGATGATCGAGCGCGTGCTGCAGAACCTGATCGACAACGCGCTGCGCTATACCGCCGCCGGTGGGGCCGTGACGCTGGCCATCGAGTCGCACGGCGCGTTCATGCAGATCAGCGTCAGCGACACCGGCCGCGGCATCGCGACCGCCCACCTGCCGCACATCTTCGAGCGCTACTGGCGTGCCAGCGAGGCTGGCGACAGCGACGCCAGCGACACCGCCACCAGCTCGGGTCTCGGCCTGGCTATCGTCAAGCGCATCCTCGATCTGCACGGCAGCGTGGTCCGCGTGCAGTCCGAGATGGCGCGCGGCACGCGCTTCGACTTCCTGCTGCCGCAGGCGGGCTGAGCGCCCGCCTGCAGGCGCGGCCGTTGTCCTTTCCAGCCAGCTGAAGAGGCGCTGCGCAGCGCTGACAGCGCCGGCAAGCCTCCGTCGGCTTCAACGGCCCGAGTCCGAAGCTCCGCTCGACCGGACGGGTACCCCGCGGGGGGGGGGGGCGGTCCACTTGCTATTCTCTGGCCGCTTGTCGTCGGCCTACCGCGTGCAGCCACGCTCGCCTTGCCTTTTCGCCCACACTGGGAAGCCTCGAGGACGTCTGAACCATGCTGATCCGCCTGATCTACGTGAGCAAAGCGGTGGACCCTCAGGGCCCTGCGCTGACCGATTCGATTCTGCGCCAGGCGCACACCTGGAATACGCAGAATGACATCACCGGCGTGCTGTGCGAGGGACAAGGCGTATTCCTGCAGGCGCTGGAAGGTGAGCGCGGCAAGGTCACGCGCCTGTACGCGCGCATCTCTGCCGACCCGCGCCACAAGGATCTGGAGTTGATCCACTGCGAAAGCATCACCCGGCGGCGCTACGGTGAATGGTCCATGGCGCGCGTTGGTCTGTCGGACGTGGATCCGCAGACGAAGATCGTCTGGCCGGATTTCGATCCCTACTCGGCAAACGGGCTGCTGGTCATGGCGCGCATCGACGAGCTGATCGCTCGAGGCCGCGTCATCGACGCACCGTTGTCATCCGCAAATGGGTAGGCATCAGCCACGTCCTGGAATGGGCGGTTCCGGTTTCTTCGAACGCGAGGTGCGGACCATGCATCGAATAGCGCGGAGCGTGTCGGCCGCGGTGCTGGCTGTCTTGCTGCTGTGCACGGCAACGCTGGTGCTTGCCGACTCAGGCAAGCCCGGCGAGCGCTACAGCCGCGTCCCGGCAGGCGCCGATGGCATCGGCAAACGCTACATGGGCCGCGACATCGCTGGCGTCATGGGCTGGCAGGGCGCCGCGTGGCTCGAGCGTGAAGAGCGCGAGCGCGAAGAACGCACCGATCTGCTGGTGACGGCTCTCCAACTCAAGCCCGGCATGGTGGTGGCCGACATCGGCGCGGGCACGGGTTACCTGGCCCGGCGCATGGCCCCGGCCGTCATGCCTGGCGGCAAGGTACTCGCGGTCGACGTCCAGCCCGAGATGGTGGCCCTGCTGCGAGGCACGGTGAGGCAAAGCGGCCTGACACAGATCCAGCCCTTGCTCGGTGCCGAGGACGACGTCAGGCTGCCGCCTTCGTCGGTGGACCTGGCCATCATGGTCGACGTCTACCACGAGCTGGCGTTTCCGTACGAGGTGCTGGGCAGCATCGTCCGCGCCCTCAAGCCGGGTGCTCAGCTCGTGTTCGTCGAGTACCGGGCCGAAGACCCGCAGGTGCCTATCAAGGCGCTGCACAAGATGAGCGAAGTCCAGATCAAGCGCGAAGCCGCCGCGCATGCGTTGGTGTGGGATCGGACAGTGGGCACCTTGCCATGGCAGCACCTCGTGGTGTTTCGCAAGCGCAACTGACGGCGCGTGTTCGAGGCGATGACGAAGACAAGGAAGATCGACGTCGCCGCGATCGGGAAGGCGCGGGGCGGGTCGATGCGCGCCCGCGCGCTCCGGTTCAGTCCCGATGGTCGTGGTGATACTTGCGGTCGCGGCGGTCGCGGCGGTCGCGGCGGTCGCCGCGGTCGTGGTCGCGGTCGCCGCGACGGAACTCCTCGTGCCGCTCGTGGCGAAGCCACTCGGCCCGGCGCCAGGCGCGCTCGCGCTGCCATTCGCGGCGGGCTTCGTAGCGGCCGAAGCGCGGGCCCTCGAACACCTCGCGCGGCGAGACGAAGACCGGCGGCCTCAGGTAAACCGGCGCAGGCTGCACGTAGACGGGCCGCGGCTGCACGTGCACCGGCTGCTGCTGCACGTACACCGGCCGCGGCTGCACGTAGTAGCCGCCTGCCGGCTCCACCCAGCGCGGGCCGCCCTGAAAGTCGACCGAGACATAGACCTCCGGGCGGGCGGCCTCGGCCACCGTGGCGGCGCCGAGGGCGGCGGTGGCGAGGGTGGCGGCGACGAGGAACCTGGGGGAGATGAAGAAGCGGTTCATGACGGCTCCTGGAGTTGCGATGAGGTCATCTTGCCGGCCCCACCGTGAACCGAAGCTGAACGAATCGCAGGTTTCGTTCAGGCCGTGCGCAGCACGATCTCCACGCGCCCGCCGCCCATCTCCGACCGCCCGAGCGTCAGCTCGCCGCCATGGCTCGCCACCAGGTCGTCGACCACCGCCAGGCCCACGCCGTGCCCCGGCACGCGCTCGTCGCCGCGCACGTGCAGCTGCAGCAGGGCGCTGGTGTCGCCGAAGCCGGGGCCGTCGTCGTCGATGCGCAGGTGCAGGCGGTCGCCCTCGCGCCGCGCATCGACGGCCACCCGATGCCGCGCCCACTTGGCCGCGTTGTCCATCAGGTTGCCGAACAGCTCGAACGCGTCGCCCTCGTCGATGCGCCAGGCCAGCGCCGGCGCGCAGTCGAGCGTGAAGGCGAGGCCCTTGTCGACGTACACCTTGGCGAGCGAATCGCGCACACGCCCGAGCACGGGGGCCAGCGCCAGCGCCGGCACGAAGCGCGAGGCGCCGCTCGCAGCGGCGCGGCCGAGCTGGTGCTGGACGATGTCGTCCATGCGCGCCACCTGCGCAGCCACCGCGGCCGGCAGCGTGGCCGGCTCGCTCAGGGAAGTGCGCAGCACGGCCAGCGGCGTCTTCAGGCTGTGCGCCAGGAAGCTCAGCGCCTCGCGGTAGCGCGCCTGGCGCTGCCGCTCCTGGGCGATGAGGGTATTCAGGTTGTCGGTGAGTGCGGCCACCTCGACCGGGTAGCGGCCCTCGACCGTCGTCTGCTCGCCGTGCTCGATGGCGCGGATCTCGCGCGTGGCCGCGCCGAGCGGCGCCAGGCCCCAGCGCAGCAGCACCGTTTGCGAGGCGAGCAGAAGCAGCGCGGCGCCGCCGAGCCACGCCCACGACGTGCGCTCGAAGACGGCGAGCTCGCGGTCGAACTCGGCCTTGTCTTCGAACACCGAGAGCACCAGCGGCACCGCGCCGGCGCTGCCGCCCCACGACACGCCGGTGCCGACGGCGAGGTAGCTGCGCCCCGCTGCACGGGCCACTTCGTAGCGCCACTGCCCGGTGCCCACCTCGGGCGGCAGCGGCGCTTCGAGGCCCACCTGCGAGGGCGAGCGCCAGGTCTCCTTGCGCGCGACGTTGACGATGCTCGCGTAAAGGCCCGAGCCGGGCAGCGAGAGGCGCGGCTCGGGGAAGGCCGCCGGCATGACGAGGGCGCCGGTGGCGTCGACCTCGGCCGCCGCGAGCAGCAGGTAGACGGTGGTCTGCAGCCCGGCGTAGCGTGCCGCGCGCACGCTCTCTTCGTGGGCGCGCTGCACGGCCCAGCCGGCGCCGGCGAGGAACACGATCAGCATCAGCGCCGCGCCGAGCATCAGGCGCGCGCGCAGCGAATCGCGCCACCTCATCCGAGCGTGAACCGGTAGCCGCGCCCGCGCAGCGTCTCGATCGGCGCCAGCGTGCCGTCGGGGTCGAGCTTCCTGCGCAGGCGGCCCATCAGCACCTCGAGCACGTTGCTGTCGCGGTCTTCGTCGTGCGGGTACAGGTAGTCGGCGAGCTCCTGCTTGCTGACGACGCGGGCGCGCTCGCGCACCAGGAATTCGAGCAGCCGGTACTCGAAGGCGGTGAGCTCGACGGCCGTGCCGCCGAGCCGCGCAGACTGCGCCGAGAAGTCGAGGGCGAGCGGGCCGAGCGTCAGCACGTCGGAAGCGGCCTTCAGCGAGCGGCGCAGCAGCGCCTTCACGCGCGCGGCGAGCTCGGGGTATTCGAACGGCTTGACGAGATAGTCGTCGGCGCCGGCCTCGAGGCCGACGACCTTGTCCTGCCAGCTGCCGCGCGCGGTGAGGATCAGGATCGGCAGCGTGCGGCCCTCGCCACGCAGGCGCTTGACGACATCGATGCCGCTGAGCTTGGGCAGGCCGAGGTCGACGATGACGAGATCGACCGGGTACTCCTGCGCCTGGAACAGGCCGTCTGCGCCGTCGGCGGCGTGGTCGACGCGGTAGCCGTCGGCCTCGAGCTGGCGCGCCAGGCCGAGCCGCAAGGCGGCATCGTCCTCGATCAGCAGGACGCGCATGCGTGACCGGCCCGGTGGATCGGATTCAACCCACGACGCGGCCGCTGGCGGCGTCGACGACGACGACCCGCACCTCGCCCGTCGCGCTGAGGATCTTCACCCGCCATACCGGCTTGCCACCGGCCTCGGCGCGATCCACCGAGAGCACGCGGCCGCTGGCGACGCGCTGGGCCACTGCGGCGGCCTCGTCGCGGCCGACGTCGGCCCACGCCGGCAGGGCAGAGGCGAACAGCAGCGCGCAGAGCAGCGTGCGCACAGGCGTGCGGAAAGAGGGCTTGGGCAGCGCGTTCATGCGTTCATCGTCCCACAGGTTCCACCGTCACGCGAACGGGCACGTAGGAACCGGGCTGGTGCTGCATCAGTGTCGAGAAGCGCTGGCCGCGGTATTCGTAGTCGACGCGGTAGCCGACGATGCGCGACTGCACGTCGCTCACCGTGCGGCACGAGGTCACCTCGCGCGTGACCGGCTCGTACGGTTGCTCCCAGCGGCCGCGATTGGCGAGGTTGTCGCCGGTGAGGGCGCCGACGACGGCGCCGACGGCCGTTGCGGCTTCGCGGCCATGGCCGCGGCCGACCTGGTTGCCCAGCAGCGCGCCGGCCAGACCGCCGACCACGGCGCCGCCGTAGTTGCGCCTGCCGGCGGGTCGCGCCTCGGAGACCCAGTCGCTCCGGCATTCCTGGCGCGGAACGCTCACGTTCTCGTACTGCGGCTCGGTGCCGAGGACGCGGGCGTTGTCGGTCCAGGTGTTGGCCTGCGCGCCGAAGGCGGCGGTGGCGAGGAGGGCGAAGAGGGCGGTGCGGTTCATGGTGGAAGGCTCCATCGGATTGGGATGGCAGCATCTTGCGGGCGGGTGCATGAACGGACGCTGAACGGCGCAGGGTCGGCGCCGTCGGGCGGGTCAGGATTCCCGACCCGCGCTACGGGAACGTCTACCCGGCACTGACTTGCGCGGCCCAGGCCGCCGTGATCTCGCGATGCAGCGGCGGCAGCGTCAGGACCCGCTCGCGCGATTGCGGGTCGCCGATGTGCCGCACCATGTCGTCCAGCCCGTTCCTGGCCAGCGTCAACTGACTCGCCGCGCGCGCATCCCCGGCGGCATGGAGCACGCGCCAGGCCGCCATGCGCGCCGCCAAGTCGGATGCGCGTAGCCCACCCGAGCCCTCGAGCGCCGGCATTTCGGCCTCCAGCAGGGTCATCGCCTGCGAAAGGTCGCCTTCGGCGCGCCAGGTGTCGGCGATCAGCAGCCGACTGGCACGCATGTCGTACTCGAGATCGGGCTTCGCATAGGCATCGTGCGCGCGCTGGTACAGGGCGCGCGCCTCGGCATGGCTGCCGGCTGCCGCCAACGCGGCCCCGGCGACGCCGAGCGCGGAACCCTCGGGCTGGCTGAGGCCGAGTTTCGCCATCGCTGCGGCGCCTTCCTGGGCCAGTGCCGCGGCATCGTCGAACCGGCCCTCGAGCAGCGCGATCTCGCCGCGCTTCGTGGGCACCGCCGCCACCAGCACCGCCAGGCCGATGCGACCCGCGATGTCGGCCATCGCTTCCGTGTGCTCGCGTGCCAGCGGCAGATCGAAAAGGCGCAGCGCCACGACGACGAGCCAGTCGTGGCAGCCGCAGACGTCCCGCAGGTGGTGGCCCGCCTGGGCCATCGCGAGTGCCTCGCGGAGGCTGGCGAGCGCCGCATCCAGCTCGTTCTTCTCCAGCAAGACGGTCGAAAGCATCGTCAGCAGCATCGGCACGAAATAGTCGTCGCGCGGGTGCTTCATCTCGACGGCAGCCCGCCGTGCCCAGTGCAGCCCGCGACGAAAGCGTGCTTCGGATTCATCGACGAGACGGCGCTGCAGCAGCAGCCACCCGAGCTCGCCGCAGGCCAGGGCCGCCGCACGGGCGTTTGCGCAGCGCTCGGCCACCTCGACCGCCTGCCCGGCCAGTACCTCCGCGCGCGCCAGGTCCCCCACACGGTCGGCGTGCAGCGCCCGGTTGGCCAGCACTTGCGCCCGCATCGCGTCGTCGTCCAGCGACTCGGCCAGGCTCGACCACGACTCCAGCGAGCGCGACTGCAGCACGCGATTGCCGATGAGGTCGGCCGTCGATGACTGGAGCTCATGGAGATCGCCACGCCGCCGACCGTCGAGCTCGGGCATCGCCAGCAGGCGCTCGAGCAGGGCCAGCGTCATCGAGTTGGCAAAACGATCCCTGGCCGCGCGTGCGGCGCGCTCGAGCCAGTCGGCGGCACGCGCCGCGTCGCCGGCACGCTGGTAGTGGTCGGCGGCGAGCGCCAGATACTCGGCCGCGCGGTCGCCGACGCGTTCGGCCAGCCACGATGCAGCGCGCGCGTGGCCGCTTCGACGGTCGGCCTTGAGCAGCGTGTCGTAGGTGACCTGGTGCAGCAGGTGATGGTGGAAGTTTTCTTCGCGCGTGCCCTCGAAAGCGCTCTCCGGCCGCGCTTGCACCATCGCCTTGTCGCGCAGCGCCGGCAGGGCCCCGGTGGCGTCGGCGTCCAGCGCGCTCAGCGCCTCGTCCCAGAACACCGGGCCGACGATGCTCGCCGCCTGCAGCGCGCGCCTTTCGACGGCGGCCAACGCGTCCAGCCGCGCCTGCAGCACGCCGACCAGGGTGCCGGGAATGCGCGCGCCGACCAGCCGCTCGGTCCGCACGCGCCAGGGTTCGGCAGCCGTGTCGATGACGCCGTCGTCGATGAGCATCAGCACCAGTTCTTCGGCGTAGTACGGGTTGCCTTCGGCCTGCGCGTCGAGTCGGGACAGCAAGGCTTGCGGCAGGTCGGCGACCTTGCGCAGCAGCGTGCGCATCAACGTTTGTCGTTCGGACAGCGTCAGCGGGGCGAGGGCGAGCGTTTCATGGCGCTTCCAGCCCCGGCCCCAGTCGGCGCGCCGTTCGAGCAGGGCGGGTCGCGCCGCCAGCACGAGCAGCAGCGGCAGCTCGAAGCGCTCGCGCAACTGCAAGAGCGCATCCAGCGATGCGTCGTCGGCCCATTGCAGATCGTCGAGCAGCACCACCACCGGCGAACCGTCGCTTGCCGCCAGGCGCTGCAGCCAGGTTGCGAACGCGGCGAGCGCGCCGTCTCGCAGCAGGCGTGCGTCGCGCACGAAGCCCGCCAGCCGCGGGCTGGCCGAGAAGTCGAGGCCGATCAGCTGGCCCAGCAGTTCCGCCTGGCGCAGCGCGGCTTGCTCGCCGTCGGCGGCGAAAAAGGGCTGCAGCCCTTGCACGAATCGCTGGCGGGCAGCGTCGGCGCCGTCGCTGTCGGCGATCTGCAGGCGCCACGCGAGCATGTCCCGCAGCAGGCCAAAGGGCTGCTGCGTGGCGCCCGGGTGGGACCGGCCCAGCACCAGCCAGCAGCGCTGCGCATGCAGATCGAGACGGTGCTGCAATTCGTGCAGCAGCCGGCTCTTGCCCAGGCCGGCGTCGGCGATGAGCGTCGCCGACTGCAGGCCGCCTCCGGTGGCGGCGCGCTCGAAGGCGGCCAGCAGCCGCGCCAGCTCGGCCTCCCGGCCGACGAGTGCAGTCTCGATGTCGCCGATGCCGCGGCCGGCCACCCGGAATGCGCGTGGCCGTGCCGCCAGCACGAGGTAGGTGGCCAGCGGCTCGTCCTGACCCTTGACCTGCAGCGGTGGCTGCGCCTGCACCTCGAAGACACCGCGTACCTGCCGCCAGGTGTCGTGGCTGATGCGCAAGGCGCCGACCGGCGCGCTCTGCTCCATGCGCGCCGCGATGTTCACGGTGAAACCGCGGATCGTGCCTTCCTCGTCGACACCGCCGCCGAGCAGCACGAGCCCGGTGTGGGCGCCGACGCGGACGTCGAAGCCGGCCATCCCGTGCTCCCGCTCTACTTTCGCGGCATGCTCGCGCGCCGCCGCCAGCAATGCCAGGCCCGCGCGCACCGCACGTTCGGCATCATCTTCGCGAGCCCGCTCGGCACCGAAGGCGGCGAGCACGCTGTCGCCGGCGTACTGAAGCACGCGCCCGCCGTGTTCATCGACGACGGCGGCAAAGCGCTTCAACGCGCCGTCCATCACGTCGAGCAGGTCTTCGGGATCGAGCTGCCGCGTCAGCGTCGTCGAGCCCACCACGTCCAGGAACAGCACCGTGACCTGGCGTCTTTGCGGTGCCGCGCAGTGGGTGTGGGCATCGCTCACGGCGGGATTATCAATGCCACTCCCGTGGCTCAGCGCGGCTTCCACCCCAGCACGTGCAGGTGCAGGTTCTGTACGTAGAGACGGTCGGCGGTTTCGGTGAGGCCCGTGGTCTCGGGGTAGGCGCCCGATGGGTCCTGCAGATCGGCAATGACCTTGCCATCCTCGCTGAACGCCATCACGTGGCCGTAGCGCTTGGGCAGTGGCCAGAGCGCGCGCGGCAGACGCAGCGTGAGCTCGCGCATGAACGGCTTTTCGGACATCGCGTCGACAGCCGGGCTGCGCGGCCCGGAGAAGCCGAGCCAGATCCGGCCGTCCTGGCCGCGCATCAGGTTGTCGGGATAGCCGGGCAGGTTGTCGAACAGGATGCTCGCCTGCGGTGACGAAGCGCCCTTGCTCACGTCGACGTCGTTGGCCGCAACGCTGACCTTCCACACACGGTACTTGCCCGTCTCGGCGACGAACAGGGTCTGCTCGTCGCCGCTGAGCGCCACGCCGTTGGCGAAACTCAAGCCCTTCACGACGATGCGGGTGGCCTTGGCCGCGGGGTCGTACTCGAGGATGCGGCCGGTGGACGCCTGCTCGATGATGTCGAGCACCGCGGCCTCGAACGTGCCGCCCCACTGTGCCGGACCAAAGCGCGCCGACGCGTCGCTGAAGTAGATCTTGCCCGTCTTGGCGACCACCACCGCATCGGCATACCGGATCGGATCGCCGCCCACCTTGTCGGTGAGCAACGTCACCTTGCGGTCAGGATCGATCGCGAGCAGGCCCTTCACCGTGTCGGCAGCGATCAGCCGGCCGGCGGCATCGAAGTCGAAGCCCAGCACGCGGCCGCCGGTGTTGGCGAACACCTCCTGAGCCGAGCCGTCGGGATTCATGCGCACGACGTTGCCGCTGGCCATCGCGGCATAGAGCTTGCCGTCGCGCGCGAGCACGATGTGCTCGGGGCCCGCCTCGGCGCCGAGCGGGATCAGCTTCAGACCGGCGAGCCTGTCGTTTGCCGCATGCGGGCCGGTGGAGCCAGGTGCGGCAGGCGCAAACGACGGCGGATTTCAGCGCCACGAATGGACGCAAGAGCCGCCCCGAACATCGCAACCTGCGCAGCGCGAAGCCCTCCGCACCTTCAGATGGTGCTGACCAGCGCGGCGAAGTGACGCTGGCGGACATCGGCATCGCCCAGCAGCGCGAGCTGTTCGAGCAGGAGGCGGACCGCCTCGGTCGGGCGCCGCCGCGAGATTCGACACGCTCAGCAGTTCCAGCACGTCTTCGATGCCGCCGCTCACCTGCGCCTCGCCAACGATGGCGGCGCCGTAGTCGGAGGCATAGTCGGCATCGGCAATCTGCGCCACCGGCGCTGCGAAGCTGCCCGCCGAACTGTGATCAACATCCGCAGGCGACACCATCGCCGACCGTCAGACGCGCGCATGGGGCCTCGTCAGAACCTTCTGCGGCGCGGAAGGCGCGAATCACCCCTCGTAGATGCCATTGACGAAGTGCCGGCCGACGCGCCTATGATGGTCTGCTAGGCGCACGTGCAGCGCCTCGCAACCACAAGGAGCGAGACACATGGCCAAGAAGAACTCTGAATCGGGCGTCTACCGCGTCACCGAGATCATCGGCACCAGCCCGGTCTCTTGGGAGGACGCGGCGAAGAACGCCGTCGAGACCGCTGCCAAGTCGTTGCGCGATCTGCGCGTCGCCGAAATCAGCAAGCTCGACATGAAGATCGACGGCGGCAAGGTCGTCGCCTACCGCGCCCGGGTGTCGCTGTCGTTCAAGTACGACGCCTGAGCGTCGTCAGGGCAAGTCGCAAGCCGACGGGCGAGCCAGCGACACAGCTTGCTCGCCGGATCGAAGAACCCGTCGACCGCCGGGAAGACCGTCAGCGATCAGCGGCGCGCCCTGCGCTCGCCAGTGGGATCAGCGAAGCACCTGCGGGTCATGGCGACTCGACCCCCCGTTCCAGGGGGCGCGCCCACACTCCATGGCGTCGACGCTCGGAACTGCGAGAGCGCATTGTCGCTACCCAATGTTCGCTAACGCACGGATGGTTGAACGGCTTCCCGGTAGACTGAAGGGGTCCGCCTACTGCTGCGAGGTTCGCACGCCGGCGCGGCCCAAAGGACAGAATCGTGAACAGAATCATCTGGATCGTCGGCCTCGTCGTCATCGTCTTGTTCATCGCGGGATACTTCGGCCTGCGCTGAACTTCACGAGGAAGGCACCGGCCGCTGCGGGGTCGGGAGCCGCCGTGGCCGGAGAGCGCACTTGGTCGACTGGAACTGCCTTCAGGTCTGAGTTCCTCGTCACCGGCGCCACGCCCCCCTCAGCGTCCCCGTCACGAAGGCATCCTCCGCCGAGTACACCTGCGCCAGCGTGAAATCGCACTCCCGCGCCACGCCCCCTGCCGCCGTCCACGCGTCGATCACATTCCTCTGCGTGATTCCCTTGAACGAATACGCCCCGGTCGAGGTCCACAGCTCGCCCTTGCGCACGATGAAGAAGTTGGTCGAGTTGCAGCTCGCGACGAAGCCGCGCGGGTCGAGCATCAGCGCTTCGTCGGCGCCG
>Ga0163144_10011434_pt1 | contig 18768 bp, 17 predicted proteins | sample OliLak19BULKMAT1_FD_123175 | JGI IMG/M metagenome (GOLD analysis project Ga0163144, IMG submission 123175) | Freshwater microbial mat bacterial communities from Lake Vanda, McMurdo Dry Valleys, Antarctica - Oligotrophic Lake LV.19.BULKMAT1 | ecosystem: Environmental > Aquatic > Freshwater >... | reverse complement strand
GGAGCTGCCATGGATGCCATAAACGATGGTTCGCTTGATCTGGCGACGTGCCTGGCAGCCCTGCCACCTGAATGGCCAATTGATCTCCAACCCGTCATCGACGATCACCTGATACGCCACCCACAGACGGTTGTTGTGCTTGATGATGATCCCACTGGCACCCAAACGGTCGCTGGCATTCCGGTGCTAACGGAATGGAGTGTTGAGGCACTTGCCAACGAATTGGCTAATAATTGGCCGGCCATCTATATTCTAACGAATTCACGCAGTATGCCACTTGCCCAGGCTCAGGCACTCAATTCGACCATCGGCCATAATCTTACGATTGCTGCTGCCCAGGCCAAACGGGCGATCAGCGTCGTCAGCCGCAGCGATTCAACCCTGCGCGGGCATTTTCCTGGCGAGGTTGCCGCACTGGCTCAGGGCTTGGGCGAAACCAACGCAACCTGGCTGATCATACCATTCTTTCTCGAAGGTGGGCGTTACACAATCGATGATATTCATTATGTCGCCCAGGGCCAGCGGCTCGTTCCAGCTGGCGCGACTGCATTTGCTCGCGATCCAGCCTTCGGCTATCGCGCCTCAAATCTGCGTGAATGGGTGGCCGAGAAGAGTGGCGGCTCACATTCTGCCAATGCAGTTGGCTCGATTTCGCTTGATGATCTACGCCAGGGAGGTCCGGAGCGAGTGGCAAGCCTGCTGCTCGCGCTTACGCAAGGCAGTATCTGCATCGTGAATGCGGCCAGTTACCGCGATATACAGGTGCTGGTGACTGGGTTGCTGATGGTAGAGGCGACCGGGCGGCGCTATCTGTACCGAACGGCGGCCTCGTTTGTGCGCGTTCGGGCCGGCATTGTAGCGCATCCATTGCTTCAGCCGCAGGATTTGCACCTACCGCTCACTGGTGGTGGGTTGGTGATAGTTGGTTCGTATGTACCAACCACCACAGCACAGTTGGAACATTTGCTTGCTGCGAACATTGTGTCGGTGGAAGTCGATGTGGCCGCGCTGGCCAATGATGCACGCCAGGCAGCATCCATAGAACAGGTGGCTCAGCAGGCAGATGCAGCGCTTCAGGAAGGCCATGATGTTGTTATTTCGACCAGCCGCCAGCTTATGGCAGGGCCAGATGCTACAACAAGCCTCGCCATTGGTCGGCGTGTCTCCGATGGCCTGTGTGCAATACTGGCTGCCATCACGACTCGGCCACGCTATCTGATCGCCAAGGGTGGCATCACATCCAGCGATCTCGCAACAATCGGGCTGGGTGTCCGCCGGGCACTGGTGCTTGGGCAGATCGTGGCGGGGGTGCCTGTCTGGAAGCTTGGCCCAGAATGTCGCTATCCCGATCTCATCTATATCGTCTTCCCTGGCAATGTTGGCGGCCCAGGCACCCTGGCCGATGTCGTTGCCATGCTTCGCCCATGACCCCTCTCCCAGTGGGAGAGGGAAGCACAGCATGGCTGAGGGCAGCGTCGGGACGCAGCGCGTTGCGTCCTTGCGAATGTGATAGCGTTGGCTATCTACTGGTTCAGCATTCTGACTCCTGACTCCTGAATACTCAGTTCTTGGAGGCCTCTATGGCAAACGAATCTCCTATTCAGACAATCGCGATGATTGGCGTTGGCCGTATGGGCGGCCCCATGGCCCTTCATCTCCTGCGTGCTGGCTTCACTGTGCGCGGGTACGACACATCGGCGGTGCAGCTCGCCGCCCTGGCCGAACAGGGTATCACAGCAGCCCAATCCATCGCGCAGGCAGTGGCGGGCGCGGATCTGATCATTACGATGTTGCCATCGAACGAGGCGCTTGAGCATGTCAGCAGCGCTACTGGCGGGCTACTCGATCTCATTCAACCAGGCCAGATCCTGATCGATATGAGTACCAGTAAGTTGGCAACCAGCCAGCAATTGGCCCAGCAGATCAGGCAGCGTGGTGCCAACATGCTGGATGCACCAGTCAGCGGTGGCGAACAGGGTGCGCGCAACGCAACGCTTAGTATCATGGTCGGTGGGGATGCGGCAATTTTCGAGCATTGCCAACGGGCGCTTGCGGCAATGGGCAGTAGCAGCACCCATGTTGGCGGGAATGGCATGGGCCTGATCGCCAAATATGTCAATCAGCTATTGATGGAAGCATCATTCTGCGCGATTGCAGAGGCATTTGCCCTGGCTGCACAGGCTGGTGCCGATCTCGAATCAATCTACCAGGCGGTTCGCAATGGCCTGGGTGGTTCACGGGTGCTTGATCAAATGCTGCCGCAGCTGCTGAGTGGCGATCTCGGCAGTGGCCGCGAGCTGACGCTGCACCACAAGGATTTGAGCTATCTGCTCGCCAGTGGCGAGGCTCTTGGTGTATGGATGCCGCTGGCCCAGCAGGCTCGCCAGATTTTCGATCAAGCGATTGCCGATGGCCACGGCAGCGAGAGCGCCGTCGCTGTTGCACGGGTGTATGAACAACGTATTGGTGTACGCTTGGTCAAACATAATAGTTTTTGACAACCACAACCCATAACACACCCTTGCAGATGTGGAGTGCGCAAGCCATGCTTGCGCAGTGGCAGTATAGCTTGCGAGCTCCATAAAACGATGGCCGATGTTCATTGTCAAAATTCATTAGAGCAGGAGTATGCCGCATGACCGAAATCCGGCCTTCTGAATACGAAGAGATCATCTACGATGAGGCACTTGTGCCTGCATACACACTGCCCGACCCGCTTGTCCATGCTGGCGAACGGATTGTTGATCCGCAGATCTGGTGGCAGCAGCGCCAAACAATCCTGGCCCTGTTTGAACAGCATGTCTACGGGCGAACGCCAAGCTTGCCTATTCAACTGCGCGCGCAACCATCGATAGCGACGCCCGTATTTGGCGGGAGTGCAACCCGCCAGGAGATTGTTGTCGCATTCACGGATCGTGATGATGGCCCACACATGACCATCCTGCTCTATTTGCCGATACAACAGAAACCCTGCCCGATCTTTCTTGGCCTGAATTTCTATGGCAACCACACCATCAATACAGATCCCGGTATTACCCTCACAATGCAATGGGTTGCCGATGATCTAGCGGCTGGTTTGGTTGGCCATCAGGCAACTGAAGCGACACGCGGCATGCAGGCGACGCGCTGGCCAGTCGAGCACATTCTGGAGCGCGGCTATGGCCTGGCAACAATCTATTATGGCGATCTCGACCCCGATTTCGATGATCAGTTCCAGAATGGTATTCACCCACTGTTCTATCGAGAAGGCCAGCTCCAACCAGATCCAGACGAATGGGGCGCAATTGGGGCATGGGCATGGGGCTTGAGCCGGGCGCTGGATTATTTCGAGGGCCATCCCGCAATCGATCACCAGCGCGTGGCGCTGATCGGTCACTCACGATTGGGGAAGGCCGCATTATGGGCAGGCGCGCAGGACCAGCGCTTTGCACTGGTGATCTCCAATAATTCGGGATGCGGTGGTGCGGCGCTCTCACGCCGCCGTTTTGGTGAAACGGTTGCTCGGATCAACACGAGTTTCCCGCATTGGTTCTGTAAGACATTCCATCACTATAACAACCGCGAGGATGAATTGCCAATTGACCAACACATGTTGTTAGCGCTGATTGCGCCGCGCCCGCTGTATGTGGCCAGTGCTGCCGAAGATCTATGGGCCGATCCACGCGGCGAGTTTCTTTCGGCCAAACACGCCAGCCCTGTCTACCAACTGCTCGGCACCGAAGGGCTTGCCACAGATGCGATGCCAGTGCTGGCGCAGCCCATTATGAGCCGGATAGGGTATCATATTCGCCCTGGGCAGCACGATGTGACGGGCTATGATTGGGAGCGATTTATGGATTTTGCCGATCTTCAGCTGCTATAACGCCACCCGCAGGCTGAAGCTTGCGGCAAGCGGACGATGAATTCTAGCCGCGTGGCTTCAGCCCGCGGCATGGTTCGGATGAATAATACATGATTCATTCAATGGAGGTACGTACATGACTGATCTGCCGCGCCCGAATATCGTATGGCTCACAACCCACGATATCGGCCCGGATCTGAATTGCTACGCGGGTATTTGGCCGGGTGCCGAATATGCCAACACGCCCAACCTCGATCAGCTGGCTGCCGCAGGCGCTCGCTATGACAATGCCTTTGCTACAACACCTGTCTGTGCGCCATCACGCTCGGCTATTCTTACTGGAATGTATCCGACGGCAATTGGCACGATGCACATGCGCTCGCGGGCCGTTCCTCCAGCAGAAGTCGTCTGCTTCCCTGAATATCTGCGAGCGGCTGGCTACTACTGCACCAACAATGCCTTCTCCGATTTTCAGTTCCAGGTACCAGTGACGGTTTGGGATGACCATGGGCCGCAGGCGCATTGGCGCAATCGTCCCGATCCAACACAACCCTTCTTTGCCGCATTTCATGGCATGGTCACCCACGAATCACAGGTCGTCGCCAATGATGAACAGTATCAGCATAATACAAAGAGACTCAGCCCCGATCAACGACACGACCCGGCAGCAGCTCCGCTGCCGCCCTACTACCCCGATACTCCAGTGTTTCGGCAGGCCTGGGCACGCTATAGCGATAACATTACTGCGCTGGATTATATGGTTGGCGATCTGCTGCGGCAACTGGAGGAAGATGGCCTGGCCAACACAACGCTGGTTGTCTTTTGGAGCGATCACGGGAGAGGGATGCCACGCGCCAAACGCTGGCCGTATGATTCTGGGTTACGTGTGCCGCTGATTATGCGCTGGCCTGGCCGAATCGCCCCACACACCCAACGAACCGAGCTTGCCTCGCTGATGGATCTAGCCGCAACAATGCTGGAGGTTGCTGGCCTGCCGGTTCCCGCCCACATGCATGCACAGCCGCTCATTGATGCACACGGGCAATCGGCTGCACAGCCACGTGATCTCATTTTTGGCCATCGGGATCGCATGGACGAGCAGGAAGATACGATTCGCACCGTCCGCGATTCACGATTTCGGTATATCCGCAACTACCATCCGGATCGATCTGGAATGCAGCATCACGAATATGCCGACCGCATGGCAACCTGGCAGGAGTTTCGGCGGCTGTATTTTGAGGAAGCAACGCAACGTGGCCGTGGTGAAGTGCCCAACCTGCTCACCCAAGTCCAGCGCCGTGTACTTGCTAGCAGCAAGCCAGCAGAAGAGCTCTACGATCTGCATGCCGATCCATATGAAATCGAGAATATCGCCGACGATCCACGCTATGCTGCTGATGTGGAGCGATTGCGCAACGCACTGCAGCAATGGCAGCAGGAGTATGGCGATCTTGGGCTTATTCCAGAAGCGGAGCTGATCGAGCGCTGGCGTCCGGGCGGGCTGCCGCAAATAACTGAACCGCCGGTGCTTCAGATAGTAGAAGGCAGGCTGAGCGCAACTTGTGCAACAACCGGTGCATCGATTGGATGGACGACCGATCCGCCAGAGTTGCCCATCGCACTAAGCCCATTCAGCCGCATTACTGGTGATCCCGAAACTGATGGGCGCTCCTGGAACCTCTATAGTGCGCCCATCCCTGCGCCAGCAGGCACAACCATATGGTTTCGCGCCCATCGGCTTGGGTATCAGGCCAGTATTGATGCGGCAATAACAATTGAAGCATCATAAACTATGACGATACAGAGTAGCCCGCCATCGCCCGGCCCTACACATAAACACATGGTCTGGGTGCCTGGTGGAACCTTTCAGATGGGCTCGAACGACTTCTACCCAGAAGAGCGCCCGCTCCACGATGCCACGGTTGCGGGCTTCTGGATGGATCGATATGCGCTGACAAATGCTGCCTTTCAGCGCTTCATACAGGCAACCAGTTATATCACAGTTGCCGAGCGCGCACTCAATCCCGCCGATTTCCCCGGTGCCGATCCGCTCATACTCGTGCCTGGTGCGCTAGTCTTTCGCAATCCTGGCCACCCGGTGCGCCTCGATGATGTCCGACAGTGGTGGGTGTATGTGCCTGGTGCATGCTGGAAGTATCCACAGGGGCTAGGCAGCAACCTTGCTGGCCGCGAGCGCCATCCGGTGGTACACATCGCCTATGCTGATGCGCTGGCCTATGCAATTTGGGCAGGCAAGGCGCTGCCAACCGAGGCTGAATGGGAGTTTGCTGCTCGTGGCGGGCTTGCAGGTGCCATCTATACCTGGGGCGATGAATATGCGCCGAAAGGGCGCATGCTGGCCAATACATGGCAGGGTGCGTTTCCCTGGCAGAACCTAAAAACCGATGGCTATGCTGGAACCTCACCAGTCGGAACCTTCCCACCGAATGGGTATGGCCTGTACGACATGGCCGGAAATGTCTGGGAATGGACCTGTGATCTGTTTCAGCCGCACCATACAGTTGCTATAAGCGCATCGTGTTGTACACCAGATCGGCCTCTAGCCGAATCCAGCGCCAAGCACCCCAAGAGTATGGTTATTAAAGGTGGCTCATATCTGTGTGCGCCAAACTACTGCCTACGCTATCGGCCTGCCGCCCGCCAAAGCCAGGCAATCGATACCGCAACCAGCCATATTGGGTTTCGTTGCGTGTGCCGATAATGCAACGAATGTAGGGGCGAATCTTGTATTCGCCCACCATGATGGCAACGCACAGCTCAATCACACCGGTGGCATCCACGGTTGGTAGGCTGATTGTATCGGCGGCTCGCGGCGGATACGCGGGGTGCGCCAGCGCATCTGCTCGCCACGTTGGCGCGCACGAACCGCTAGCTTGAAGGCCTTCTTCTCGCCATGCTTGCGGATCGAGAAACTCGTCGCTGCGACCCGTGATCGCTCACCATACACAACCCATCTCACGCTGAACACCTCACTGCCACCCTTTTTGCAGCGCAGCACGCCGATGGCACCGCTTTTATTACGTGAACTCATGCCGATCACCGGCTGCTCCGTACGCGGCTTCCCAATGCGCTTCTCGGTCGCATCGCGCCATTCAAGCGCTGCCGCAAGCGCGCCCAATCGATCACCATGCTTCTGATCACCAAAGAATTGGTGATAGTGCTGGCCATTCCAACGAATGCGGACATTGTACCCATGCGTCCGGCTCTTGTCGTGGTCGACACGCGTGATATTCTTGTGGCGGGTGCTCTTCGGTTTAAACATGCGCTACTCACTACTCACAATGCTCCTACTGTAGTATCGTACCATAGGTTGGATAAGATCGATCACAGCCGTGGCATGACCAACCAGCGTTGGCGGGCCACCAACATCCATTCTAAATAGCCAAGGCATAGGCACCTCCAACCCACTGTAGGCCAGGTGGTACAATACCAGGGCATTCACTTGTTCTATATGTTTGGAATTCAGCATCCGGATAGCTGATGGCTGAGAGCTGAAAAAGAGCATTCCATGTTCCGACGCCCCACAGCCTATCTGCTGTTACTCATTCTGGTGGCTGCGTTCCTGTTTCGCCTGCCACTGCTGGCGTTGTTATGTACCCTGCTACTATTGGCCAGCGGGGTCGCATGGCTGTGGAACCGTTGGTCGCTGGTGCGGCTTGGGTTTGAATCGACCCTAAGTAGCGAACGAGCCTTCCCCGATGATGAAATTGAACTTCAGTTGCGGCTCACCAATCGCAAGCCGCTACCATTAGCAGCGGTTGCGGTGCGCGAATTAATCCCAGAAGGTTTGACACTGCTGAGTGATGTGATCGACCGCGATTTTCATGGGCGGCAGGTTATCAACCGCAGCGCTGGCCTTGGATGGTATGAGGGCTTGACCTGGCGCTATCGGCTGCGCTGCGATGTGCGTGGTGCCTATCGGCTTGGCCCGGCCACAATCGAAACTGGTGATCCATTCGGATTCTTTCATACCTTTCGTGAAGAACCACGTGCCACACGCCTGATCATCTACCCACGCCTGTTGCCACTTGCCGATCTGAACCTTGCGCCGGTACACCCAATTGGTGATCTGCGCGCCCGCCAATTGGTACGCGATCCGATTCGGACGGTTGGTGTACGCGATTACCATCCCGATGATCCGCTCAAGGATGTGCATTGGAGCGCGACGGCACGGGTCGGATCGTTGCAAACGCGGGTCTATGAGACAACGGCTGAACGTTCGTTGGCGATCTTCCTCGATCTCGATACATTCACCCATTATTGGGAAGGAATCGACCCACTTCAGGTCGAACGGGTGATCAGCGCCGCAGCCACCCTGGCCCGCCATGCTGTTGATGAGGGCTATGCAATCGGGCTGTATGTGAATGGCGCACCAGCCGAACAGGAACGATTGGCCCGTATGGCCCCAAGCCGCAGCCCGGCTCAGCTTGGGCGGATCATGGAAGCCCTGGCAACGCTGACACCACTCTCCTTGATGCCGGTCGCCCGCCTCCTGCGTAGCACAACTGGCGATCTGCCATGGGGCACCACCATCCTGCTGGTCAGTTCGATTGCACTCGATCCCACCAGAGCGGCACTGATGACACTACGCGAGCGTGGCCGCAGTGTCGCCTGGCTCTATCTTGGCGAGGGGCAAGCGCCAGTTGTGCCAGGTATTGCGGTGCGCCACGCCCCGCCGCAGGGCGATTGGGCTACCAAACGCTCATGAGGATCAGAAAGCCTGTATGAACCCAACTATTCGACGTGTGCTGACACTCTTTGGCCTGGGGTTACTCGAACTGACGCCCCCAGCCCTGCTGTTGACACTCTGGGGTGCGCCGGGTGCATGGGCCGCGCTGGCTTTCGCCGTGTTCGGTGCCTGCGCCGCCGATGCGCTGATCCAGCGTTTTGCCCCACTGCCCTGGCAACGCCCTGCAATTGCGCTGGCCGCGCTGCCCCTGGCACTCAGCGTTGTTGCGGCGATAGCCATTGGCGGCGATGTTGTGACAGCGTTGTTTGATCTCGATAGCCCGCAGAGCCTGCTATGCTATGCCGGGTTGCTGGCTGGGTTATATGCCGTGTGGCGTGGAACGCGCCTGCTTCTATATGAGCAGATCGGGCTGCGCGAAATATTTGCCCGTGTAATGGGTACCTCGCTGCTTGTGTTATTGCTGGCTCATGCGGACAATAGCGCTCTTTTGGCTACCGCCACGAGTGAAATTCTGCTGGGCTTTGCTATTGGCCTGGGAACGGTTGCGCTGGCCCGCGCTGCCGAGCCGGGCGAAACGGCATTGCGAGCAGCAGGATGGCGTGGTGCAATGCCAACGATTGCAGCGATTGGGATAGTACTGCTGGCCGGGCTCGCGCTGGTCGCTCTGCTAAACAATGAAGCTCGTGGCATTGTGGAGGGCATCGTCAATGTGCTGGTGTTCCTCCTAGCAGCGCTCATCCTGCCAATCGCCTTCATCTTTCTGCCGATCATCGAATGGCTGCTGCGCGCCATCCATGCCCCTGATCTAATGAAAGCACTGCAGGATTTTACTCGCGGGCTCGAACAGCGCCAGCTTCAGGATAGCCCTTTCACGCAACTCGCGCAATCCTGGCCATGGGCCGGCCCCTTGTTCGAATGGATTGGGCGGCTCATGCCAGTACTTACCCTGCTAATACTGATTTGGCTGGTGGCACGCCGCCGCGCTGCTACCGCGGCATCAACCGATGAGGAACGGGTATCATTGTTCAGTTGGAATGGCCTGATCGCTGATCTTGCCGATCTGCTGGCGCGGCTACGGCAGCAGGCTCCTGAGGGTGGGTTACTCGCAGCTCTGGCCCGCCTGCGCGCCGATGACCCCGATAGCCGTATTCGGCGGAGCTATATACGCATGCTGCTGATTGCCGAAAGCCTCCAACAACCGCGCGCCGAACCCCAAACTCCCCACGAATACCTTCCAACTGCACAGGCCACCATACCAACGGTACCACAGGCGCTCAATGCACTAACAGTAGCATACGAACAGGCGCGCTACTCGCCTGGAAGTGCTTCCGCTGAAGACGCAACGGCTGCCGAACAGGCCTGGAATGAAATCGAGCGCGGCGCATCTCAACGGGCAGATCTGGGTAATACAGGTTAGATGATGGCACCTGACGACGTAGGTGCGGTTGTGGATTGCGCAAGCCATGCTTGCGCAGCGGCAGCATGGCTGCCGCACTCCATACAGGCAGATGAATGCTCGCCAATGTAGATAGAAAAGTTCGTTAGCCTACGGTCACAAATAACTTGCGATCCACAAAAAATCGGTGGCTTGGCGAATAATCGCCAAGCCACCAGGACTAAATCTCAACTCCTACGTTAGGCATCGCATACAGCTGCGCCACACACACGTTGAGATATCGGCTATCGGTTATAGGTCTATCGGCTATTCCTACGCTAGAACGGCAGATCCTCATCACCCTCAATCGCCTGTGGCAGATTGCGCGGAGCGGGGCGGCCCGTAGCGGCTGGCCTGCTTGGCGCACCACCATTGTCACGCGGGGCCGCTGCGCTTGGTGCTGGTGCAGTAGCTGGGCGGCGTGCCGTTGTGGATGCCATCGGTGGCGGGGCTGGTTCCTCATCCGGGGCAGGAGCCTCGAATTCGCTACCAGCCGGACGATCACCACGCGAGGATAGAATGATCATATCCTGTGCGATCACTTCCGTCTTATAGCGCTTCTCGCCAGATGTCTTATCGTCCCAGCTGCGCGTCTGCAATCGCCCCTCAATATAAACACGTGTGCCCTTTGTGAGGTACTGATTGCAAATTTCTGCAAGCTTATCCCACGAAACAACCGAAAACCATTCGGTGTCATCGTGCTGCGTGCCATCGGCAGATTTCCATGTGCGCCCAGATGCGACTCGGAATGTCGTCACGGCGCTGCCCTGTGGGGTGTAGCGCATCTCTGGATCCGCGCCGAGATGTCCCGTCAGCATGACCTTGTTCAGATCCTTGGCCATTGTGTCCCTCCTCGTATGCTCATGTACATAATCGTCCCTGGCCGATATTACACTGTTCTTGCCAGGTGAATGTATGAAAAAAATTGTAGCATATTTGTTCCAACATGTCAAGATCGAGTATGATAGCGCCATGGAAAAACTACCCGAAATTCAACTGCCAGCGACGCTGCGCGAACGCCTGGCCCAGGGCCATCCGTGGGTCTATCGCAGCCATGTTGACCCTAATCTTGCCCTGCCAACAGGTGCCTGGGTGCGCGTGCGCTGTGGTTCCTGGAGCGGTTATGCGCTCTGGGATGCCGCTGGCCCAATTGCGCTACGGATCTTCTCGGAACGGCAGGCCCCTAATCTGAATTGGCTCGATGACCAGATCCGCATGGCCTGGGATCTGCGCGAACCATTGCGTGCCGCTGGTTGCACGGCCTACCGCTGGCTGTTCGGTGAGGGCGATGGCCTGCCAGGCCTAACCGTTGATCGCTATGGCAGCTATGCCGTGGCCCAGGCCTACAGCGCCGCCACCGAAACACTCCTGCCGCAACTGGCCCAGGCATTACACGAATGCGATCCGGCGCTGCGTGGCGTTCTGGCGCGCTGGCGTGGTGATGGTGATGAAGAAACCCCTGACGAGAATGCGGCGCAGGTTTCAGGATTGGCAGGCCCGCATACTCGGCGAGTTTCGCTGCTGTGGGGTGAGGAACCGCCAATCGATCTGACGGTCATTGAACATGGGCTGCGGTTTCAGGCCGATCTACGGCTTGGGCAGAAGACGGGCTTATTTCTCGATCAGCGCGAGAATCGCCGTACCGTCGAGCGCCTCAGCTCCGGTCGTTCGGTATTGAACTGTTTTGCCTACACCGGTGGATTCTCGCTGTATGCCCTACGTGGCGGAGCGCACGAGGTAGTCAGTGTCGATATCGGCAAGGGCTTGGCCGAAGCGGCCGCAACCAATATTGCGTTGAGCAAACTCGATCCAACTCGCCACGAATTCGTAACTGGCGATTGTTTTGATCTGCTGGCGCGCTATGCCGAACAGAACCGCCGCTTCGATATTGTGATTCTTGATCCGCCCAGCTTTGCGAAGAGCAAACAGAACCGCTATGCCGCGTTACGAGCCTACACACGCCTGAATGCACTTGGCCTGCGCTGCGTAACCCCAGGTGGCTTGCTGGTGAGTTCCAGCTGTACCAGCCAGGTTAGCCAGGAGGCATTCCGCGAGGTACTGGCAGTTGCGGCAGCGTCAGTTGGGCAGCGGCTTCAGATCATTCACGAGGCTGGCCAGCCGCTCGATCATCCGGTTCCAGCACAGTTCCCCGAAGGGCGCTACCTGAAATTTGTCGTCACCCGCGTTTCTGCGGTACATTAGCTTGCCGCAGGCTTCAGCCTGCGGATAGAAGGGCATCTATCGGTTATCGACTATGTTCAACTAGGAGACATTGATGTCGCTATTATCACCTACATTGACTGCTGAAGCCGCGCTGGCTGAGCGTTTTGATCTGATTGGCCGCCAGTTGCACCTGCGTGCCGAAACGCCCACTGCCTGCCTAGCCTGGCAACACGAACTGCGTAGCCGCCTACGGGCGATGACGGGGATTGATACGATGCAGTATTGTGCGCTCGATCCCGAGCTTGATCCACCTATTGCTCTGGATGGCTATACCCGCCAGCGCCTAACGATTGCGGTTGAACCAGGGATGCGGATGTCGCTGTATCTGCTGCGGCCAGCCGATCTGCGCGATGGGGAGCGGCGCGCAGCAATTATTGCACCACATGGGCATGGCGGTGGTGGCAAAGAATCAGTTGCTGGCCGCGACGATATTGCCTATATCGCACCATCGATAACCCGCTACAACTATGACTATGGTGTTGAGTTTGCGCGAGCTGGCTTCATTGTGTTCTGCCCGGATGCGCGTGGCTTTGGCGAGCGTCGCGAGCAATCGATGCAGGAAGATCCCGATCTGCTTGGAGGCTCGTGCCGAGTGATCAACAACATGGCCATGCCGCTTGGCCAAACGATCACTGGAATGTGGGCCTGGGATCTCATGCGGCTGATCGATTATATCGAAACCCGCGCTGATTGTGATGCAGCACGGATCGGCTGTGCTGGCCTTTCTGGTGGCGGCTTACAGACGCTATGGTTGGCTGCGCTGGACGAACGCATTCGTTGTGCGATTATCAGCGGCTACTTCTATGGCTATAAAGATTCACTCCTGCATATGAACCAGAATTGTAGCTGTAATTATGTGCCGGGCCTCTGGCAACTGGCTGATATTGGTGATATTGCCGCCCTCATCGCCCCGCGCCCGCTGCTGATCGAAAGCGGCAGCCGCGATCCATTAAATGGCGCTCGTGGCCTAGAGAATGTTCGCGAGCAGATAGCAATAACAACGCCCGCTTACCGATTGCTAGGTACCGAGGATGCATTTGCGCATAGCGTTTTTGATGGCGAACATCGTTGGGATGGTGCCGATGCAATTCCCTGGTTGCAGCGTTGGTTGGGGTAGAACATAGCTATCAGCTTTCAGGCATCAGCTTTCAGTTCACACTGAGCATTCGCCGTTTCGGCAATGAAAGCCGTGAGACACTCTGTGTGACACTGACAAAGCTGACAGCTGACGGCTGATGGCTCAAATAGGAATTGCCAAAATATCGCTCAACAATGCAAAACCGGTTGCGTTACCACCTGCGCCTGGGCCAACCAGGGTGACTTCGCCAAGCCATTCGACCGAAACAGTCAGTGCATTCATGGCACCCGCAACGCCTGCCAATGGATGGCTAACGGCCAGGCGAGTTGGTTGAACACTAGCCCGTACGTGTTGATCATCACGCCAGATGCGGGCGATCAGCTTCCAGCGCTCGCCCGCCGCTGCCGCCGCCGCAACCATATCGCCGGTGATGCCAGTGATGCCAGTTCGTTCCACATCGGCGGGAGTGAGTGTAGCACCCATCAGAACATTCGCCAGAATCACGGCTTTACCAGCAGCATCGTGACCATCCACATCGCCACTTGGGTCGGCTTCTGCATACCCAAGCCGTTGCGCCTCGGCCAGCACATCGGCATACTCACGGCCCTGCTCCATTTCCGTCAGAATATAGTTGGTTGTCCCATTCACGATGCCACGCAATTCATGGATCTCGCCAGCCGCCAGATCGCTCCAACATAATCGCAATCCGGGTGTGCCCGACATCACGGTTCCCTCGAAGCCAAAGGTAACACCAGCGGCTTTGGCAATATCGCGGAGTTCGGCAAAATGGAGCGCAACCGGCCCCTTGTTGGCTGTCACCACATGCATCCCACGGGCGAAGGCCGCCCGAATTAGACTCGTCGCTGGCTCAGCAGTCGTCAGGTCGGTCGGACTAACCTCAACCAGCACATTGGCATCTGCCTGTGCAACCATTGCTGCCGCATCCCAATCGGTTACTGATGGATGGCTGTTGAAATCGCCATGAGCCGAGATCGTTTGCAGTAATACAGCCGGATCGAGCCCATCTGAATGATAAACAGCCCCACGGCTGCGGGTACAGACAGAAACAATCTGTAGATCGATATTGCGAACTTCGCGTAGCCAGGTGCCACGCTCACTCAGGATACGAGCCAGGCCCTGCCCAGCCGCTCCAAAGCCGATCAATGCCAGGCGATAGGTCGTGGGCATAATACTCCTCTTGGCGGAGTTGAACCGCCCTGCATGTGTGTCATAGTAGCCGCATTATATAGGAGAAATCAGCTATACCCTGGTATACTTAGTCCAATAGAAAGGACAAGTACACATTGAACAGTATGCTGCTTGTTCGTCCCTCTGGTGCTGAACAAAAGAACATGAGTCTGACGTTACGTTATTCTTGCTATAATATTGCCATACCTGTTAGGACGTGTACATGATCACCGAAACACCGCACCCATTCCCATTTGGTTATGGGCGCACAACGATAACATCAAAGCGGGATCGCGAAATAACTATTCGCCATATTCGCCCAGATGATGATGCGCTGCTTGTTGATCTGTTTCATCATCTTTCCGAACAAACCCGTCGCTTGCGCTTCTTTTCACCACTACCAGCTCTACCGGACAAGATCATCTGGCGCGAAGCCAAGCGCCTGGCCGATATTGATCCAGTGCATGCCGCTGCCCTGGTCGCAACAATTACGGAGAATAGTAACGAACAGGCTGTTGGCGTGGCCCGTCTGGTCATTGATCCGCAGGATAAATCGACAGCCGAACCAGCGATTGTTCTTCGCGATGATTACCAGGGCGAGGGGATTGGTTCCGTATTATTCGATATCCTGGTGCAGGTGGCGATGGTTCGTGGGCTAAAAAAACTACGGGCACTCTCACTCTATGAGAATGCCGCAGTCAATCATCTTATTCACAAACTGGGATTACCCGTCGAAACCCGTACAAGCCGTGGCGAGACGACATCAGTGATCAGCTTGAGTGACTAATACTCATCCCAAGATGAAATTTGCATGGCTCGCTCGCCATACGCCAGACGGAGTACGGACGCGATATATCGCGTTCCTGCGGGTTGCCTTGGGCGATTAGTTTAGTACTCACGCATTCCGTGCTGCCGCAACAAAACGCCGAATCCGCTCAAGATCAACGGGATTCTCGCACACACCGCCCTCTTTGATGCTCGAACCCACAATCACGCCATCCGCAATGCCCATGAATGCAGCAATATTCTGTTCATCCGCTCCGCTCCCGATCAGGAGTGGCCGATCACCGGAAAGCGCCTTGGCCTCACGAACCTTGCCAAGATCAGGGGCATTTCCAGTCATCCGCCCCGAAACGATCAGCGCATCCGCACCAAAAAAGCGCGTCCATTCAATATGAGTTGCCAGATCAATGCCAGGGAAGCGTACCGAATGCTTTTTATCGACATCGCAGATCAGCTTGACATGCTCGGCATGCAGTTCCTTGCGGCGGCGCATCAGATCAGCAGCACAGCCCTCATCCCATTCGCCAGCATCCCACACACCAGCACCCGTGAACATGCAGACGCGAATAAAATCCGCTCCTGATGCAAGCGCAATGCCCAGCAATGTGACACCGCCATTGTGAACCAGATTGATCCCCATTGGCAGAGCGATCTCACGCTTGATCGCCGCAGCTACAACGGCATGAGCTGCAACACTTTCTGACTGAATATGTGGCCCGGCGCGAAACGGAACATCCCACATATTCTCGACGATCAGCCCATCGCAGCCACCCTCGGCAAGTAATTGGGCATCATAGAGCGCATGATCGATAATCGTTTGGATACCATAGCCGGTATAGCCAGGGGCACCGGGCAAGGGCCAACAGTGAACCATGCCAATCACTGGCTTGGGGGTACGAAAAATATCCGCCAGATCCCTGATCTGAAGTGAGTCCATTCGCGTTTTCCAGGGCGGGGTCATCGTGGTATGCTCCTTATCAAATGGAAAAATGAATGTTGCGCCATTTTGTTCGCTTGTTCGCTTATTCGCTGGCAAAGCAACAAATGAACAAGCAGCGTATTGTCCACTGTTTACCTGTTCTTCTCTCAGCTCGCCAGTGCGAGTGGATTCTGATGACTCACCAGAAATGCATCAATTGTAGCGCGATGCGGCAATGATTCTGCTGCGCCTGTATGGGTGGCAGCCAGCGCACCACAGACATTCCCATACATTGCACAGGCTTCGGGATCAGCACCATTGATCCAGCTCGAAAGAAATCCAGCAGCAAAGGCATCACCACAGCCGTTGGTATCCACAACCGATACAGTGAAGCCAGGCACACACTGGACGCCACGGGTATCTGCGGTGATACAGCCATATGCGCCACACTTCCCTACAATCGTTTCCGGGCCAAGCCGATACAGTTCGGCTGCGTACTCAGAAAGTGTTTCGAGATCAGTTGGGCCGTGTGTTGTGCCCGTCGCAAGCAGTTGCAGTTCTGGTTCATTGGCGAAGAGTATCGTTAGCTTTGGCAGCAAGGCTAGTATATCCAAACGCTTGGAGCGTAGCAGCGGCAAACAAACATCAATTGATATGGGAATGCCACGAGAAACTGCAGCATCAATTAATACTAACGCACTCACATGCTGTGGCCCTTCCAAGAGTGCATGGCCACCGAGATGAAGCCAGCTTATGCCATGCACTGGTATACTTGCATCAAGAACCGTGAGGTTGATATTCGCACCCCGAAATGCGAAAAAGGTTCGCTCGCCCTCGGGCGAGATAACAGCATAGCACAGCCCTGTCGCACCATGCGGTTCGATCTGAAGATAGCTGAGATCCACACCAGCAGCCCGAGCATTGCGTAGCGCAACCTCGGCAGCAGGATCAGAACCGACACGGGCCAGTAGCCGCGTTGGCACATTCAGGCGCGCTAGCGCAACAGCCGTATTAGCAGCCGAACCACCACCACCCCAACTCAATGATGAAACAGGACTATCATCGCCCTTATGCGGGAAATGCGGGAGTGTGGCCGTGAGATCGGCATTCGCATCACCAACAACGAGGATCGTCATACACGTTGCTCATATACCGCTACCATGGTTTGTACTAAGGAAAGTAGTATAGCATATGCATACTACATAAAGCGTTATAGTGGTGTCACGTAACGTCTTGCATAGGTATTATAACCGTATTTGACATCGATCCCTTAATCGCATAGAGTACCCAAGGAATAGTACTAGTATGCGGCGGCCTCCCGCTGTTTTGGGTTGTGTACGTTATGGCTGTGATTCTACGCTCCCGCCAACAGATTGAAAAGATGCGTGCTGCTGGCAAACTCGTCGCACAGACATTTGAACACCTGCGGCCCTATGTTCGCCCTGGCGTTCAAACACGCGAACTCGATAAAATCGCAGAGGACTTTGTCCGCGCTCGCGGAGCCATTCCCGCCTACAAAGGCTATCGCGGATTCCCAGGAACTCTGTGCATATCGCCCAATAATGTGATCTGCCATGGAATCCCGAGCAGCCATAAACTCAAGGAAGGCGATATCGTTGGGATCGATATGGGCACCATCCTTGATGGCTGGTTTGGTGATGCCTGTATTACACTCCCTGTTGGCCAGGTTTCAGATGAAACCCAGCGCCTGCTGACCGTTGCTGAGGAGGCGATGTGGCGTGGTATCCATGCTGCGCGCGGCAACGCCCATATCAACGATATCGGTATTGCTATTCAATCATATGCCGAGGCAAATGGCTTTTCGGTTGTTCGCGAATGGACTGGCCATGGTGTTGGCAATAAGCTGCACGATGAACCAACGGTGTTTCATATCGATAATGGCAAGCCTGGCCTTCGTTTGCGAGCGAATATGACCTTTACGGTCGAACCGATGATCAATGCTGGCCGACCCGAAACCGTGCTGGATAAAGCCGATGGCTGGACTGTCCGTACCGTCGATGGCTCGCTCTCGGCACAGTTCGAACATACCCTGGCAATCACCGATGGCGAACCTGATATCCTAACTCTGCTGTAGGATTTTATATTGTAATCGGGTATTGTTTGCGTCCACCATGTCCCGCAGGCTGAAGCCTGCGGCTAGGGTTGATCCGCAACTTGCCGCAGGCTTCAGCCTGCGGATTCCGAGGGCATCCATTCCCCCTACCCATTGATTTTATCATCGCATACGCCCACCTCCTCCCCACATTCCCGCAACATCCCCACAACATGTTCATGATACAGTGCGTCATATAGTAAATTATTTAATTCTTAAACGGTACGGGCGCGATATATCGCGCCCCAACACCGCGTATTTAAGTAATCAACATCGGTCATCGTTGTATAGAGTGCGGCAGCCCTGCTGCCGCAGCGCAAGCATGGCTTGCGCACGCCAACACTGTAACATTCACTAAAGGAGCGCCAATGAGCACCCTGACCCCCGCCGAATACTATGCCACCGTTGTGCCAACACAATACAGTGCCGCAATGGCAAATGCCGACCCAGCCATTCTGGAACAGCCAGAGTTAACTG
>Ga0163144_10011433_pt1 | contig 18768 bp, 15 predicted proteins | sample OliLak19BULKMAT1_FD_123175 | JGI IMG/M metagenome (GOLD analysis project Ga0163144, IMG submission 123175) | Freshwater microbial mat bacterial communities from Lake Vanda, McMurdo Dry Valleys, Antarctica - Oligotrophic Lake LV.19.BULKMAT1 | ecosystem: Environmental > Aquatic > Freshwater >... | reverse complement strand
TCCTGTGCGTGCTGCTTTTTGACCAGCATCAGAAAAAACACCGTAAAAAACAACCTTTTTTTCAGTAATTCTTTGAATATTCAAAGAATTACTGAAAGTTTTGCATGGAATTAATAAAAACAGTTTAATATTAATTAACATAGCACTAAATTTAATATTATAAAGTGAAATTTATAAAAAACAGTTATTTTATAAATATATTTAAAAAATAATTGGTATTTTTCTTTTAAGTTCCAAAAAAAATATTTTCTTTTGCAGAAAATTAAATAAACTGTAATAAAACCTTAATATGTATTGGACATTAGAATTAGCAAGTTGGTTAGAAGATGCGCCTTGGCCAGCAACAAAAGATGAATTAATTGATTTTGCTATGCGCAGCGGTGCCCCTATGGAAGTTATTGAAAACTTACAAGAAATTGAAGACGAGGGAGAAAGCTACGAAAATATTGAAGAAATTTGGCCTGACTATCCTACCAAAGACGATTTCTTTTTTAACGAAGATGAATTTTAAAAGTTTTTTATTTTTTTCTGCATAAATATATCATCTCGCCTGCAGGCAGTCTGTATCTATCAACTAATTGGGCACTAAGCGTGTTTACAAAGTCATCAACAGTAACTATAAATCCAGCATTTGCTAATTTATTTTTATAATCTAATCCAAATAAGCGTAAATGGTCTTTTTGCCAAAAATGTATTTCGCGGTCGGCTTCGCTTACAATAGTTTTATCTTCATAAGTTATAGCACGCGTTGTATCTAACGGCACCTGAAAAATGCCCCAACCATTGGGTTTCATTATGCGAAATAATTCTTTCATACATACATCGGCATTTTCAACATGCTCTAAAACGTGGTTACAAAAAATTACGTCAAAACTATTGTCCTCAAAAGGTGCTTTGTGTAAATCGAAATGTATATCGGCAATTGGGCTATTATAATCGCCAGTTGTGTAGTTTAAGTTTTTTTGTACTTTAAATAATTTATAAAAACATTGCTCAGGCGCAATATGTAACATTTTATAGGGCTTAGTAAAAAAATCGGTTTTTTGTTTTAAGTATAGCCACAATAGTCTGTGACGTTCTAATGACAAGCTTCCAGGACATAATACATTTTTACGTTTAGCTCTACCACTATAACCATAAGGTAAAAATTTTCGATATGTTTTTCCGCTTATTGGGTCTTCATATTTTTTACCGTAATAAATTAAAGGTGCAATTTTACTAAACCACAGGCTAAATGTAATTAATATTGGGCGAGGAATAGTGCGTAATAAAAAGTGAAACATTATTTATTAATTTCTATAATAAGTGGTAAAATTGTTTTATCTTTTATTTCAGATATAAAACTAATTCCGTTTGTTTTTTGAAACTCAACATTAGTAATTGTTTCAGCCTCTACTTGTTTAAATAAGCGTTTAGCAAAATGGGTGGTTTTATTAACTGTTAATTTCGAATTAAATTCTTTAAAATCTAATTTTTGCTTACTAATTAAAATAGCAATTACATCTTTGTTACCTATTTTATCAACTTCCATACTGTAGTCTCTTGGAAAAATACGTGTACCCGTAATGCCGCAATAGGCACTATGTTTTTGTGTGTAGGGAAATAAAACATAACTTGTATTATCGGTTTCTTTGCCAAAAATATATAAATAACACGCAACATTGTTTGTAATTTTTACTTTAAACTTCTGCCCAATTTTTAAGTTAGAAACACTTTCAAACGTATTATTGCCTTTATTAATTAATTTAATTTCTTCTTTAGTTTCTTTATCAATTAAACTAATTGCGCAATCTAATTTACTTTGGTCTTGTTTGCTTGGCATGGCATCAATTCCAAACGCCTCATTGGTAAATTGCACAAAATCTTTATAACTTACCCAAGCTCTTCCACCTATGCCCCATTTTAATCCCCAACTATTTTGTAATAAAAAAGCGCCATCATCCTCAAAATATTTATCATCATAGCCAATAACACACATACAGTGTCCGCCGAAGCCATTTTTATTATAATCGTTTTGTGTTGGTTGCCAAAACTCTTTGCCTTCCATATCTTGCATAAAACTGCCGCCTACGGCCATACCAATAATTACCGGAGCATTATGCGCTAAGTTTTGTCGCATTGCATTAACATCTACAGTGTATTCATCGCCATTGTATGTTAGGCGGGTAGCACCTTTCATTTTAAAAGCGCTGGCTTCTTGCAACAAGCGGTTATCAGGCTGTTTCTGGCAAGATTTATCGGTGTAAGGAAATTCGTTAAAAGGCACGCTGCCCGTATTAGAAAGTAAATCGACAGCTTTAGTAATGTAGGTGCCTTCGCAGTTTTGCATACCAATTTGGTTATAAGTAAAGGCTGGACTAAAAGCAACATCATTAGGATTTTTACCCGTTATGGCACACTCTAAAACAGTTCTTCCGCAATAAGTACTTCCCCAGCCTACGCAAGAACCTTGCTGACCTTGATCTTTAGGGCTTGGCGCAAATTTCTCTAACGATATTCTATCAGGTAAGGGCTCGCCATTATCGAGTGCAGCATATACTTCGTTTTTATCGTAAACATCTTTATCTAAAGTTGCACCTTTAGCATAAGTGCTTTGCTTTGCTTTGTTTGCATTGCCCGAACATCCTTTGTTAAATAAATAATAACCACCACCTAAAACAATTACAACAATTAATAATTTTGGATACCGAAATAAAAGCGGTAATAAAAACCCTAATATATTTCCTCCTGGAAAACCACCCCCACCCGAACCACTACCAGAACCTTGATTACCCGAATAACCGTTGTTAGAGTCGTTATCTTCACTCATTCGTATTGGCATAGTATTTTATTTTTTGTTTAGAGGCTAAAAGTAATAATTATAAAGAAATAGTTTTTGAAAATAAATTTTATAAAAATTGTAAATTTGCTTTATGATACAACGAAAACAAACCTTATTTTTATTGCAATTGGTTTTATTTAGCATCGCCATGTTATTTGTACCACACCAACTTATTTATACGAAATTTAAGGCCCACTATTTATGCCTTGTACCATTGTTAGATTTTGAAAGTACCGCAGGGCATTTGGCTGCCATTGCATTAAATTTTATTGGCTTGGTAATTTCGATTTTAACTACTTTTTTATTTAATAAACGTAATTTACAAATAAAATTATGTTACGTGTTAATATTAATGTGGAGTGTTTTATTAGGCATGATAGCATTTTGCCCTTTTGTTACTAATAATGAAAGTATTATTGAAATAAAAAAGAACTACTTTGGATATTTATGCTGTATTTTTGCCATTTTAGCAGCCTATTTGGCAAGTAGGTTTATAAAAAAAGATGTTGATTTATTAAAAAGTGCTGATAGGATAAGGTAGTTTTGATATAAAAATTAAAAGTCAAATTTTACATAAAATAATGGCAAAAACCCTAATTGGTAATTTCTAATTAAGGGGTCTGCTTGCAAATTTGATGGGTCGGGAGCGTAGCTTAATGCTAACACATTTTTAGTATTTAATAAATTAACAAAATCTAATGCAATTTCGGTTCCCACTTTTTTTCCATTAATTTTGTACGAAATTCTAAAATCTAATCTGTTGTATGCAGGAAATTGTAAGGTATTTACTTTATCGTCTTGCGCCACAACATCCATTACGGCATTACTTTTAGCTATATCAACCGGCGAATAACGTTTGCCACCTCCATAAGTAAATTTAGAACCAAAACTCAAAATATCTTTTTTATTTTTCCCAATGTTAAATTCATAACCGCCTAAAGCATTTAAAATATAGTTACCATTAAAATCGGTATTGGCTGTTTTGCCATTACTAGCAGTGTATTTACTATCGAATATACTGCCGCTAAACATAAAAAAATAATGTTTTTGAAATAGTTTTTCTAAAGTTAATTCTAAACCGTAATTATAGCCAGTACCATAGTTTTGCATAGTGTATGTTGGAAAAAATCGAGAAAAAGTAGCGCCTCTGTTAATTGCCGAAACACTTGAAGGAACTACATATACAGGCACATTCCATAAGTATTGATAATATACTTCGGTTTTAATTTTAAAAAACGAACTCACAAAATAATCGTAACCTAATACAAGGTGCTGACTTTTTGTAAAATCTAAGTCCTTATTACTTAATTTTTTATCGGTATTAAATAATAATGTATTATTTGTTACAATACTATCGGGTACAGCAAAATATAAATAGGTTTGCTGCATTTGGCTATGCAAGCCGTATGCTAAACTTAAAACTTGATTGCGTTTAAACTGATAACGTAAACTTGCGCGAGGCTCAACACTTATTTTATTATTTAACGTTAAATACTGCGAAAAAATACCTGTATTAAAACTCAATACTTCGTTAAACTTATGTACAAAACTTACGTAAGGTTGTAATAAATAAAAATTAGTTTGTGTATTAATACGTGTTTTGTAAGGCTTATCCTGTATAGATTTTGCAAGGGTATCAAAAAGGGAATTTATTTTTACTTCATCAAAAAAGTTTACATCAAATCTGTTAATAAAAAAACCAGCTTTAACACTATTTTTAGCATTTAGTTTGCTCTTAATGTACCAAGCCAATGTTGATTTACCTTCATAAAAATTAAAATGTAAAATTTGTGGCAGGGTATCTTTTGGAATAAAATCTTTATTGCGCAATACTAAGAAATGGGCAACATTTATTGTTTGTGCACCATAGGCAAGGCTTGTTTTCATTACCGTTCGGTTATTTAGGGCATATACGTTATTAATTATTCCTACTCCCATATTAGATGCAAAATATTGGTCGCGGTTTAAATCGCCATACAATTCTTTTGGGCGGCTGGTTTGTTTACTTAAAATAATTTTAATGTCGCTTAAGCCGCCAATAGCGTTAAAACTAAACACTCCTGCTTTTTTTGTAGGGAAATTTAAACGCACCCCCACATCTTGATAACCAGGCACGGCACTAGTACCTATATTAAAATTTAACGATGAAAATAATTTTAATGTAGAGTAACGGTAATTAATTAAATAACTGGCTCCTGATTTTTTACTTAAAGGTCCTTCTAAAGCCAACTCTGTGCCTAAAAACCCAAATTGAAAAGTACGTTCATGTTTTTCGTTATTGCCATTTCGCATTTTTAAATCAAAAACACCTCCTAATGCGTTACCGTAGTTGGCTGGAAAAGCGCCAGTATAAAATTCGCTATTTGATAAATACTTATTATTAATAATACTTTGTGGCCCCCCTGCCGAGCCAGCCACTGCAAAGTGATTGGGGTTTGGAATATCAATTTCTTCTAATCGCCACAATAAGCCTGAAGGACTATTGCCACGAACTACAATATCGTTTCGGCTATCGTTAGTACCCTGTACGCCTGCAAAATTTTGTGCCATGCGAGCTGGGTCTTGCCGCGAACCAGCATATCGTTCGGTTTCTTCAATGCTAAAGGTTTTCATATTCATTTGCTGCATCGTATTAACTACGTCAGTATCGTTATTGGCTTTAACTTCAACTTCATCCATAGCAATGGTGCTTTCCTCCATCTCAATATTTATAATCATTTCTTTACCCGAGGTAACAATTACATCGTTTACAGGTATTGGTTTGTAGCCCGTGTAGGAAAATAAAAATGATTGTCGACCAACGGGTACATTTAGTAATTTATAATTACCATTATTGTCGGTTGTAGTTACTACTTTTTGTAGTAGTGAATTTTTTATTTGAACAATAGCACCTGGTAAACCAATACCAGTAATCATATCAACCACCTTGCCTTTAACAGTTTGTGTTATTTGCGCAAAGCTAAAAGACGTTATAAATAAAAAAATTAAAAGATAGTTTTTAAATTTCATTAAAAATTTTTACGAAGATATCTATTTTTATAAACAAGATAATACTTTTTTAATTTTGCAAAAAAATAATAATTTGAAAGTATTATCGCATTAACAAAACATGCCCTATTAAAATATGAGTTTCCTCAAGATTATCTTTTACAATAACTCGCCAGTAATATATATTGCTAGGGTCGTATTTATCGTTAGCGGCTTTTGCATCCCAAGCTTTATTGGTATCGTTAGTTACAAAAATGCGCGTACCCCAGCGATTAAATATTTCAAAAGTATAATTAGTACTTATCCATCCTGTACCTTTTGGTAAAAGATATTCGTTTAAATTGTCATCGTTAGGTGAAATACAATTTGGCATATAAAAATTAAAACCTTCAATAACACAAATATTTTTTTCGAAACTATTGCTGCAATTATTTTGGTTGGTAGCCTGTAATTTAAAATTATAACAACCAGTATCTTTTAAACTGTAATTATTAATATCTACAATATTCCCAAACGAAATTCCTTCAGCAAGCCACAAATAACTATTTGCGTTTTGAGATGCATTTTTTATGGTAAAATTATCACAATTATTTAAAGTTAATATTTGAGGTATTGTAGTAAAATTTGCTTTAGGGCTATCCAATACTTTAATAGCATTAGTATAAGTAAAAGCTGCTTTACATTGATTAGAATCGGTAACGGTAAGTTTTAAATTAAAAATACCAGCATTATCATAACAATAATTGCTTGTATTACCAATTTGTTCAAAAGGCTTATCTCCATAATTCCAAATAGCAAGGCTAGATTTTGGAGTAGTATTTACAAATTGTATACAAAAAGGTTCACAGCCTGAATCTTGCAAAGTAAAATATGTTGGCTTTATAACTGGAAATAAATTTAAATTAATAATTTTTGTTGTAGTTGGCGAACCACAACCATCATTAACAACTAAAGTGTAGGTAGGTACTAAAATATTTTGCACAAAAATTGAGGCTGTATTAAAATTACCAGGCAACCAGTTGTATGTATAATTACCATCGCCACCACTTAAGGTTGGGGTAATTTGTGCTGTTGTACCGGGACAAATTCCAGTAGTTGAATTGTTAATATTTATATTTATTGGTGGGTTAATTGTTGCGGTAACTTGCAAAGGTGCTAAGGTACAGCCATTGCTATCATAAACATTTAAGCTGTATACAGTGCTTGCCGCAGGGGTTAACGTTATTACCTGTCCATTAATGTTACCAGGATTCCAAACAAAAATAAAGCCGCCACTGCCCCCAGCAGCATTACCTTGTAAAGTAATAGGTTTATTAAAACAACTAATTGGTGGCTGTGTTGCTGAATAAGAAAATATAGAAGGTACTGCAAAATTAATTGTGGTAGTTGCTGGGCAACCAATAGCATCAATAACTTTTATTGTTATTAAACCAGCACAAATATTTGTAATTAAACTACTACTTGAGGTTGGTGTACCAGTTGCGCTGTAAGTTAGTGGTGCTATTGCATTTATTGTAGAAATTTGTATTTTGCCATTACAATTACCATAACATAAAACGGCTGTAGCACTAGCTACCGATGCAATTACAGTGCTTAAATTACCTACCGTAAATTTTAGGGTATCAAAACAATTATTACCATCTTTAACAATACTTGTATAAGTGCCACTGGTTAGGTTTGTTAGTGTATTTGATGTAGATGTTAAAGGCAAGGTATTAAACTGATAGGGAAAATTACCACCATTAACGCTTATTGTTGCGCTGCCATCTGCGGCACTGCAGTTTTCGGGTATTGTTGTAACAGCTATAGTCATACTTGCTGCTGGCGAAACATTAACAACGCTTCGGGTTATGCACGCGCTGGCATCTTTTACAGTTAAGGTATAATTACCAATTCCTAAATTTTGTATTGAGTTTGTAAACGCACCAGATGGTTGCCAAGTATAATTAAAAGAAGGTGGCGCATTACTAACACTAACAGATACGGCGCCGTTTGTAGAGCCAGTGCAACTTGGTTTTGTAACTGCAAATGTAATTACAGGAGGGGTAACTTGATTTAAAGTAATGGTATTTGTTTGCAAACAACCGTTAGCATCTTTAGTTGTGATTGTTTTAACACCAATAGATAAATTACTGGCAATAGCAGAACCTAGTGCAAACCCGTTAACAGAATAGGTATAGGGCGAAGTACCTCCATTACTATTTATGCCAGTAGTTAAAGTACCACCAAAACAAGGTATAAAGTTATTAGCAAAGATGCTTAATATTTGTGATGCCTGCCCAATTTGAACAGAGTTAGTAACAGAACAGCCAACATTATCTTTTACGGTAACAGAATAAATACCTGCCGACAAATTTGTAGCAGTAGGAAAATTGCTTCCATTACTCCAAGTGTAAGTAAAGGGTGCTGTTAATCCGTTACCAACTATTGAAGCGTTTGCAATACCAGTGTTACTTGCAAAACAGGATAAACTACTTGTAAAGGCAATATTAGATGAGCTAAATTGAAGCGTTATTGAAAATGGAGCACTTAATATACAGCCAAGCCCATCTACTGCCGAAATTGTATAACTGCCAAGTGGTAAATTTGTAAGTGTACCCGAATTTGTTGCTGTTGTGCCACTTGCTACAACAACATTTAAAGAGTTTAAAATAGTTATAGTGCATGGCGGCGTAGCTCCATTAACAGTATATGTTACAACTGCTTGCCCTGTGCTACAGTTATAATTTCCTGAAGGAAACACAGAAAAGCATTGGCCTTTATACTGTTTAATATAAAAAAATGTAAAAAAAAGTATTAAAAAAATATGTTTAAAATATATCAAAAAAATGCCAAATCTGTTAGTATAAAGTTAATAATACAAATTTACAAAAAACAAATTATTAAATAAGTGGTAGTATAATTTTAATAAGTGGTTAAACTTATTATTTTTACAGAATAAAATTACTACATTTTTTAAAGATATTTAAAATCAATAAAATTAGCCGTAACACTAATTAAAAAAAACAATATTTAAGTATGAATTTTCAATCTGTACCATTTAATAAATTAACAACTGAACAACTTTTTAATATTTATAAATTAAGAAGTGAAGTATTTATTGTTGAACAAAATTGTGCCTACCAAGATGTGGATGATTTTGATTTATCAGCGCATCATATTTTACTTTTGAATTTAGATGAAATAATTGCTTATGCACGCATTTTACCGCCAAATAAAAATTATCCTCAACCAAGCATTGGCAGAGTTTTGGTAGAAAAGGATAACCGAACTAAAAATATAGGTAAACAATTAATGACGTTTTGCATTAATCAAACAAAATTACTTTATCCACAACAAAAAATTGTAATATCAGCGCAAACTTATTTAGTAAAGTTTTACAACGAACTTGGATTTACTGCAACTAACGAAGAATACTTAGAGGATAATATTCCTCATACAAAAATGTTTTATTTATAAAAAACTAAACTTTAAAATCAAATTTTTAAATAGTTTTAATTAATAGTTGCGCAACCCTTATAGGTTTTATTGTTGTATTTTAAAGTAATGGTTCTTTCGCGTTTTTCGCCACTTGCAGCTTCGGTACAAGGTTTTGTATCGATTATAATAGCTAATGTAATTGTTTTACTTTTACCATTACCTAGTATTGCCTTTGTTAATGAAGCCTTGTAGCTTTTAGGTTTTGTAATATCGCTAAAATTATTTTCAACAAAAACACTGTCTTTTCCATAATCTAACAATAAACGTAATTTATCTTTGTAAAATTCGGCATACCACCCTGGTTCATTACCGCGGGCAATTAATAAAGGTTTTTGCTTAGTTGCAATTCGTTCATTATTAATTTTTGGTACAATAGCCGAAACGCTTTCGGTTTTAATTTCTTCTATTTTTTTACTAGTTTTTAAGGTTTCTTCTTCATCACCTAAACTTATAAGTAATTCTGTTTTGCTTGTAGGTATGTTATCTTCAGGATTTATTTTTTCGTTACAACTAACTAAAATAAAAGGTACTATTATTAAAAGGAAGTATTTTTTCATAATTTTTGTCTTATAACTTTAATTTAATAATTTGGATATAAATAGCTCTTAAACTTAGGAAAAAACTAAATAACATTTTAAAATAATAAATAATTAACTTAAACTTCAAATCATTTAGTTTTTTTAAAAGAAAAAAATTATATATTTGCCGAATTAATTTCAAATTTAGTCGATTTTTTAGATTAAATGAGATATATAAATTATTAACCAAAAACCCAAAAAATGAAGAAAAGAGTTCTCATTGCAACCGCATTGTTCTCCACAATGCTAACCCATGCCCAACAGCCAAATAGTGGCGATGATGGGGTATTAAAAAATAAAAAAGGAAACGAAATATTACCCAAAGCAGGCGATATTGGATTAGGTTTTAACACCATTCCAATTATTGATTTATTTATGGGTACACTTAGTCGCCAAACAGTTTATAATGGTGCTGGCAACGTAGTTTCTTACACGCAAGGTTCTAATAATCAAATTGTTGGTAAGTATTTTTTAACACCAAAAAGTGCAATTCGTGTGCGTATTGGCATTAATACATTATCTGGTAGTATGACTAACCAAGTGCAAGATGCTGAAGTTATGTATAAAGCTACTTTAGGTACACAAGATGATATGAATGCAGCATCGTTAATTAGAGTTGATGATAAATTAAAGTTTAGTAAAAACAATACTTTAATTACTTTAGGTTACGAAATGCGCAGAGGATATCGCCGTTTACAAGGTTTTTTTGGTGGCGAACTTGGTTTTGGAACTAATGGTTCGCGCCAATCTGTAGAATATGGAAATAAATTTTCGGACGTTTACCCTGCTCAATTTACCAACAATTTTAATAGTTTTGCTGTAACTACACAACAACCCTTAAATGCTGGAAGAACTGTTAGAAACTTAGAATCAAAAAACAGAGGTGGTATTCGTTTTGGAGTTAGAGGTTTTATTGGAATTGAATATTTTGTATTTTCAAAAATTTCAATTGGAGCTGAATACGGTTGGGCTTACTCATTAACTAGCCGTCGTGGCGTTACATCAACACAAGAGGTATATAATAACGGTCAAAAAGGTCCTGAAGTTATAATAGAAGAAGTAAATACTGATTCAAATGAAAACTTAAAAGGTTTTTCGGTTGATAATAACAACGGTTCAATCTTTTCGATGAATAATACTTTAGGTGGTAATACCGCATTAAGCGGTGGTGCAGGTGCATTAACTATTATTTTCCATTTTTAATCAAAAAAAACAAATAACAACTAAATAAAATATAAATTAATAAAATATAAAATATCATGAAAAAATCATTATTAGCCTTATCACTTACAGCATTATTATTTGCTTCGTGTAAGAAAGACAAACCAACAACCGATTTTTCGGCAACTGATGTTACTGGAACTTCGGTAGTAAAAGGTAATGTAAACAAAAATGTAATTACACCTAATGGATCTGGTGGTTGGCAAAACACTAGCCGTGTAAATATGGCTGGTGTAGTTGTAACAGTAAAAGTAAACAAAGGCGGCGGTGGCGGCTTATACCCTAATGCAGTTGCTAACGGTGCAAATGTTTATACAGGTACTACAGATGCTAACGGAAATTATGCAATTAGCGTAAAATCTAATGCGGCAGGTGTAAGTGCATTAATTACTGTTGATGGCTTTGCAGGAACCCAAGATACAATTATTAATAGCGTAACCAAAACAGGTTTATACGCTACTTATTTTGGTACTTCAACTACTCAAAATTTATTTATGGGTCAAAATGTAACTGTTAATCATAACTTTACAGCTACTAATGTATCATCTAACCCAAATTTAATTATGATTGGAACTGCAATTATTACAGGCTCAATTAATATTAATTATGTACGTAAAGTGGTTACAGGCACTACAACTGCATTTAGCACAACCAATTTAGCAGTACCTGCTAATACGCCTGTATATTTAAATTTTGATAAAGACCCGACCCAATTAGCCACTAAAATGTATCAAACAACAACTAACGCATCGGGTGTTTATACATTTAATTTAAATACAGTAGCTGTTGGAACAGCCGGTTTTAACCAAGATGCTTCAATTTGGATTGCTGATTTTGCAACTGGAAGAGACACTGCAAATTATACCCCAGCTGGTGCATTTATTAGTATTACTCCAGGTTTACAAGGTGCATATAACAGAGTAAATACAACCCAATTTGGAGTTTACACTAGCGAAATTAGAAATGCTATAAACTTAACTTATAGCGCATTTATACCAAATTAATTAATAATTAATTATTAAAAAAGGCTTCTATAAATATTAGAAGCCTTTTTTTATTTTTTGAAATTTAGTACTTTTGTAAAAATATATTTATGGAAACAGCTACTTTAAAAATACTTCCACGATTTGTGCCAAATCAAAAATCATTATTTTTCCCTACTCTTCAAAAAAGAGTTAATATGTATTTTAAAGAAAATAATATTTCAAAAAATGCAAACGCTACAATGGTTATTAAAACTATTGTTTTATTAAGTGCTTATACTATTCCTGCATTATTAATTAATCTAATGCAATTTAATAATTGGTTAGTATTAAGTTTGTATGCCATAATGGGATTTGCCTTAGCTGGCATTGGTATGAGTATTATGCATGATGCCAACCATAGTGCATACTCAAAAAAACAAAAGGTTAATAATTGGTTGGGCTACAGTTTAAATTTAATTGGCGGTATGGTTTTTAACTGGAAATTACAACATAATGTATTGCACCATACCTATACCAATATTCACAAAGTTGATGACGATATTGATAATAAATTAATTTTACGTTTTTCGCCACATTCAGAGTCTAAAAAAGTACACCGTTTTCAATTTGTTTATGTATTCTTTTTTTATGCTATTTTAACTCTTTATTGGGGTTTGGCAAAAGATATTATACAATATTTTAAATATAAAAAAGAAGGTACTAACCGATTTACAAAAACTCAAAATACCAAATATTTTATTAGTATGGTATTTTTAAAATTATTTTTTTTCGCTTACATAATTGTTTTACCTATTGTGGTGCAAGGGTATTCAGTAGGTTTAATTATTGGCGGTTTTTTATTAATGAACGCTATTGGCGGCTTGGTATTAGGTTTGGTATTTCAATTAGCACATTCGGTTGAAGAAGCCGAATTTCCATTACCCAACAATTTAAACGAAATTGAAAATGAATGGGCAATACACCAAATGGATACCACTGTTAATTTTGCTAGAGAAAATAAGATATTATCGTGGTATGTTGGCGGTTTAAATTTCCAAGTAGAACATCATTTATTTCCAAACATTTGCCATGTGCATTACCCGCAAGTTTCTAAAATTGTAGAAGAAACAGCTAAAGAATTTAAAGTACCTTACCGTTGCGCTCCCACCATTAAAGATGCTATAAAATCACACATACGTATGCTAAAAAAATTTGGTTATAGCTTTAATTTAGATTTAGCTAAAATGTAAATAAAATTAATTTTTGTTTGTAAAACTAATTGCAAAACATTTTATTTTTAATACTTTCAGAAATATTAATTTTATTATGTGTTTCGTAATCAAACAAAACTATAATATCGTAGGCGTTTGCAACTAACTCGTTTTTGCTATTATAAATAGTATGAATTAATTTAAAACTACTGTTTTTAATCCATTCAACAGCAGAATTGATGGTTATATTTTCAGGATAATATAGCGGTTGTTTAAAATCGCAATTACTACTTGCAACTGCAAAACTTTGTTTTATATTTGAATTATATGTATTAATTCCAACACATTCGCAGTAATTAACCCTTGCAGATTGCATATATTTAAAATAAGCAACATTGTTTATGTGACCAAATAAATCCATATCACTCCAATCTATATTTATATTTATTATGATAGTTATATATTTCATTATTTAAATTTAAATAAAATTAAATAATATTTATAAATTTTTCTAACAACTAAAAAATAGTAAAAATGTATAAACTTAATATTTTTTATAGAAAAAATTTACCTGTAAAACTCAACAATTGTTTGCGAATCGGAGGTAATTGTAAATTTTTTTTCTACTGTATAAAAACTCCCTTTTAATGATTTTGAACGCCAAGTAGTAACATAATTGCCAGGTTGTAAATAAAAAGTTTGAAGTGTTTGGCTGCTTAAATTAACCACCCATTGCAATTTATTTATTTTTTTTACGAGTATACAACCATCACCAGCTTCTAAACATTTTATTTGTAACATACCTGCGTTTGGAATTTCTATAATTTTTGTTTTCGATTGTTCTATTTGATTATCATCAATATTAATGCGAGGTAAGGTTAGTATTTCAATATCGTAATTACCTACAATATATTTTTCGGTTGTATTAAGCATTTGCACATTTAGTGTGTTTCCTTCATTTTTTTTACGCACAATGTATTTTACTTTTTCATTAAAATTGTAAACACCTTCGGGGCGCTTTACCATAAAAAAGCCTTGTGGCGCATCAATAGGTATAATAGTATGCTTGCCAACTGATAATTTTATTTCCTTACTTTCTACTAACGGAATAGTGTGTGCAATTACTTTGTAGGTAGGAAAATCATCAACATACAAGGTATCAGGATTATTTTGATAATTTAAGGTATGAATAAAATTATATTTATATTCTTTTTTATTTACATCGTAAAACGTAATATTTACATTGGTTTCGTTGGGTTTTGATGTAATATCTAATAAATTTACTTGCGCTGTTGTTTTATTTAATTTTTGTTGCTGAATAATATTTGTAATTTTTAATAATATAGTTTGATTATCATAATCGTAATACGTTCCAACACATTCAAAAGTTTTTATTTGTTCGAGCGTTAAGCCTATTCCAATAATAAAGGGTTTAAAAATAATACCTTTTTCCATTAATTTTTGTCGGGCTTTACATGGGTCGCCCCCACATTCTTCAATACCATCGGTAATAATAATAACAATATTGTTGGCTTTATTATCATTAAAATCGTTTGCCGATTCTGTTAGCGAATGTTCAATTGGCGTAATGCCTGTTGGTTTTGATTCTTTTACTTTTTGTTTTATCAACGTTAAATTGTTTACGCCAAAGGGTACAACTAGTTTACTGTCCTTACAATCTCCAGGCGGATATTGAACGGTGTGCCCATACATGCGCAATGCAAATTGCAAGGTTTTATCTTTGCTTAAACTATCAATAAATTTGTAAAATAAATTTTTAGCACCTTCCATTCTGGTAATGCCTTGGTGCATAGCTTTCATACTATTGCTGGCATCAAACACAAATAAAATACGAGTTGGTTTTACCGTTTTTTTTGTTTGCGAAAAACTACAAGTAAAAGCTAAGCTATAAATTATTAAAAAAATGTAACGCATATTAAACCTTTAAAGTAATACTTACATACTACTTGTAAAAGTATAATGTAAATTGTTATAAACGATACAGGTTTAAATAAAAAAATCTTCTCAAAATTCATAATAAATGATAAATACTCGTATTTTGCCAATAATTTAATTTAAATGTAGATTATTTTAAATTAGGCTGGAAGTTTGCATTTACTTGTTTTAATACTAATCAAAATCAGCGTATATATTGTAAGTTTTTATACTACAACAAAAAAACCTTCGAAAAATTTCAAAGGTTTTTTTATGTAATTTGTTTCTATTTTTTATTTCCTTTAGTTAATCTTTCTCAATTTTATTAAATAAATTAATTATTAATAATAAAATTAAAAAATAATTTAATAATTACTGATTTTCCACTTTTTCAACTAGCTCAATTATTTTGTCTAGTGTAGGTTTATCTGCTGCTTTGTATTCTAAATTAATTTGCCCGGTAGCTACAATATCCTTATCAACACCTGCATTGTTATTTGTAATCGTCATTTTTATTTTGAATGATTTATCACCAGTAAATTTGGCTTTGCATTTATAAATCAAATACATAAATGCGTAATTTGATAATGAAACTGGATTATAATCGAACAAAGTTGGGCAACTAGATAAGAATTTTTCTTCAGGCTTTTCTTTTGAGCCTAATTTATTACTCCAAGCAGCGCTCGATTTGCGAAGTTCTAATAAAGAAACTTTAACGCCTTCCATTTCATAAATAATATTTTCATCGCAGCCATTTGGGCAAAGCGAGTTGGGTGGCATATCAAAATAAGCACGGTAATATGCTTTTTTGTTAAAATCGAACGAAGAAATAAATGTTTCCATGGTTTCGTCAATTTTACCGTATGCTGCACCTGTTTGGCCGTAATGTTTTACAAATCCAATTTTACCTACCATTTTTTTATACACATCATTTGCAGCCCATTTAGCTTTTTCAGCTTTCAATTCTTCTTTTTTACCTGCCATCATTACTTGTTGAAATTTGGCCAAAGCTGTTTCCTTATCGTAAGCGGCTAGTTTAGCAGCATCTTTTGCATAAATAAGTTGCACTTGGTCTTTCTCATCCATTTTAACAATGACACCAGGCTCCAAAACAATATAGCTTACATGATACCCCGTAAAATATAATGTATTAGTTGTTTTTTTTCTTTTTTCGTCCATTACTACATCGTAATCGGGCGTAGATTTTTCGTCTGAATAAAAATTTAAAGCGTTTACAACCTTATCTTGATTTTCCTTTGCAAATTCAATTTTAATAGTAGTTGCGTAATAGTAATTATTATTAGCATTTAATTTTTTTTCTTTGTATACTGTTTTTCTTGATATATCATCGTGCAACCACATGGTATCCGACATAAAATAAGTTCCGCCAATTCCTAATTCATCGGTAAACTCTTTCGGATAAGGTTTAATTACTTCTACGCCAGGTCCTTTTTTTGTTTCTACTTTTTTATTTCCTTCATTGGCTTTGTCCGACAGTTTTTTAAAAAATCCCTGTGCGTTAATTTGTGTAGCTGAAGCAGATAAAAGTGCAACGATTGCAAATTGTGCTATTTTTTTCATGTGTTTTTTATTTTTATTGTTAGAAATTTAAATTTACTGTTTGTGAACTTTCAGAAAGATTGCCTTGTACTCCATTTTTAGCGCCACAGCAACCACTACCTGATTTTCCACCTGAATTATTTATTTGTATAAAATCTGTTGATATTCCAAGTGATTTAATGATTTTAATATCACCTCCATTACCACCATTTCCGGGTGATTTTTTATTATATGCTGGACAACCATCGCCACCATAATTTTGTATAATTACATTTACGCCTTTTTGTACTTTTATTTTGTTAAGACTAGCGCCTGTTCCGTCTTTAATTTCTACTAAGTTTAACATCTTGTCAGAAGATTCAGCAACATAAATGGTTAAACTAACACCTCTATTACCGCTTGCTACTTGGCTACTTGATGAACCCGATGAACAATTATATCCTACATACCTTACTTTTACTGGAGTAGCGTAACTCAATTTTATAGTTTCGTTTGTAACTAAAGTGGAATGATGTTTGCTTTTAACTGATATTTTAATTAGGTTATTTTCTACATTACGTGATGTGTTTGGAACCATTAAAAATTCATCACCGGGCTCTGCACCTTTGCAAGAAATATCAAAATCCTCCCAAGGCATTTTACCCCCCAAATTGCTTGTTTTGTATTCTATTCCTTTATCATCGGTAGCAACAATTCCATAATCAATTTTAGAATCGAGACCGGTGTCAGGCTCTTTAGTGAGCCAATTGATTTTTAGTTTTACGATTTTTTTACCTTTAGTTGAATTTTTTAACGCTTCTGTTTCTTTTTGTTTTTCAATATCAGCTATTAAACTTTGTTTTGCGCTACCTTGCCCCTTTTTTGCTTCGTTAAAATAGTCTTGCAGCCCTGTCCAATCTTCAAAACTTTCAGGAAGTGCCGTTAATGATTTTTCATCCTTATATAAAATATATTTAATTTTGTCAGAAACATCGTAGGTACTTTGTGCGGTTTGGTAATAAAATAAGTTCCCATTTACGTAGGTTAATCGATCAACGCCGTTTGTAAAATAGGTAGAATAATTAATGATATCGGGTGTGAAAATTTCTTCAATAATACCAGAACGCATGATAACAATTTTAGTTATGTTTTGGTTTGCATCGCGTTCAATATTTACCGGCCACTGCTTGGCTATTTTTTCTTTCTTAGATGAGAATCCATTGTAAATTACTTTTATTACGGTAGCGTTATTAGTTTCGTAATTTTTTAATAGTTCGCTTTGACTTTGAGAGCTTAAAAAGCTACAAAAGAGCATTAGGCCAGCAAAAAATAATAGTTTTTTCATTAAAATACTTTATTTAAAAATTATTCTATTAAAGGCAAAAAGTACTAGTGTAACTTTAATTAATTTAGTTTTCATGCGATAATGGTAGAATTATATATTTCAATACTTCAGTAAAAATATTTATGATTTACTTTTTGTAGTAACGATTTTTCACAATCGTAGGTTATTATTGCTGAATGGTGTTTTTTTCTTTCTAAACTGAGGCCTTTAGTTTGAATATTTAAAAAATGTTTGTTTACTTTGAGGTATATGCGATGGCTAAAAATTTTATTATTTTGCGTTTAACCATTTATTTCGGTGTTGGGTCAAAATATTCAACCTTATAACTATCCAATAAACACCAACAATGGTTTAACCAGCAATACGGTTTATTAATTACTACAAACCAAACAAGGCGCTATTTATATTGGACATGAAAATGGAGTAACGCGTTACAAAGGCAAGCATTTTTATAGTTATCCTTTTATTGGTAAAGGCAAAGCACTAAGGTGGTTAGTTGAACTAGAAACGCCTATCGATATTATAATCGACAGGCGTTTTTTTGTTATTGTTTTAACTATTTAATTTACTCCTTAATAAATTTAACAGCCTTGCCGGTTTTTAAATCACGAACAAAATAAATACCCGCATTTAATGCACTTACATCAATTGTACTTAATCCATTAATCGTTTCTGTTTTCACTAC
>Ga0163144_10011432_pt1 | contig 18771 bp, 18 predicted proteins | sample OliLak19BULKMAT1_FD_123175 | JGI IMG/M metagenome (GOLD analysis project Ga0163144, IMG submission 123175) | Freshwater microbial mat bacterial communities from Lake Vanda, McMurdo Dry Valleys, Antarctica - Oligotrophic Lake LV.19.BULKMAT1 | ecosystem: Environmental > Aquatic > Freshwater >... | reverse complement strand
CCACCCAATCCTCGCCAAAGAGGCTCTGAAAAAGTGATTGGTAGGAGTCCCAATATTGTACAAAGTTTTGTTAAAACGATTGGTTCTAATCGACTTGAACCAGCGTCGGCAACCGAATCTAAAAATGTCATTCCAGTTTTTCTATTTAAATTAATTTTGTCGATCACAAACATTGAATTTGTAACGATTATTCCAAAAAGAGCGAGTACACCAATGAGTGCTGGGAATGAGAGAGGTGTACCTGTTAAGGCAAAGACAAAGAATACGCTTGATACTGCGAGTGGAATAACTGCTAGGGCGATAAATGCTTGCCTGAATGATCCAAATTGAATAACCATTGTCAGGAGAATTAAAACTAGGGCAAGTCCCATGGCTTGAATAATTGATTGGACTGACTTGGCATTTTCTTCGTTGACACCGCCAGTTTTCCATGAATATCCATCAGGAAGATTTAAAGAATCGGCGAATTGCTCAAGTTTTTTTCCTTGCTCTGTTGTGTTGGCTTGGCCAACTTGAATCGATGCTGATACTGTAATAGTTCGTTTTCTGTCATTTCTAGTTATTTGGGTTGGAGAGGATTGAGTTTTCAATTCTCCAAGTGCTGTTAATGGTATAGAAGTTGAACTTGATGGAATCATTATTTGCCCAAGTTGCTCAGGGGATTTGTTGCCGGTGCCAGTTTTAAGAATTATTTTTTCTTCATCGGCTCCACTGCCTTTGAATTTGACACTTTCTAGTTCAATACCGCTAACAAATAATCGTAAATTATAGCCAATTTGATCTGTTGTAATATTGTATTTTGACATTTCTTCTTCGTTTGGAATAAAAACAATTTGACTTGGCCCAGGCTTTTGAGACTTTGATATATTAGTGACACCTTTTTGTTTCTGTAGATAGTCGATAATTTTTGTTGCGTAGAAATCTACTGTTGATAGATCGTTGCCTGACAATTCGATTTGTAGATCAGATCCTACTGGCGGTCCGTTTGTATCTTGTACTATTGAGACTTTTGCTTTTGAATAATTTTTAAATTTTTCTGTAAGGATATCTGTTAACTGAATTGATCCTGCGTCTTTTTTGTCATCTGTTAGATGAAGTGTGAATGCTACGCTATTTGATCCACCTGATGCGCCGCCCATTCCAAGATTGGTTGTTCTGCCGATGTCTACTTGGACGTATTTAACACTTTTTTCTTGCCTTAGAGTTTCTAATACCTCGAGTGCTTCTTTAGTTGTTGTATCAAGGCTCGACCCTGAAGGATATTCAAGGTTTAAATAGAGCGTATCAACGTCTGTTTTTGGGAAGAATTCATTTTTTACAAATCCAAGTGGAACTAAAGCATATGAAACTAGTGCAAAAATGATTACTGCTGCTAATGTCTTTCTGCGGGCGCTTTGTGACTGAAGGACTCGACGAATAAAGTTATTGTATTTTGCGGCGATTGGATCAAGATGGAGTACTGGTTGATCAATATGTAGTTTGATTTTATTTACTATTGTGTAGATAATATTATTTTTGGAAGTTAGAGTAGATACTTTTTGATTTAGTGGTTTTCGTACTTTTATAAGAATGAATAATAATGCGAAGTATGAGAGTATCAACAGTGGTAATAATGGTGTTTTTGGTGCAATTGATATTATTAGCCCTACTGCTCCGAGGAAGAAAATTATTTTTAATAATGTCAGTACCCGACCAGGTATTTGAGGCTTTAAGATGATCATCATTAAAGGTAATGTGATTAGAACTGCGATTGCTGTTGATGAAATCATTATTATTGCAATGACAACCGGAATTGGTTTAATGAATTCACCGATGATTCCTGATGCTAAAAGTAGAGGGACGAAGGCGCAGATAGTTGTGATTGTTGTTGACCAGATTGGAATAATGTAGTCTCTCCAAACGAGAGTACCTGTTTGAAATGGTGTTAATTTCTCGGTTCTGTAATATGTTGTCATTGCAGAAACAATAACGATAGTGTCGTCTATTAATAGACCTAGAGCTATTAAGAAAGCAAAGAGGGTCAGGAAGTTTATTGACATTCCAAAGAGGGGCATTAATAGAAATGCTGATAGGAATGTTAAAGGAACTGTAATCGCTGAAATTAAAGCTTGTCTTAGCCCAACGAACAGGAGGAGACAAATGAAAACTAGTAGGATAGTTGTACTAAATTCACTAAGTAGGTCGTTGAATTGTTTACGGATTTGGTCGGATGTGTTTAGGACGGATGTTACTTCAAAGCGTTGACCTGATTCTTTTAAGGTATAATCAACAATTTTTTTGACTTCGTCTGATGTTTTGTTTATATCTGAACCACGAGTTTTGAAAACATTGAACGTAACTACTCTTCGTGCATCTTGGTCATTGTTTGCGAGGAATGACTTTGTTTGGTTGTCTTTTGGTCGTTCTGAGATTTGTGCAATTTGTCCTAATCGTACCGACTGCCCTTTAATCGTGATTCTTAGGTCGCGGATATCTTGAATTGTTGAGATTTTTGGGTTAATTGTTACTGAAATTATATTTTTTCCAGTATCTAAGGTTCCTGCTGGGAATGAGTTTGTAGCTGTTTTGACTATCTGAAAAAGTTGTTGGGTGTTTATGTTGTATTCGGTTATTTTTTGAGGTTCTATTATGACTTGAACTTCTTGTTCTTCGAGTCCTGATGTCTGTATTCGGTCAACTTTGTTTGACTTGTCAATTGCTGTTTTTAATTTATCTGAAAAACGCATGAGTGATGGGAGTTCTTCTTTTGTTGATACTGCAAATGTCCAAATTGGTTGGTCTTCGAAATCAAAGGCTTTGACTGTTGGGGTGGTTGCATCTGTTGGCAGATTTGTTACTTTGTCTACTGCTGACTTGACTTCTTGTTCTGCTACGTTCGGATCGATTCCTGATGAGAATTGGATTGTTATTATTGATATATTGTCTATTGATGAGGAGGCGAGTGTGTCGACTCCTGTTACTGAGCTGATTTGGTCTTCGAGCGGGATGGTAATTAATGTTTCCACATCTTGTGGCGATGCTCCTACAAGTACTGTGCTTACAGAAACTATTGGTATTTTAATTTCAGGGTTTAGTCTTTGTGGAATGTTAAAATAGCTGACTATTCCACCTATGAATATGACTAGTATTAGCAGGATCGCTAAGCGAAAGTTTTTTAGGTAGGAGGCGACTATGCCAAGGTTTAGTTTGGTGTCAAAGTATAGTCTGTCGAGGTAAGATGTTTGGTCTGACATAAATTTTAGTTTAAAACTTTAATTTTTAGTTAATACCTTTTTGAAAACACTTTTTACGCTCCCCACTTCGTTCCTTGTGCGAATCTTGTTGAATTATTTTAATTCGCCCAAAGTCGCTTAAAAGTGTTTTCTGCAACGGTATTTAATTATTGGTTGCTGCTTTTTCTTTGACTGTTACGTGATCACCTTCAAGTACGTTTCGATTGATTATGATAATGTCTTTTTCTTGTAGTCCTGATTTTACTTCGACGTAGTTGCCGACTACTTGTCCTAATACAATTGGCTTAGCTTTTGCTACGATCTTTCCGTCGTCTGTTTTTGTAGCTAAATATACGTAGGCGCCGTCTTGTGTTTGATAAATTGAGTCTAGAGGTATGTATGGTGTCGAGCTGGTTGTGTCTGGTAGGCCGATTGATAATTCAACTTTTATATATGAGTTGTTTGATAAATTTTCTTGATATTGTTCAGGAAGTTGAAATTTAATCGAATAGAGTGGCCCTTCTGTTGGTTGAGTTGAAATAAATGTTGGTAGTAGTTCAATCGCGGTTGAGTCGATATAAAGCGTGCTAGGTGATATTTTTGATATTTGTTTTGCGATATGTTCTGGGACTAAACTTTCTGCTGTAACTGTTTGTTTATCTGAAGTTATTGTGATTAATGCTTGTCCAGGATTTATACTCTGACCAGTCGTGACGTGAATTCTTTCAATTTGCCCGGAAAAAGGCGATGCTGGGAAATTGAATGATTCGTTGATTTGAGCTATGACATAATTTAATCTTGAAACTTCGAGTTGTAATTTTAATGCTTTTTCTTGTATGTCGAGCTGCTCTGTTGCTAGTCTTTTTTGTGTGTCTGATATTGTTTGTGGGGTTGTAGAGTTTATTTGATATTCTGATGCTCTGAGCGATGAGTTTAATTGAGTTTCAGATGAAGCGAGTTGAAGCTTTTGTGATTTTAGGGCTGCGAGTTGAGCGTTCTGCTCTGGAGTTCTTGAATTATTTGATTCAAGGGTTTGAATTTGAGGGTCGATATTTCTGAGGATCTCATTATTTAGGGATAAGATATTTTTTGTATCTTGCGCTGATTTTTCAGTAATTTTTTTTAGTTGATCTGTGTTTTGTTGAGACTGTTCAGCTAGAATTCGTTGATCGGCGATTGCGGCTTTATTTAAGTTAAAATTACTTTGATTTGATTGAAAGCTGGATTGTGCTAATTGGCGTTGTGAAGTGGATATAGTTTGGCCATTGTAGTTTGATGAAATCGAAAGAATTTGAGTTCCTTTTGTGACTTTATCACCTTCGTTTTTGTTGATTTGTTGAACAATTCCTGAAGTTTGTGCATAAATTGTTATTACTCCTTGATTTTTGAGTTGAGCTTGTACTTGGAGCTTTGGTGACTGACCAATATAGAAAGCCTGAACTTCAGTTGCGGGTTTTTCTGCGACTTCTGCTTTTACTTTAGGTTTGTTTATGGCGTTACTGACACCGAGTAGGCCGAGAAAGATTATTAAAGCTACGATAAATAAGGCGAAAGGACGTTTGGAGATTTGATTGGATACATATTTTGAGCCAACTGAGAGCCTGTTTTTGATTGGTGAGATTATTTTCACAGCTTTATACCGTTTTTATTTTTATAATAAGTAAAATCAAGGAATTATAGCATAGAATGCTAATAATTACAACCTAAGATTGGTTACTTTTAATTTGAATAAAATGGGTATAGGGTCCGCGACAGCAAGAGATGCTTCACCCGAAGAAATTAGAAGAATTTTGGAAGAATCAAAGAGAGCTAGAGGCTAATTAGTTTTCTTTTGTGCCGATTAAATAAACTGCTTGCCAAGGTCTATATATACTTGTGAAAGTATCAGAGATTGGTGGCTGACTGTCTCGAGTTACGGTTCTATTAAAACTTACTGTTGCGCCAGTTGCTGAAAATTCTGTTTGCCTTGTTGTTCCTACTGGAATGGTGTCGTCGTTAAACCTAACTTCTGGAGGCGGATCGATCTGATCTGTGATTTTGGCTTCTGAAATCTGAATTGACCTGTTGTCTTTTACACCATATATATTAGCTGTTAGGATGCCTTTTTCTTTGTCTATTTTAATTTGGATTAATGCGTTGTTTTCTGTGTTGTTTGTAAACTTGAAATCTTGGTTTGGAAAGTATATTGCTGCGTCAAATCCAGGGCCACTATCTAGCTCATAGTATTTGACTCGGTAGCTATGAGGGTCACGTTCAATTACTGGAAATCCTGCGTTTAGCGCAGCTCGAAATAGTGTTGTTGATAATTGGCAAACGCCGCCGCCTACGCCTGATATTGTACGTCCATTTTTGATAATTGCTGAGTCCACAAAACCTGTGTCTTTTTCTATATCTCCAACTGTTTGATACATTGAAAATGTTTGGCCTGGTTTTATGAGCGCGCCGTTTAATTTTTCTGATGCGACTTCAATATTGTGAGTTCTCCCTTGTGATGAACCTTTGAATATGGATTGTCCTGTTGCTATTAATTCTTTTATTCCAAACTGATTGACTTTGTTCATTGTTACTGCTGGGGAAGTGTTTTTTATAGGAATTTCGATTGTCGATGAAGTGTCTGAGTTAAATGCCGTTTGAGTAATTTGTTTTGTTAGTTGTTCGCTATCGAGTGTATATCCATCTTGTGAGCTTTCGAGAACTACAGTTTGAGAACCAACTGTTTCAAATTTTGCTTCAATCGGATCTTTTTTAATTAATGGTTCAAATTGTGCGCTATATGAAGCTATTTTGTAGTTTGCTAATTCAAGAAATGGTTGTTTTTTGTCTTGGTCGTATTTTAATTCTAGAAAATCGTATAGTTCAGGTCCGTTTAACGTCCAAACGCGATCTGGGATTTTTTCTGACTTTAGTGTGATTGTTCGGGACGTTGCTAGTGTCGCTTGTTCTAATATTTTTTGGCTGTTTTCTCTTGTTATTTGTGGATTTTTTGTTTCTAAAGTTATTTGAAATATGGGACTGTCAGACTGGAGGTGAATATATTTTTGAAAATCTTGTAATGCTTTTTCCCGATTTGCTATCACTCCTGATTTTTGAGGTGTGAGCGCTAGCCCTGTTTGCAAATAAACCAATTTTGTTTCGAGTACTGGTTTTTCGTATTGTCTGACTGAATCTGCAAGAAGTGTGTCGAAGGTGAGATTGTCAAAGTCGTAAATCGGGTTTAATGTTTTTTTTGTGGTGAGTAAGGATAATTTCTGTGTAAGCTGTGAAAGGATTGATCCTGAGCGACCGTAGGATAATATTTGATTTATGGTTTTTTCGGTGTCATACTTTAAAATTTTGTCAGTTAAGTTTATTGTTATTGGTTTTCCTGTGTTTAGGTTGAAAATTATTGTTTGATTGCTGTGTTTTTTAAATTGGTCTGACAATATTTTTTGTAATTGGGTGCTGTTTTTTTGAGATACGTTTATGTTGCCGATGTATAGGTTTGGATATGCTGAGTTGAAGTATGCTAGTTCAAAAAGCGTGTATATTACTAGGGGGATGGATAGTATAATTGGTATGAGTTTTGATTTTGAGAGCATAGTATATAATAGTATGAACTCTGGGAGATTAAAACTCAAGAAACTATGTTTCTAAACCTCTTTGATACGTTTTACGTCGACACGTTTCGCGCAATTCATGCGCGTAGAAACTCTGATTCGCCACTTATATTGAATGGCTCATAAGGTCGACTTTAAAATATATCTGCAATGGTTTAGAATTTTCTTATTTTATGAATTTGATTGTTGAGACTAGTTTATCCAAAGCTTTTTCTAGATCTGCTTGTCTGTCTGGGGTGGTGACGTGAATGCCAAATGAACCTTCGGTGTTTGGGTCTTTGGAGTAATAGTCGTAACTAAAATATCCTTCACCGTGGCGTATCCATTTTTTTCCTGATTGCTTGTCTATTTGTATATTGGTTTCTTGTCGAATATCGTCTGGTTGTAGTTGGGTCATAGATAAAGGCGTAAAAGTGATTGTTTGATCTGTTGTATCTTCTGGAATTCCAAGATTAATTATTTCTTTAACTGTGCCGGGTACGAGTGGCTGTTTGGTTGGATTCCAATTGCTTTGATAATTAAAACTAATATATTCACCTGTATAGTTTTTTTCTGTAATTGGTTGTGATGGAGTAGCGGATGGTTTTATAGTCGGGGAATTTGAAACTTGAATATAGTTAGTATTTGATTTTGATGTGGCTGTTGGTTCTGGCGAGTTGGTTTTTAAGCTAGTTTTTGTTGGCGTATTTAAGACAACTGTTGTGAGTATGACTATTGCAACTAGTAGAAATAAAGCTACGGCAATTAAAATTTTTTCAAATTTATGCATAGTTATTTTTGTACCTGGCTTGAATACTCTTTGAGTAGTTTTTGAAGTTTTGGATTGATTACTATCTGGCAGTAAGCGGAGTTTGGATTGTTGTTATAAAAATTTTGATGGTAATCTTCGGCAGGATAGAAGTTGGTAAACTGTGTTATTTCTGTAACTATTGGATTTGAATAATGTTTTTGATCTGTTAATAGTTTTTTGATTTTTTCGGCAATTTGTTTTTGTTCTTCTGAGTGGTAGAAAATTGCGGACCTGTACTGTGTGCCATGATCAGCTCCTTGTGCGTTTAAAGTAGTTGGGTCATGGAGATTAAAAAATATCTCTACTAGTTTTTCAAAAGAGATTTGAGTTGAGTCAAACTGTATTTGCGTGCATTCCGCGTGACCAGTTTTACCGCCTGATACTTGTTCGTATGTTGGATTTTCAGTCTGGCCTCCTGAGTATCCTGGTAATACAGATGAAACTCCAATTAGTCTTTGAAAAATTGCTTCAGTACACCAAAAGCATCCGGTTGCGAAAGTTGCTGTTTGCATATGTTGTTATTTTAACAGGTAGTATAACTAAATTGAAGCTGATCAATTTTTGATTGATCTTTGGTAAATATTCGGGTAACATTATTTCGATATGAAACCTCTCGCAGATCGAATGCGGCCTCAAAAACTATCTGAATATATTGGACAAAAACATATTTTGTCTGAAGGAAAGTTGCTGCGAAAAACCTTAGAGCAAAAGAGATTGTTTTCAATGATATTGTGGGGGCCTCCGGGGGTTGGAAAAACTACTTTGGCGAGACTTATTGCCTATGAAACCGGTTGCGAATTTTTGGAATTTAGTGCGGTGACAACTGGGATTGCTGAGATTAAAAAGGTGATTGAAGGATTGAGTGGGAATAAATATAAAGACGGGTTATTTGAAACGGAAATTAGTTCACCTGTTGTTTTTATTGATGAAATTCATAGATTTAATAAAGCCCAACAAGATGCTTTTTTGCCGTTGGTGGAAAGTGGAAAGATTGTTTTGATTGGTGCGACTACGGAAAATCCTAGCTTTGAAATTATTGCTCCGCTTTTGTCTCGTGCTCGAGTTTTTGTTTTGCAACAGTTGAGTCAAGATGACCTCAAAGAAGTTGTGGAAAGAGCTTTGAAAGATGAGGTAAATGGTTTTGGCATTTATGACGTGAAGCTTTTGGATGATGCTTTGGATTTTTTGATTGAAGGCTCAAATGGTGATGGACGACGTTTGTTGAATAGCCTTGAGATCGCGGTGATGGTCGAAGTGGAAGGAATAGCGGGTTCAGTTTTAAGTGATCAGGTGACAGCAGTAGCGAGAGAGGATGAAAGTAAAAAGACAAAAGATGGACAGTCAAAATTGCAAATAGTTTTGACTAAAGAAAAAATTGAAGAAGCTTTGCAACACAGGGCACTTGGGTATGACACAGGAGGAGAAGAGCATTACAACACAATTAGCGCTTTTATCAAATCTATGAGAGCAAGTAATCCTAGCGCCGCTTTGTACTATTTGGCAAGAATGGTGGCGGCAGGTGAAGATGCTTTATTTATCGCTCGTCGGATGGTGATATTTGCTAGTGAAGACATTGGAATGGCACAACCTACAGCACTGGTTGTTGCGAATGAAATTTTTAAAGCTTGTGAAACTATTGGATACCCAGAGTGTCAGATTAATTTGGCGCATGGAGTAGTCTATCTTGCTTGTGCTACAAAAGATCGTAGTGCGCATGATGGATACTTTGAAGCATTAGCTGATGTTAAGGCAACCGGAAATTTGCCGATACCTTTAGATTTGAGAAATGCTCCAACCAAGCTTATGAAAAATGAAGGATATGGAAACGATTATGAAATGTATTCTGACAAAGATTTGTTGCCAGATAAATTAAAAGGAAAAAAATATTTTAAGGAGTGATTCTTAACGGAGTGACATTTAATTGTGATTTATATTTTGATGTTGGCATTTGAGTGGAGTTTAATGCATATATTCCTTTCATGCGATTTAAATTTTTCCAATCTCCCCAATATATAGACATTCCTGAAGGGGTATAACCAGCCTAAAACTATTGCTTTATCATAACCAACGTATGTTTCAAGTTTTGTAGATAGAATATAAAATTGACCTTGTTCAAGTCCATTCCAGGCTTCTGAAGTATATCCATACATATGACATTTGCCATCATTTGAAATTAGCTCGTATTAGGATAGTGTTGGATCATCTACACATCCGCTATTTAAAGGGTCTTTGGGCATATCATGAATATAATTTGAATCTAATTCTGAAATCCAATTCTGTTTGTTGTTAATGCTTGTTTCCCATTCTGTTGTTAAAGGATATCTTGAATTAATTTGATAAAATTCTTCAAGTGCATTTTGAATTTTTGTAAGATCTTTTTTTCGATTAGAGTCTCTGATTGTACCAAATATATTGCTGTTTGAGACGGCTTGATTAATTATTACAATAAAAATAATGAATCCGGCAATTAAAAAAGATATTTTGTATAAATTAGTTCGGATTTTCATATCAATATAATAATATGCATATGTTGATCTAATGTGAAGTAGAGAAGATATTGTATGGATTGTTCTAAGTTTAATTACTTAGTTGTCCAATAACTGGATATTTGCGTTTAATAATATCTCCTCCAATTACATTTAAAAGTTTTGATGAGTCTTTGCCAGCAAGATCATGATATGCTGCGCCTGTTTTATAGAAATCTTTTCCTGAAGTTACATCGTAAACGTATCCATTTAAACCTATATAGATAGAGGTGTTTGGATCGTCGCCGTTATATTTTGACAACATAGATTGTGAAAACTTTGGAAGATTTGATGGACTATTTGAGTTGACTGCCCTTAATTGTTGAATTGATCCAATTGAAATACCAATTACCATCAATAGTATTAATGAAAATACTTTTTTATGCTTCTGGATTAATTTCATAATTGTAAAATATCAAATACTTGTGAAATATTTATAATATTTGGTAAATATAATAAATCACCCCAACCAATGCCATTTTCAAGTTTTTGAGGTAATGCATTGTACAATAATATGAAAAAAACTATAGAAAAAATAAAGTAAGCAGAGCAGATCTGCTGTATTGTCGTGTAATTTGATTTTAATTGTTTGCTTAGATAAAACTTACTTATAAAATAAGGTAGAAATGGTATTAACATATAAGTAAGCGCATAGAGAGTTAGTAATATGTAATAAAGCCATTTTATAAATTCAAAGTATGACACCACATCACCTAAAATGTGATGAAAGTGGGCAATCAATGTTCCGATTGCGAACACAAGGATGGATTGAGCGATATATGTGTGAATCTTTTGTTTATGATTTAAGTTTTTGAGCAGATAGTATAGAGAATACAAAAAACATGCCGGAAAAACTAAATAAAATAGAGGGAGAACAATAAAATAGACGTATATATATACTAAAGCTTCCGCCATATATTTTAGTAAGGTGAACAATTAGAATAGACGCAAATTTTTAACGGATTTAAAGCTGTGAATCCTGCGCCACTTGAATTACTTGATTGATGAACTCCGATAGCTCTCCAGATTGAAGTCATATCTTTACCACAAGCATTTTGCAATTTTGAATCACCACCTGGATGCATTCCAAAATACGATGTTAGATTATAAACAGAACCGTTATAGACTGTCCAGCAGTTTGTCTTAGTGTTATGTGAAGCGACTGTGGTTGCTGCGGATGGAGGGGCTGCTGTAGGTACTGGAGTGGCTGGAGCTGGAGTGGCAGGCGCTGGGGTTGCTGTTTTGATTGGAGTTGGAATTGGGGTTGCTGTTTTGATTGCGGTGGGAACAGGAGTAGCACCTGGAATAGTTGGGTTTGGTGTTGGAATTTTGGTAGGAACAGCAGTTGGTGCTGGAGTTTGAGGTATTGGGGTTTGAGTTAAAGGAGTAGCTGTAGGTGAATTTATAGGAATAAAAGCCACCATATACATTGAGTAAGCACGATTAGAATCTTCCGTGGCTGCCTTTAGTGATAGCGTCTGGCCAGTGGTGAAGGATCTTTTGTATTTATATATATCATATAGTCCTTGAATGTTGGATGTATTTTTCCTCACAACATAGTTAGATAAATCATTTTGGGTTGCATATGTAGTTGGTGAGATACGAGTGTAATTATCTACAATAAAAGATGGTGGTGTGGTGTTTTTTATTTTTCTCCATAATACATAGACATTTAAGTTTTGTTTTGCTGTAACGCTCCATTCTAAATCCTTATCGTTCTTTGTAGGAATATTTTGAGGCTGAATATACCCGGCGCCTCTAAGATAATCTGGAATAGATGAAAATGTGAATCTTGAATCAGTTTTATAAATAACCGCACCTTCTTGTAAACAACCTTGATTGAAAGTGTAGTGCTGAGGTTGATTTACTGTAATTAAATTTTGGTAACAGGTGGCGGCTTGGGATGACTCTTTGGTTGTTGCTAACTGACTGTTAACTCTTGTGTAGGTGATTATTATAGTAATTAATATTGAAGCTACAAAAAGTGATAGAAAGATCGCACTCACATGCGAGTTTACAGGCATGTTTAATGTTTTTTTGGAGTAATATTTAAATCCTTTGTCTATTGGCTTTTGCATTTATAATGAATTATAGTTGTAAATATAAGTATATATCAATATGGACAAAACTCTAAGGCGAAAATTATTACGATATTCAAAAATTACTGGATTTTCATTTTTAGCCTGTATAACTATTTTTACTGGAATTTTAATAGGTAGGAAAATATTGGCCAGCGTGTATAGAACAGATAAAAGTTACGAGACGCGAATAATTCCTGGAGCAATGCCAACTCCAGATTCTCGAAATTTATTTGAAAAAATAGTAGATTCGGTCATAGAGCCAAATAATGAACTTAAATCAACATCATTGGATACTAATAAAGCACTTGTTGTGGGAGCAGATGAAATAAAGAGGCAACCTTCAAACTCAAATTCTAGTTCTAGTTGTATCGTGACAATATTTGGTAGCCAATATAACGTCACATCTTTGAAATCAACACATAGTGGAGGAGATGTGTTCAATTGCGGAACAGATATGAGTAGTCAGTATGAAACGCAGCACGGAACTAATTTGAACAGAATGAAAAGTTACTTAATCACAAGTGGTCCGAGAGTTAACAACAGTCCTCAGACTCCAAATCCACCTGTAACCCAAAGTAATGCATGTATTATTACTATTGGCGGAGAGTATTTTGATGTTACTTCTTTACGATACTCACATAGTGGAGGAGACGTTTTTAGTTGTGGAAGCGATATGACTTCGATGTATACGGTTCAACACGGTACTAATATGTCTCGAATGAATGCGTATAGGTTGGCATCGGCAAATAGCACAGCGTTACCAACCAATACACCACGAGCTGGGAACACATCAACACCTATTCCTACCCCAATGCCAACCTTAAATGGTGGTTCGCTTGAAATCGATGAAACTGATGATGGAAATCAAACGCCGAATTTTTAAAAATTTATGAAGAAATTTCTTGGATACTTTGTTATTTGTGTGATGACAGTAAATACTGTTGGACTTTGGTTGTTGTCGAAACAAAACATAGCTTTGTTAATGGAGCAACCTTATCTTGCTGCTTCACAGGTCTTGGCATTAGTTGGAGTACTATTTCTTTCACTGACATTAATTTTATCTGCTCGTCTTAATTTTTTAGAGGATATTTTTGGTGGGTTGGATAAGGATTATATATTGCATCATGTTTTGGGTAGTCTTGGGTTTGTACTAATAGTAAACCACCCATTATTATTGGTTGTTCAGTCTCTTCCTTTGTACTCGATTGTTTTGCAATACTTATTACCTATCGGTGAGCTGTCTATAGTTCTGGGTGTTGTTGCGGTTTATCTTTGCCTATTTTCATTTATATGTATGGTGTTTATCAAACTTCCATATCATATTTGGATAATCACTCATGACCTACTGGCTTTGGCTTTTTTGTTGGGGTCTATACATGCACTTATGATACCAAGTGATATTAGTAATTCCTGGTTTTTAAGAATATGGATGTTGTTTTTTATGATGGCTGGTATTGCTGCTGCTGGTTATATAATTTTCTTATTCCATCGACTCGGTCCAAGATATAAATATAGAATTGTTGGGAGTGAGATTAATAATGACATAATTCATATTTCATTCGAAGCATTAGAGGAAAAAATAAAATTTAAACCAGGTCAATTTGTATACATTAAAATCAAAAACAAAAGAGTTAAGAATGAGTTGCATCCTTTTTCGCCGTCAAACTCGAGTCAAGAGGGATCATTAAGAATTTCTGCAAAAATAGTAGGAGACTATACTAAAACTTTATCTAACTCACAGTTGAATGATATTGCATATATTTATGGTCCTTACGGGCGGTTTGGTGAAATATATGAAAAAGCTACTTCGCCAATGATTTGGATTGGCGGAGGAATCGGTGTTACGCCGTTTATAAGCATGATGCACGAAGAGGCAATACGTAAAACAAATTTACCGATTCAGTTTTATTACACGGCTAGAACAGCCAAGGATTTAACCTTTTTACCAGAGATTAATGCGGTGTTACCGATGACTCCTAGTATTGAATTTTTTGTGTGGGATTCAGAATCTCAAGGTCGATTGAGCGCAGAAAAAATTGAAGTAAATTTTAAGCAGCCCAAGATAAACTACAATATTTTGATTTGTGGTCCTCCGCCAATGATGGAAAGTTTGTGTGATCAATTTCAAAAAATAGGTATTGATCAGGATAATATTATTTTTGAGAAGTTTAATCTCTTATGATAGCTTTAAAAAGCCCACTAAAATTACTGTCGCAGATTGTAATAGTTCTTTTTATATTGACGACTGTTGCGATATTTTTTGCTTCAAAAGTACCTGTTAAAAAAGAGGTTATAATTGTCTATCAGACAGCTGAACCTGAAGCTATCTTGGCTACTTTAATTCCTAAAGGTACACAAACTACAAGAGCTATTACTTTAACACCTAAACTAACGCCAACGTTACTTTCTCGAGTTGCTGTACATAATCAAATTACTGATTGTTGGATGATTATTGATAATAAAATATATAATCTTACAAGCTATTTTGGTTTGCACCCAGGGGGGAATGCAGCTCTATCAAAATACTGCGGAAAAGATGGTTCGATTGCTTTTAAATCTAAGGACAAAAACCCTGTAAGTGAGCATTCTATCACCGCTAAAAAATTATTAACTGAATTTGAAGTGCGCTAGTTATTAAATTGTAACTTATCTTTTGCTTCTTCTTCTTTTGCAAAGAATGTGTAGTAGACAACTGGAATAAAGAGCAACATAAAACTTGAACCCAAGTAGTACTCCTGCGATGATTGCGCCTCCTAATCCTCGCCATAGAGGCTCAGATAGTGTGATAGGGAGTAGTCCTAAAATTGTACAAAGTTTTGTTAAAACAATTGGTTCTAGTCGACTGGAGCCTGCGTCTGCAACTGATTCTAAGAAAGTCATACCTTGTTTTCTATTTAAATTAATTTTATCTATCACAAACATAGAATTGGTGACAATGATTCCGAATAGCGCGAGTACTCCAATTTGTGTACTAACTAGTTTGGTTTCGAGTACTGGTTTTTCGAATGGGCGTAACTCGTCTGTGAGTAATGTGTCAAAAGTAAGGGTGTCAAAATCATAAACTGGTTTGATTGTTTGTTTTTGGACTAAACTTTCAGCCTTTTGTTTTAGCTGTTCGAGTATTGGGCCTGATCTGCCGTGACTAAGTATTTGATCTACGGTTTTTTAAGTGTCATATGATAGTAGGTTGCTGTTTAGCGTAACTGTTACAGGTTTACCAGTATTTAAATTGAAGATGAGAGTTTGATTTTGACGATTTTTGAATTCTTGTTCGAGAAGTTTTTGTAATTGAGAGCGATTTTTGTGTGATACATTTTGATTACCTATGTATGTGTTTGGATATGCTGAGTTGAAATATACTATTTCAATTAGAAGGTATGCGATGAGTGGGGTAAATAGTATAATGAGTATCGTTTTAGATTTTGTAAACATTTGTAATGTTATTATACTCATATTAATTGAAAAAAAGTAATAAATTGTAAACGTTAAACCTTTTTGAAAAGACTTTTTCCGCTCCGACTTCAGACTTACAGAGGAGTCGATTTATAAAGTCTTCAGAGTCGCTCAAAAGTCTTTTCTATAAAGTTTTAAATGTAACTTTGATATATGACTAATGTTATTGAAGTAAAAAATCTTGTTAAGAAATATCATAAGGCTGAGAAGAATGCTGTTGATGGTGTTAGTTTTGATGTCAAAGAAGGTGAGTTTTTTGCTCTTTTGGGACCAAATGGTGCAGGTAAGACTACCACGATTTCTATTTTGACGACAACTTTATCAAAGACTAGTGGTGAGATATTTGTTGCTGGACATGATATTGAGAAAAATTCTAGTGATGTGCGCAAACGAGTGGGGATAATATTTCAAAATCCTAGTTTGGATTTGAATTTAACTGCCGAAGAGAATATCCGCATGCATGCTGTGTTGTATGGTATTTATCCATTTAAAATTACTTTTGGTGCGATGGATGAAGAGTACAAGAAACGAGTTTATGAATTGACTGAGAGATTGGGTTTGGATCGTAAGGAAATATTCAAGCAAATTAAGACTTTTAGTGGTGGAATGAAAAGAAAACTGGAGATTATCCGAAGTCTGATGCATCGTCCTGAAGTTTTGTTTTTGGATGAACCTACCGTTGGACTCGATCCAGCGAGTCGTAATAGTTTGTGGGAGTATTTGCGTGAAGTAAGGATTAAAGAAAAAACTACTATATTTTTGACTACTCATTATTTGGATGAGGCTGAGGATGCTGATACTGTTTGTATTATTAACAAAGGTAAAGTTGTGTCTTTGGATACGCCTGAAAATACCAAGAAACGTTTGACTGAGGAGTATATTGTAATGGATGCGAGTGAGCGTCTGAAATTGCAAATGGAGTTTGAACAAAAGGGTTTACATTTTCAAGATATGGGCGAGCGGTATCATGTGTTTTTGGACGGGCGTGATGCTCAGGAAATTATCAAAATGATTGATACAAAACTGTCTGTTTTGGAGATTCATCAGCCGACTTTGGAGGACGCGTATTTGTCGATAGTGGAGGAGAAGAAATGAGAAATGAATTACAGAGTATTTTTGCCATAGCTTTTAGGGATTTTGTTAAATTTTTGCGAGACAAAAATCGTATTATTGCGACGTTTGTTTTTCCAATTATTTTTATTGGAATTTTGGGTAGTAGTTTCCAGTCGGGACTTGGGCCGAGCCTTGGATATGATTTTAGATTATTTGTTTTTATTGGCGTGATAGCTCAGACTTTGTTTCAGTCGACTGCTGCTGGAATTATTTCTTTGACAGAGGATCGGGAGCAGGATTTTTCGCAAGAAATATTTGTTTCGCCGATTTCTAGATATTCTATTATTGTTGGAAAAATACTTGGTGAGTCTTTGGTGGCGCTTTCGCAAATTGTGGGAATTGTGTTGTTTGGGTTAATAATCGGCGTGCCTTTTGCATTGGGCGGATTACTTTCTATGTTCCCATTCTTTTTGATTTGCTGTTTCTTTGGAGGAGCTTTTGGAATAATTGTAGTTTCGAATCTTGGAAGTGGGCGGGGAGCGCGTGAAGTTTTCCCATTTTTAATTTTTCCTCAATTTTTCTTGGCTGGTGTTTTTAATCCGGTCAAAAATTTGCCACCTGTTTTGGATATTTTGACTTATATTGCTCCGATGCGATATGCGGTGGATATGCTGCGTAGTGTGTATTATGTAGGTAGCCCTGAGTACGACAATGTTGTACGGATGCCTTTGTGGATGAATTTGTTGATTATTGCAGTTTATGGCACCTTGTTTTTGATTGTCGGAACGTTTTTGTTTGTGAGGAAAGAGCAGAACAGGTAATCTATTTAGTGAATTGAATACTCTCAATCATTGTAGAAAAATCATTTAGATTGGCCATTGATCCAGAATATACTACCGTGAATATGTCGTTTGTGTTGGGAATTTTTATGTATCCTGCAAAGTGTGACTTCTTAGTATTGGCGATGATATATCCTTCAAAATTGTTGTTTGTAAAGTAATATGGTTGATCCTGATCATCACAAGTGAGTATGACTTTTTTTAAAGTTATATATTTGTATGTTTGCCAGTTATTCCATGGTGTATTCCAAGCCTGAATATCGCTCGCTGTATGATTCATTAGTTCTTGTAATAAATCGTACTCAACAAAACTTCTCGTGCTGTAAATTTCATCTATTTCTTTTTGCGATTTTTTTAGGTCGGTTTTTTTATATTATCGCCGTTTCTGTTTATTAGATAGAGCTTTGTTTGATGATCAATTTTATACCCTTACAATTTGAAATAGTTTATAAATTGTGGGCATTATACGTTATTTAAATGGTTTGCACTTTTATAAAAGTTGCAAACCTGAGTTATATGAGTATATATAGCGTTGCTGATTTTACGGTGTTTTTTGATTCGACGAATGTTTCTGGTGGTAGCGCTAATTTCATGAACTCGTCTTTGTCATTTGCGTATTGTGAAACATTCAAATTTTTGACTAGTTGGATTGGAATAGGTTTTGTATTTAAGGCACACTGCGAATCTAGTTTGACATAAATTTCTATGTTGAAGTGTATATATGCAAATATCCCTAATTGGACTAGTAATAATGTGAGTATGGTAGCTAATGTGATAGTTATTAGTTTTTGGTGATGCATTAATTTAATTATAATCAATGCCTTTTAACGGAGCCATGATTATAAAAGGTGTCTTTTCCTCCCCTTTATCATCGAAAGATTTAAATGTTTGCTCTATTGGTTCTGTACCCTTACCATAAATGGTCACTTTTACTTCTATAGGTGTGAACTTACCCTCTGATGCATTATCTTCCATAATAACTAAGATCAGATTCCCATCTTTTTCGCTAAGACTTATATTTGAAGAAAAGTTTTTGCCCTTACCGAAAGAATCCGCGCCTTCATATATGGTTACGCCTTCTTCTGGCTTTGTTATTTTGTCTGCTTTTATTTCTGAATCTGGACGGGGTTCACCATTTAAATAGAAGTATGAACTTTGAGGAGATTCGTCTTCGGTTGGATAAAACCCGTGTCCTTGAGACTCCCCATTAAAATACCATCCT
>Ga0163144_10011430_pt1 | contig 18772 bp, 12 predicted proteins | sample OliLak19BULKMAT1_FD_123175 | JGI IMG/M metagenome (GOLD analysis project Ga0163144, IMG submission 123175) | Freshwater microbial mat bacterial communities from Lake Vanda, McMurdo Dry Valleys, Antarctica - Oligotrophic Lake LV.19.BULKMAT1 | ecosystem: Environmental > Aquatic > Freshwater >... | reverse complement strand
CTGCTGCTGGTCACGGACGACGTCCCCGCGCGGCAGCGCGCGGCGATCGTCGACGCCATCACCCGGCAGCCGGTGCGGCTCAGCATTCTTGGCGTCGGGACCGCGGCCGGCGCGCCGATCCCGGACGATGAAGGCGGCTTCATCAAGAACGCCGCCGGGCAGATTGTGGTGGCGGGCTTCGACGCGGCAGCGCTCGAAACCCTCGCGCGCCAGACTCGCGGGGTCTATGCGACGCTCGCCGCTGACAGCCGTGATGTCGATGCGTTGAAAGCGTTTCTCGATGGCCAGGCGGTCGGTGACGTCGAAAGCGCCGCGCAGCGCCAGACCGAGCAATGGCACGAACTCGGGCCGTGGCTGCTGTTGCCGGTGGTGCTGCTGGCGACGCTCGCGTTCCGGCGCGGCGTGCTGGTCTGCCTTATGCTGTTGCCGTGGCTGGCGAGCCCGGACGCACAGGCCATCGACTGGTGGTTCACGCCCGACCAGGCCGGCCAGCGCGCCTTCGAGCGCAAGGACTATGACATTGCCGCGCGGCGCTTCGAAGATCCCGCCTGGCAGGCCGCGGCCCGTTATCGCGCGGGCGAGTTCGAAGCGACTGCCCGCGCCCTCGATGGCCGTGATGATCCGCAATCGCTGTACAACCGTGGCAATGCGCTGGCCCGCCTTGGCCAGTTCGACCGGGCACTCGCAGCCTATGACGCCGCGCTGAAAGCACAGCCCGCCCACGACGACGCGCAGTACAACAAGACGCTGATCGAAGACCTGCTGCGCCAGCAAAGCGAATCCGATCGGCCGCAGGAGCAGGACAAGCAGGAAAAAAGCGACGGCGAGCAGGGCGACCAGGGGGGCGAAGATGGCCAGGGTCAGGGCGCAGGCGAGAACCAGCAGGGCCAGGCCGGCGAACGTGAATCGGATATGACGCCTCCGTCGGAATCTGGCGACGAAGCAAGCCAGGAGCAGGACAGCGACGCCGAACAGGCCGGCAAGTCGCAGGCCGGTGAACAGGATCAGGCGAGCGGCAATGCCAACGCCGCGACTGACGACATGGCCGAACAGGACGCCGAGGCCGCGCAGGCTGACGCCCGTAACGAAGCCGCCGGCAATCGCGAGGAAGCGATGGCCGCCGAGCAGTGGTTGCGCCAGGTGCCCGACGATCCCGGCGGCCTGTGGCGGCGCAAGTTCAAGTATCAGTACCAGCAACGATATGGCGGACAAACTGGGAGCGCTGAGCCGTGGTGAGAATACTGTTGGCCCTGGTGTTGACGCTCGTCACGACGCTGACAGGCGCTACGGACGCACCCACGGTGCGCCTGCGCGTGGATCCCGATCCGCCGCCCGCCACCGAGTCTTTCGCACTCGTGTTCGAGGCGCAGGGCGCGGTCGACGCCGATCCGGATTTCGCGCCGCTGGAGGAAGATTTCGAGATCCTCAGCCGCAACCAGCAGACGTCGCTGCAGATCGTCAACGGTAAACGCACCCGCAGCACGCGGTGGATCCTCAACGTGCTGCCGAAGCACGGCACCCCGCTGACGGTGCCGGCCATCCGGTTCGGCAAGCTGTCGACGCCGCCGCGCGCCGTCGAGTTCGCGACGGCAACGGACACGCCGCAAAGTCCGGATGACGGGCTGTTCCTTGAAGTCGAGGCGACGCCGGCGACGCCGTATGTACAGCAGCAGGTGATCTACAGTCTGCGTCTGTGGCGACGCTTCGAGATCAGTAATGCATCGCTGTCGGAACCTGAACTGAGCGCGGACGCGATCGTGAAACCGATCGATGAAGATCGCCGCTTCGAAGCGACCCGCAATGGCAAACGCTACGACGTCATCGAGCGCCGCTTTGCGCTCTTCCCGCAGACCAGCGGCAAGGTGACGATCAAACCGGCGGTGGTGACCGCGCAGGTCGTCACGCGCGGCTTCTCGCTGTTCGACAGTTTCTCGCAACCGGTGGCGACCAGGCGCGTGGTCTCGACGGCAATCGATCTCGCGGTCAAGCCAATCCCGCCGACCTTCCCTGCCGGTACCTGGCTGCCCGCGCGCCAGCTGAGCCTGAACGAAGACTGGCTGCCGGCCGGCAAAAGCGCGAGGGTCGGCGAGCCGCTGACGCGCACGCTGAACCTGTGGGCCGACGGCCTGACCGCCGGTCAATTGCCGCCGCTCGAAATGGCGGCGGTGTCCGGTCTGAAGCTCTATCCCGATCGTCCGCAGACCAGCGAGCAACAACAGGCCTCGGGCTATAGCGCGGTGCTGCAGCGCAAGACCGCGATCATTCCGGTTGAAGCCGGCGAATTGCGACTGCCGGTCATCGAGATCCCATGGTGGAACACGCAGACCGATCAACTCGAGTTCGCGCGCGTGCCGGCGTCGACGCTGACCAGCGCCGCGGTGCCGGGCATGGCCCCGGCAGCGCCGGCGGTCACCCCGACGCCTGCGGCCGGGTTGCCCGTGGCTGAAGCAGCGTCATCCCCGGCCTTGTCGATGGCGGGTGGCAACGCGTTCTGGCAAACCGTCGCCCTGCTCGCGGGTGCGGGCTGGCTGATGACACTGGCGCTGTGGCGGTGGCGCCCGGCGGCCGCGTCGATGCCAGCAGTCGCCACCGACGAGGCCGCCCCGCTGGCCGCACGCGTGCGCGAGGTAGACGCGAGTTTCGCCAGCGGTGACGCACAGCGCGTCGCCGCTGCCTTGCTGCGCTGGGCTCTCGGGCGCTGGCCGCAGTCGCCACCGCGCAGCCTCGGCGCGCTGGCCGCGCGCTGCGACGGTGAACTGGCACAGGCCTTGTGGGGCCTCGACAGCAGCCTGTATCGCCCCTCTGCTGCGGGCAGCGATCTCGCGGCCTTGCAGCGCCTGTGGCAGGCCGAGCGTGTGCGTCGCAAGCCCGTGACGGGTACGACCGCAGCCGCGCTGCCAGCGTTGTACGCGCCCACGCCTTAGCAGGCTGTCGGCACACCGCCGCGACGCGGACTTTGCAGCGGGCCTGCTCGGGACTTGCATCAGGCTGCTGCGACAATGCGCGATACTCAATGTCGATGCCTGCCTCGCGAGTCAGGTCACACCGCTCGCGCAGCACGCCGGGCAGTCCCACGTCCTCCTGCACTTGCGCTTGCGCTGGCCAGATCGCGCTGCCTACACTTGCCGCGCGCCGGCAACGTCACTGCGTGAATTAAATCTATAAGCGCTGTCGCGCGTCAGGAGGTACTCCCTTGTCGCTGATGACGGCGTCCGTGCTCGCGGTGGACGACAACGCGACGATCCGCAAGGCCATCGCGATGCGTCTTGGCGCCAGAGGCTATCGCGTGGTCACCGCCGCGGATGGCCCGCAGGCGCTGCTGGCCATTGAGCAGGAAGTCTTCGACCTCGTGCTGCTCGATCTGAAGATGCCCGGCATGCGCGGTGACGAGGTCCTGAAAACGCTCCGCGAACGCTATTCGGCAACGCAGCTGCCCGTCATCATGCTTGCCGCCAGCGACGACAAGCAGGACATCGCGCGCAGCATGGCACTGGGCGCGAATGATTACGTGGTGAAGCCGGGCGATCTGCCCGTGCTCATTGCGCGCATCAACACCCAGATCTCCCTGAAAGACACGGCTCGGCGCCTGCGCGAGCATGAACTCGCCGCTGACGCCGCTCACACGGGGCTGGTGCTCCGCGACGCCGGGCGTTCGCCGGTGGGCAGTGCCTGGTCAGGCGCCACGGCCAGCGAACTCGATCAGCGTTTCCAGTTGCTGTACGACAACACGCCTTTGACCTGCTTCACGCTGAGCCGCGATCTGGAAATCCTGTTTGCGAACCGCTTCGGCGTGCAGATACTCGGTTACCAGACCCACGAACTGCTAAACCATTCGATTCTCGATTTCTATGCCCCACCGGACGCTCCGTTCGCCGCCGAATACCTGCTCGGCGCACTGGCGCTGCCGTCACGCCTGCATCGCTGGGAAATCCGGCGTCGCAAACGCAACGGCGAGTTGGTCTGGATGCGCGAAACCGCGCGCGTCATCAGTCATGGCAGCGACACGCTGATCCTGATGACCTGCGAGGACATCGACGACGCCTACAAGCTTTCTGAAAAGCTGACCTATCACGCGTCGCACGACGAGCTGACTGGCGTCGCCAATCGCAAGGTTCTCGAGGAGCGGCTGGGCCGGGTGCTTGAAAGCGCGGTCATCGAGGGTTCCGAGCACACGCTTGCCATCATCGACATCGATCAGTTCAAAATCATCAACGACACCTGTGGGCATGCCGCGGGCGACGAACTGCTGCGTCAGGTCACGCGGCTGCTGCGTCAGCTGATTCGCACACGCGACACGCTGGCGCGCATCGGTGGCGACGAGTTTGCGCTGCTGCTCGAGGACTGTCCGTTGCGCGATGCCGCAGAAACCGCCGAAGCGGCGCGTCAGGCGATTGAAGCCTTCGTGTTCGACTGGGAACATTCAACGCACCGAATATCAGTCAGCGTCGGTCTGGTGGCGCTGAATGGGCAGTGTGACAGCGTGATGAACGCGCTCAGCATGGCTGACACGGCCTGCTATGCCGCGAAAGATTCCGGCCGCAACCGCCTGCATGTCTATCAGCTCGACGACGCGAAAGTCGTGACCCGTCACGGCGAGATGCGCTGGGCCACGCGCATCAATGACGCCTTGCGCGAGGATCGCTTCGAGCTCAGCTTGCAGGACATCGCGCCGCTCGCGGGCGACGCTCACGGCGACCACTACGAACTGCTGATCCGCATGCGCGATGAAAACGGTGGGCTCATCATGCCCTGCGAATTCCTGCCGGCAGCCGAGCGCTACAACCTGTCGGGCAAGATTGATCGCTGGGTGATCGGCCACGCGCTGGCCTGGCTCGGCGCGAATCCCGATCTGCTGACACGCCTGCACCTGTGCAGCATCAACCTGTCCGGTCAGTCCTTCGGCAACGACGAGGTCTTGCGCTATATCCTCGACCGGCTCGACCACAGTGCCGTCGAAGCGTCCAAACTCTGCTTTGAAGTCACGGAAACGGCGGCCGTTTCCGATATTGTGCAGGCCACCCGCTTCATGGCCACCCTGCGCGAACGCGGCTGCCTGTTCGCGCTGGATGACTTCGGCAGCGGCTTTTCGTCGTTTGCCTACCTCAAGAATCTGCCGGTGGATTTCCTGAAGATCGACGGCAGCTTCGTGCGCGAGATGGCCAACGACTCGACCGATCTCGCCATGGTGAAGTCGATCAATGACATCGGCCACGTGATGGGCAAGAAGACCATCGCCGAGTGCGTCGAGGACGAGCACGTGCTGGCACTGCTGAAAGTCGTCGGCGTCGACTATGCGCAGGGCTACGAAATCGGCCGCCCGACCCCATTGCGCCTGTTACCCAATTCGAAGCCCGCCCTTTCCCACTAAGGACCCTGGTCAACATTATCTTTACATGCGGCTGTTCCTGAGCGGCTGCCGCGGCGTTGCGTTGCTCGGCAACAGCTCCGCTATTGCCTGCCAATCGCGCCTTGCCGCAACCCCTCAGGAACACCCTCGAGGGTGACAAGATAATGTTGACCAGGGTCCTAAGCCCTGTATGCCGCTGAACTGCGGCCGCCATCACAGCTTGTGCGCCGTGGCAGTGACCAACGTCACAATCGTTCACGGGCGACATGGTGAGTGGCCGTGGTGTGCACTATTCCTATCCTCGCAGGCAAAGATTCAAAGCCAAGCAATTTACCAACCAGCCGCTACATCACGATATGCAGAACACCCACATGGCCAGAATTACGCGACTCGTGCCGCCCCGTGCGACGGCGCTTCTGACCGAGTGCCACAAGCTCGTGAAGGAAGCGTTGCCGCCCCTGCTGAAGGTTTTCGTCGATCGAGTCGACGACACCTTCTTCGAACTGGCGAACAAGGCCGACAACTCGCAACGTCAGCAGCTGTTCTTCGACGCGATGCGCGAGCTGCGGCTGAAACGCCCGCAGCTTGAGCGGGAGTTCTATTCGAGCATCGAAGCCAATCTCGAACGCGCGGTCAACCCACCGAACCGCAAACTGGCTCCCGTTGCAGTTCAGCCTGAGTTGGAGCTGTCGCTCTTGGGCGTCGACGACGTAGAGGCGGATCTGGCCGTCACGAATGTGGTGGAAAGCCTTGAAACCCGGGCAAAACAGGCGCTTTTCGCGCTTGACCAGCGAATTGGACATCTGCTGAGCGAGCCGCACCTCGGCAGCGACGCCAACCCGTTCGGCCCGCAAGCGCTCGGCAGGGCGCTGCGCGCGATGGCCGATGGCCTGACCTGCGGCGTCGAAGTGAAAATCACGTTACTGAAGCTGTTCGACCGCCACGCAGCGACGGGGATCGCGGAGATGTACCGCGCGCTGAACGAATTCCTCGTGCAGCAAGGCATCCTGCCCAAACTCACCCCCGGCTATGCCCGCCACGGCGCGCCGCGCACGCGAGTCATCATCGAGACCGACGAGGGTTCGACCGAGGCGGCGGGTGACGATGTCTTTGGCACCCTGCAGAAGCTGATGCATAACGGTCCGGCGGCGCTGAACGCGGCGCTCGGCCTGGGCGGCACTCCTGGTCAGGCGCGCGGCGCCGCGGGGTATGGGCACGGTGCTGCGTTTGGCGTGGGTGCAGGCGGCGTGGCTACGGGCCTGCCGGGCGGCCATGCAGGGGGTGGCGAGAGCGGCATCGTCGGGACCGGCGGCTTGCCGGGCCTCGACGGCGGCCTGGCAGGGCCGGGCGGCAGCGTGCCGGTCCCGACCGCCGCCCTCATCACCGGCCTCACCCAGCTCCAGCAGGGCAGCCCGCTCAGCGGCGAGTTCGCCAACCTGGCGAATGTCGATCCGGCGCTGGTGACCAGCGGCGCCGTGAACGTGATTCGCGCCATGCGCGAGCACGGCGTCGGCGCCGGCATCAGCGATACGGACACCCTGACGCTCGACATCGTGGCCCTGCTGTTCGATTACATCCTCAAGGACGCCTCGATCGCGGACGCGATCAAGGCCTTGATCGGCCGGCTGCAGATCCCTTATCTCAAGATCGCCCTGCTCGACAAGGGCCTGTTCTCGAAGAAATCGCATCCGGCGCGTCGTCTGCTCGACGCCATGGCCGAAGCTGCGGTGGGCCTCGGCGAAGCGGCGCTGGCGCACGATTCGCTGTACGAAAAAATTGCCTATGTCGTCGGGCGCGTGGTGGCGGACTTCGACAGCAACCTCGAACTGTTCACGCAGCTGCTGTGCGAGTTTGAACTGTTCATGGCCGACGATCTCGCCTCGACCCAGCGCCGCACCGAGATTTCCACCAAATCGCTGCGGACCCGCGAAAAAGTGGTGATGGCGAAGCTGGCGGTCGACGCAGCCGTGAAGCAGCGGCTCGAGCAGGCCGACACCCGCGAGTTCGTGCGCCAGTTCGTGCAGGACTACTGGCGCCAGATGCTGATCGTCACGCATGTTGAAGAAGGCATCGAGTCCGGGGCCTGGCAGTCGCGGCTGAATGTGATCGACGAACTCGCGTGGTCCGTGCAGACCAAAACCACGCCGGAAGAAAAGAAGGAACTGACCAGCCGCCTGCCCAAGCTGCTCAAACAGCTGCGTGCGGGCATGCATGAGATGGAGATGGATCCGCTCATCTGCTCGAAGTTCCTGACGATGCTCGCCTGCGTGCACGTGGTGTCCGTCAAGCAGGTCGAGGAAGCCACACTGGCCGAACGCAAACTGCTCAAGCGGGAATACGAACAGGGCGCTGCGCTGGCGGCCGAGCAGTCCGAGGAGGAGTTCGTCAAGCAGGCATTGAACCGGCTGCTGGCGCGGAAATCGATCGACGCCGATACCCTCGACATCGACCTCTCGGCTTTCGAAGCCGCGCCCGCCGCGGCCGACATCGCCGAGGAGATGACGGCCGAGAATCCGGACGACAACGCCTTCATCGAGCAGGTCATGGAGCTCGACCTCGGTGACTGGCTGGACCTGGTCACGCTGGACGGTGACGCGGTGCGGGCGCGGTTCACCTACATCAGCCCGGTCACCGGGCGTTACCTGTTCACCGACCGTCAGGGCAACAAGGCCTTCGACCTCAACTTCGATGAACTCGTGGCCTTTTTCCGCCGCGGCGCCGCAACCCGCGTCAGCCAGCAACCGGACCCGCTGTTCGACCGCGCGATCGGCGAACTGATGGGCAGGCTGGAGCATCAGGCGGTCGCCTGAGGGCGACCCGGAGGACCAGCCAGCCGCGCGAGGCCCGGCGTGCCGTCATCCTTGCCTTCGCAAGGCCCCGTCATTGGCTGACGACAAATTTCGTTAAGTCATTTAAATTCATATTCTTATAAGCCTTCCCCTCCACGGGCGGAGCTCACGCTGTGGGTCAATTGCGTGACCCGTTACCCAATGCCCCGGCATCGACACAAGCTGTTGAACACACAGGAAAGCGGTCTTTTTCCGGTAATAACTCGCGGAATGCGGCCGCACCGGTTAACAGGAGTGTGTGACAGTCGTGATACTTCGCCTCATGTCGCCAGCAAAAATAATCGCGGATGGATGGCTTCAAGAAAGCAGCAGTCAGGCCCCGGTCAAAGCTCCTGGGGCGGGCCGAACGCTTTTTCGGTAATGGCTCGCGGAATGCGGCAGCGCCCCTAACAGGCATGTGTGACATGCGTCATACTCCCACCCACGACGACCGCAAAAATAATGGCGGTTGGAAGGCTTTAGGGACGGCGAAAGCCGAGCACCGGTCGCGGAGCCGGGCTCAATAGGGAAATGTCTTGGCAATCTTTAGAAAAGGATCAGGCTATGAAAATGAACAAGAAAATGCTGGGCGCGGTGGTGGGCACAGCCATGCTGGCCGGCACATCACTCGCCGCGCAGGCATCGACGGTGACGTTCAGCAATATGGCTGACGGTAACAACGCCGCACTGTATTTCGACATCGCTACCACGACGATTTCCGGCAACACGATAACGCTGGGTATCAATAACTTCACCGCGGACGGCGCGCTCCCGACCAGCCTCTCGGCGCTGGACACCTTCTCGTTCCTCGTAACCGCACCAACGGGCTTCATGATCACGAAAGTGACCTACACCGAGTCCGGCACCGGCCAAACGACGGGCGGCGTTGCACTGGCCACGGGTTCCATTACCGCTGACGGCACACCCAAGAACTTCCTGACGCAGCTGTTCACACCAAACACCGGCTTGAGCAACTGGTCGATCGGCGGCGCGGTCGACATCGCGGACAAGGACTCGATTGCCGTCTCGATCGTGAACAGCCTGTTCGCCGTGTCGTTCGACCCGACCCAGGTGTCAACCATCTCCAAAACCGGCGCCTCGATCTCCATCGAAGTCGCCCCGATTCCGCTGCCGCCGGCAGTGTGGATGCTGGGCTCCGCGATTGTGGGCCTCGTGACCGTGGGCCGCCGCAAAGCCGCCTGAGTCAGACCAGCGTCGCTGATGGTGAAAAGGCTGGGTAACCCCCGGCCTTTTTGCTTTGGTTCTCCGCAGCGCGGCTGGCAGCGCTGAGCGGATTGCGTTTATAGTCCCGTCTCGCCGTTTCAGCAACATCAGTCCAGAGCGCTGCCGATGCCCGACAGGGCTCCTCCCGCCATCGCACCGATCGTCGACGCCACGAGCATCACAATGAGCCTTGGCGGGAGAACAATACTCGAAGAGCTTTCGTTCCAGGTGGCCCGCGGCGAAGTCTTTGCCATCATGGGCGCCAGCGGCGCCGGCAAATCGACGCTCCTGCGCACGCTGGCGGGCCTCGCGCCACCGGTCACAGGCCACATCCGGCTATTCGAGCGCGACATCTACGCCCTCCCCGCGCGCGAGCTCTTCGCACTGCGCAAACGTATCGGCGTCGCGTTCCAGGGCGGCGCCCTGCTGAGTGCATTGACCGTCATCGAAAACGTTGAACTCCCGCTCAGGCTGAACACCCAGCTCGACCCCGCGACCATCCGGATCATGGCGCATCTGAAGCTCGAGCTGTTGAATCTGCGCCAGGTCGACCACCTCTATCCCTCGCAGCTGTCCGGCGGCATGGCCAAACGCGTGAGCCTCGCCCGCGCCGTGGTGATGGACCCTGAGCTGGTGCTCTTCGATGAACCGGCCGGCGGGCTGGACCGGCAGAACGCTGCTGAACTCGACGCCTTGATTCTCAAGCTGCGCGCGGCGATGAAATGCAGCTTCGTCGTCGTCACGCACGCGCTCGACAGCGCGCTGGGCATCGCCGACCGGATTCTGATCATTGCCGACGGCCGCGCGCTCGCGCTCGGCACACCGGCCGAAATTCGGGCGCAGGACGACAGCCGCATTGCGACGATGTTTGGGCGCATGGACGCCGCCCTGCCGGCCGAACGCACAGCCTACCTCGACCGCCTGACAGATGGTCTGTGACGGGCGCTCGATGAACCCATTGCGCTACCTGCATCAGCGCATTGCGGGCCTCGGCGCGATGGGGCTCTTTCTGATTCATGTCCTGCGCGTACTCCCCGCGCCCGCCGCGCGCGCCGGCATGCTCGCCAAGCAGATCGTGCACATCGGCAGCCGCTCCATGGGCTTGATGCTCATTGCCGGCGCCTGCGTCGGGGCGATGCTGTCGGTCCAGCTCTTCGACACGCTGACCCGCTTTGGCTCACCGTCGATGCTCGGCGCGGCCGTCGCCATGAGCCTGATTCGGGAACTCGGCCCGGTACTGGCGGCGCTGATCGTCCTTGGGCGTGCAGGTTCGATGCTGACCGCAGAGATTGCGGGCATGCGCGCCAGCCAGCAGATCGACGCGCTGACCTGCATGGCCATCGACCCGTTGGCCTATCTGATGGTGCCCCGCCTCCTGGCCTGTGTGGTCAGCCTGCCGCTGCTGACCGCCCTCTTCGATGTGGCGGGCCTGGCGGGCGGCGCGCTCGTGAGCGTGCTGAGCTTCAGTGGCAGCGCGAGCCTGTTCATCGACAGCGCAGCGAACGGCATCGTAGCCGACGACATCCGGATGGGGCTGACGAAGTCCCTGGTGTTCGCAGCACTGATCGCCTGGATCTGTCTCGGCAAGGGCTATTTGGGCACGGCGCTGAGGGGCACGGAAGATGTCAGCCGTGTCAGCGCCGACGCGGTGGTGATAGCATCAATTGCGATCCTGGGCACCGATTACCTGCTGAGCGCGCTGATGTCATGACCGCCGAGCCTCGTTCATCAAACCCGTTTGCTCTGGGCCTGCTGATGCTGGCCGGCCTTGGCTGCCTGGCCTGGCTCGCTTTGCGGCTGGGTGACTGGCAGTCACCATTCGCCCGTCACTACGAACTGACGGCACGCTTCGTGTCCGCTTCCGGGCTGCGCGAAGGCGCGTTTGTCGAAATCGCTGGCGTGCGGGTGGGCAGCGTGGCCGCCATCGCGTTCGATTCGGCGCGCTACGAGTCGGTGGTCACGTTGCGGCTGATCCCCGGCTTCGAACTGCCGGCCGATGCCATTGCGTCGATACGCACGTCGGGACTGATTGGCGATAAGTTCGTGCGCATTACACCGGGGGGCGCAGCGGAAACCTTGCCGTCGGGTGGCGAGATCGTCGACACGGAGTCGTCGATCAACATCGAGGAACTGATCAGCAAGTACATCTTCGAGAGCGGCGATCAATGAGGACCGTCCGCAACTGGCTGGGCCCGCGCGACGCGCGCATCTGGCGGCTGCTCCTGGCCGCGCTGTTGACGTGTGCGCAGTGCGGCGTGCAGGCCGGGCCGGCGGCGTCACCGACGACGGTCGTGCGGCAGACGGTCGCCGCGGTGCTCGACATCGCGCAGCAGGCCGGCCCCGCACCGGCCCAGCGTGCCGCGGCACTCGCCATCGTCAAACGCCATTTCGATTTTGAATCCATGTCGCGCCGCGTGCTGGCCACCCACTGGGCCGCCGCTACACCGGCTGAACGCGCGCAATTCGTCGAGCTCTTCACCGAACTGCTGACGCGCACATACTGGCGGAAAATCGCGAATTATCGCGGGGTGCCGGTCGAGTACGTCGGCGAACGCGTGCGCGAGGACGGCTACGCCACGGTGGCGACGCGCGTGAAGATCGACACGGCGACCATCCCGGTCGACTACCGGCTGCAGCGCACGGCCGCGGGCTGGCAAGCCTATGACGTGTCCATCGAACAGGTGAGCCTCGTGCGGAACTACCGCGGCAGCTTTCAGGACATCGTGCGCAAGGACGGTATCGAGGGCCTGCTCGCACAGATCGCGCGCAAGGTGGCGGCGCTGCCGACGCAGTAGCCGGCGGCGAGCGCGTTTCCCGGCGTCTGTTGCGTGCTGAAGCAGCGCGTGCTGCCGGTGCTCCCGAGCCCGGATTGCGCGGTGCTCCTTGCGGGCGACGAGATGCAAGGTAGAGGTCCACGTCGCCGGGCCGCAGCGAAGCGAAATGCGGGGGACGGCGTTGGTAGCGAAAATCGCCGCCCTGCCGGCGTCAGCCGGGAGACTTAGCGGGGGGCCGGGGTGCTGCTCTGGTGCTTCGCGATGCGCCCTTCGAGATCGCGCAGCAGCCCGTCCACGCCTTCCGCCTTCACGATCGCATCGAAGGTGTTGCGATAATTGTTGACGAGGCTGACACCTTCGATAACGACGTCATACGCAAACCAGACGCCGTCGTTGTTCTTGAGCTTGTAGTCGACTGGAATTGTGCTGGCATCGGTCCTGATGACGGTGTTCACCACGGCGCGCGGGCCATCGATGGTTTCCTTCGTGACCTCCACCCGCTGGTTCGTGTAAGACTCAATCTTCGAGCGGTAGGTGTCCTCGAGATACTGCGAGAAGAATTCGACGAACTGGCGCTTCTCTTCTTTCGTCGCTGCCTGCCAGTTCCGCGCGAGCACGCTCTGCGACATGCTGCGGAAATCGAAGCCTTCGTTAATGATGATGCCTATCTTGCGCCATTTTTCCGTGCGCCCGGCGTCTTCCTGCTGCAGCACCTCAACGATGGCGGACACCGTCTGCTCGACGCGCTGGGTTGGCGTGGGCGCAGCGCTGGCGAAGCCGGCCGCCAGGCACATCAGCGCGCCGAACACCCAGTGCCGTACCGGCCCATTGCTCCGCGTTCCCGCTGTGCTGTGCATGCCGATGGCTCCTGCGCTGTTGCGACGTTTCAATGGCTGGCCGTCCGAATGGCGATCGTGACCTGCTCGTCCCCAATTTCGACGACTGCGGACAGCTCGCCGCCCGGATGCTCCGCCGCGCGTATATCGTGCGCGAGCACTTCGCCGGCAATATAAGCTGTTTGCGCATCCAGCGCGCTCATGACTCGCGCCGGTGCCTTGATCTCGACGACGATGCGCGCGGTCAGTGCAAGGTCGAGAGTCTTGCGCATGCTCTGAATCACACGCACCGCTTCGCGGGCCAGGCCCTGTTCACGCAGGTCCTCGGTCAGCTCGACATCGAGTGCCACTGTCACGGCGTCGTCCTGGGCAACGAGCCAGTGGCCAATCTCTTCGCTCTGGATATCGACCTCCGCCAGCGCCAGCTGGAGGGGCGCGCCGTCGACGACAATCTCGTAACTGCCGGCGGCGATGAAGCGGGCGACTTCGTCGTTTGTCAGTGCGACGATGGCGGCCGCGGCGGCTTTCATCTGTTTGCCGAGCCGCTCGCCCAGCCGCTTGAAATTCGCCCGCGCCGAGCGGCGCACGAGCGCGCTGCTGTCTTCGATGGCCTCGAGCGCCCGGACGTTCACTTCGTCGAGAATGATGTCGCGGACCGCCGCGAGCGCGTCAGGCGCCACCCCTCCCGCGCCGGCGACGAGCAGAATGCGCGACAGCGGCTGGCGCACGTTGATCCCGGCACGGTTGCGCAGCAGCAGCGTCAGCGACACGACGACGCGGGCAAGCCCCATGCGGGCTTCGAGTGCTGGCAGGATCAGAGAGGGGTCGACGAGCGGGAACGCCGCCATGTGCACCGACGGGCTGCTTTCACGGCCGCTCGTGTCATTCAACGCGCGGAACAGCCACTCGCCGAAGAACGGCGCAATCGGGCTCATCAGCTTCGCCAGCGCGACGAGGCATTCGTAAGTCGTCTGGTAGGCGCAGAGCTTGTCGTGTCCGGTGGTGCTGCCGCCCTTGCGACTGGCCCAGAACCGGCTGCGCGAGCGCCGGATGTACCAGTTCGACAGCTCTTCGACGAAAGTCTCGACCGCGCGCGCCGCGCGCGTGGCATCGTATCCGTCGTAGGCGTCGTCAACCGCCGCGATCGTGGAGTTGAGGCGGCTCAGAATCCACTGATCGAGTTCCATGCGCGCGGCGCCGGGGACGACCGGCTCACGCCCGTCGAAACCGTCGATGTTTGCGTAGCTCGAGAAGAACTTGTAGACGTTCTCCAGCGTGCTGAACAGCTTGTTGCGGGTTTCCTGCAGCCCGCGCGGTGCGAACTTCATGTTGTCCCACGGCGGGGAGTTGCTCATCATGTACCAGCGCACGACATCCGCGCCGTGTTCGGCCACCACCTTGAAGGGGTCAATCGTATTGCCCTTCGACTTCGACATCTTCTCGCCTTTTTCATCGAGAATGAGGCCGTTGACGACGCAGTTGCGGAACGCTACCTGGTCCATCACCAGCGTGGCGATGGCGTGCAGCGTGTAGAACCAGCCACGGGTCTGGTCGAGCCCTTCGCAGATGAAGTCGGCCGGGAAGCTGCGCTCGAAGATTTCCCTGTTCTCGAACGGATAGTGCCACTGCGCATAGGGCATCGCGCCGGAATCGAACCAGACGTCGAGGACGTCCTGCACGCGGCGCATCGTGCCGCCGTCCGGCGCGGGCCACACGAGTGTGTCGACAAACGGGCGGTGCAGATCGAGTGCGTCGGTCGGCGGGAGATCGGCGCCGCATTTCGCGCGCAGTTCCTCGATGGAGCCGATCACTTCGAAATAGGTCGAACCCGGCTTGTCCGACACCCAGATCGGCAGCGGCGTGCCCCAGTAGCGCTTGCGGGACAGCGCCCAGTCGACGTTATTCTCGAGCCAGTTGCCGAAGCGCCCGTCGCGGATCGCCGACGGATGCCAGTTGATCGTACGGTTCAGTTCAACGAGCCGATCGCGCACGGCCGTGGTGCGAATGAACCAGCTGTCGACCGGATAGCTCATCAGCGGCGTGCCCTTGCGCCAGTCGTGCGGGTAGTTGTGCAGATAGGAGTCCTGACGGAACAGGAGCCCACGTGCCTGCAGATCGCGATTGACGACGCGATTCGCATCCTTGAACCACAGGCCTTCGACGAGCGGCGTGCCGGCGAGGAACTTGCCGTCCGGCCCCATCGGGTTCAGCAGCGGCAGGCCTTCGAGCTTGCCCACCTCGAAATCTTCAGCGCCGAAGGCCGGCGCGATGTGCACGATGCCGGTGCCGTCCCCGGTGGACACATAGTCCGCGGCGACGACCCGCCACGGCTTGCCCGCCGTCGGGACATCGTCCAGCGTGAACAGGCGCTCATAGCGCAGGCCCACGAGATCGCGACCGCTCATCGTCGCCAGTACTTCGTGGTCCTGGCGCAGCGCTTCGAGACGCGCTTCGGCGAGAATCAGGACTTCACCGCCGTCTGCGCCGAGCCGGACTTTCGCGTAGCGGATGTCCGGCCCCACCGCCAGCGCGACGTTCGAGATCAGGGTCCATGGCGTGGTCGTCCAGGCCAGCAGACTCACACCCGGCTGGTCGATGACATTGAAGCGGACAAAGACGCTGGGGTCGGTGACTTCCTTGTAACCCAGGCTGACCTCATGCGACGACAGCACCGTGCCGCTGCCCGGGCTGTACCACTGGATCTTGTGCCCCTTGTACAGCAGACCGCGCTCGTGGATGCGCTTGACCAGCCACCAGACCGATTCGATATACGAAGTCTGATAGGTGACATAGGGGTCGTCGAGGTCGACCCAGTAGCCGATTTTGCGCGTCAGATCGTCCCAGTCTGTCTTGTACCGGTTGACGCTCTCGCGGCAGGCGCGGTTGAACTCGGCGATGCCGTAGGCTTCGATCTGGGCGCGACCGTCGAGGCCGAGCGCTTTCTCGACCTCAATCTCCACCGGCAGGCCGTGTGTGTCCCAGCCGGCCTTGCGATAGACGCGAAAACCCTTGAGCGTTTTGTAACGGCAGAACAAGTCCTTGATGGTGCGGCTCAACACGTGGTGAATGCCGGGGCGGCCGTTGGCAGTCGGCGGCCCTTCATAGAAGCTGAAGCCCGGCGCGTGCTCGCGTTCGGCCACGCAGCGCTCGAAGATGCGTTCGTCGTCCCACCAGCGCAGCACGTCGCGTTCGAGGTCGGGCAGGGACAGGGTTTTCGTTTCCGGGAAGCCGTTGGACATGACGTGATCTGGACCGCTGCGAGGCCGCCGCGACACGGAGCCGGGGGAGCCGGAATTAAGGGGTAATTCGGCGGCGATTATACCCCAGCCACCGGCCCGCCCGGAGGCCTGGCAAGGCCCGACCCGGGCGGACGCTAGCGCCACATTCGGCTGTTCCTGAGCGCTTGTTGTGACAGGAAAATTTCGACCCGGGTCCTTAGGACCATTCTGCCCGCTCGGTTATGCTAGGCCGCACGCGCAGGCATGGCAGGAGGACACCGGTGAGCGACAGACTGGTTATCGAATTCCTGGAATTCGTCGAGGGGCAGCATCGGCAGTCGTTCAGTGAACTGCTGGACAAGATTCTGATGAAGTCGCGCCTGCTGACCAAGGCGGAAGCCGGCACCATCTTCATCGTGCGCCGGCGGGGTCGTGAGCGCTGGCTCGAGCCAGCACAGGTCCAGAACGACACTATCAAGGTCACCCGGCGCGATTTCGTGGTGCCGATCGGGCCCGGCACCATCGCCGGCTATGTGGCCCACGCCGGGCGGGTGCTGCGCATCGACGACGTCTACCGCATTCCGGCGCGCAGCCCCTATCGTTTCGACCCGTCGCGCGAACACCAGCGCTACAAAACGCAGTCGATGCTGTGCTTTCCGCTGAAGAATTACGACGGCGACGTCATCGGCGTCGTACAACTGATCAACTGCCGCGCGCGCGGCCGCCAGACACCCGTTCCCTTTGGCAAGAAGGTCGAGGACCTGATCGCGCCTATCGCGCGCGTCGTCGGTTCATCGGTCGAACGTGCGGCGATGGTCGACGAAATCCGCGCCAAAAATGCCAAGCTGCGCGAACGCAATCGGGAGCTGAATCGACAGCGCGCGCAGATCACGGCGCTGCAGAGCGACACCGAAGAAGCATTTCAGCTGTCGATTCAACTGCTCGCGCGCGCCGCCGAAATCCACGATGAGGAAACCGGCAACCATATCGTGCGCGTCAACGAGTACAGCTACTTTCTCGCCCGCGAACTCGGCATGCCGCCCGCCTGGTGCGACGAAATCCGTTACAGCGCGCAACTGCACGACGTCGGCAAGATGAGCGTCGATTCTGCGGTACTGAAGAAGCGCGGCCCCCTGGATGCCGATGAACGCGCAGAAATGGATCGCCATACCGTATACGGTCATCAGATCCTGTCCGCGTCACCGCGCCTGCAACTGGGCGCCGAAATTGCGCTTCATCATCATGAGAAATGGGACGGCACGGGTTACCCAAACCGCATCGCCGGCTTAGACATTCCCCTCTCCGCGCGCATCGTGCAGATTGCTGATGTCTACGACGCGCTGCGCTCGGAGCGCCCGTACAAACCGGCGTTCTCACATGAGAAAAGCGTGGAAATTCTGACCCGCGGCGATGCGCGCATCGACCCGCACGCGCATTTCGATCCGACGCTGCTCGCGCTCTTCAGCCGGGAACACGCGGCGATGGCCGCGATCTGGGATTCCTTGCAGGACTGATCTGGGGGGCCTTGGTCGGCGACTGTTTTGAAGAGAATTCAGCCACCGAGAACACAGAGAAAAACAGGGCTTGGCATTGCGCCATCGTTCAACCTGCAGCGAACTTTGGCCTGGCTGGTGTGGGCTATCTTTTCAATCTTTTTCTTTCTCGGTGTTCTCTGTGTTCTCGGAGGCTAAATTCCCCTCACCCCCCACGATGCACCTTCGCCAGCGCCTCAACGGCCATTTGCCGGATCTGCTGCACCATCGCGGACAGCCCGTTGCTGCGGGTGGGCGAGAGATGCGATTCGAGTTCGATGCGCCGGATGAAGTCCGGCGGGGTGGCGATGATGTCGCCGGGACGGCGCCCACTGTAGACGCGCAGCAGCAGTGCGATCAGGCCGGCGACAATTGCCGAATCGCTGGTGGCCCGAAACTGCAGCAAGCCGTCTACCAGATCGGTGCGAATCCAGACCTGCGACTGACAGCCTTTGAGCCGATAGTCTTCGGTCTTGTATTCCTCGGGGAACGGTGGCAGTTGCTTGCCGAGATCGATGATGTACTGATAGCGATCGGTCCAGTCGTCGAACAGCGAGAAGCTGTCGACAATCTCTTCCTGGGCGGCAACGAGATCGGCCGCGGCGGTCAGACGGTCAGGCGATGAATTCATCCGCAGACTTCCTTGACGTTCATTGCGTGCGCCAGACAGTGCCCTGGGCACTGTCTTCAATCTGAATGCCCAGCGCCGTCAGTTCGGCGCGCAGGCAATCGGCTTCGGCCCAGTTCTTCGCTGCCCGCGCCGCGGTGCGCGCGTCCACCAGCGCTGTGACCTGCGCCACGTCAACGGCGCCACCGGACGCGGTTGAGAACCACTGCCCGGGATCCTGCTGCAGGATGCCGAGTTCATAGCCGCCGCCGAGCAGCGCCGCTTTGAGCTGGCCGAGTTCAACCACGTCGGTGGCCACATTGGCGCGCGTCACGAGTTCCATCAGCACGGCCAGCGCTTGCGGGCTGTTCAGATCGTCATCCATGGCCGCGGCGAACCCGGTGTT
>Ga0163144_10011429_pt1 | contig 18773 bp, 10 predicted proteins | sample OliLak19BULKMAT1_FD_123175 | JGI IMG/M metagenome (GOLD analysis project Ga0163144, IMG submission 123175) | Freshwater microbial mat bacterial communities from Lake Vanda, McMurdo Dry Valleys, Antarctica - Oligotrophic Lake LV.19.BULKMAT1 | ecosystem: Environmental > Aquatic > Freshwater >... | reverse complement strand
GTTTTTCAGCACTTTTAGCGATTTGAGAAATGCGCTTTTCTAAACAGGCTCAAAGCTACCGTAACAAAGTAACATCACCCTGTTTGCGCAGCAAACTCGCATCATTGTCCACCCGATACGTCAAAAACCACACGTAAACTCCTGGCGGGCACAATTGCTGCCGGAAAGTACCGTCCCAGCAGAGGGCAGGATTTTCTTCCTGGTACACCAGCACACCCCAGTTATTAAAAACCTGTAGCCGTTCGAAGACCTATTTACTTGCCTATGCTGAAGTAATATTGGGCTGACAGTTGGAACCGATGCCATACCATGTCGTATTTGGATGGGGTTGAGCTATATAGCCCGATAAACTCAATATCAGAGGTCTCTCTTGTCCAGAAACACTGAAACATCAGTTCAAGTTCATTTTTTTTTGTTCAATTGCCGCCGCCAGGCCAAGCCGGCATAAACCCCAAGAATTGGCGTATTGAATTGAAGCTTCCCCGCTTCCCATAAACCCTCCTCCAGGCTTGGTGTGGGTGTCAGGTAAGAAGGGCTTTCCACGCGGTATGGCAGTCCCCAGGACTTTTCAAATTTTGCCGTCAAGGGAAAAGAAAACGTCAAGCCTCCGACGACGACCGGGCCACTTTTGTTGTATGATTTTGGGCGAAACCGCACGCCAATCGGGATTTCCAGGTGCTGCATGCGCAGGGAGAAAACATGTCGGTAAAAAAAACCAAGGTAGGCCGGAATGGGTTCGCCCGCATTGAGGTTTATAGCTTGACATACTTTACCACCAAATGAGTTCAGGGAATCACTGAGCAAACTTTTATCTACATAATTTACGCCCGCAGAAAATCCCAGGGCTGTATTAAGGTTGAAGTTTGCCGACATACCAAACGTGGCGTGGTTCGCATTGGAGAAATGCGCGTTTTCAAAGAGTTTTGAAGACACAAACGTAAACTTGGGAACAGGCTGCAAATAGTACCCTGCCATAATGCCCAAACTAAACTTGGGGCGCAAGGTCTTTTCTTCTTTAACTTGCGGTATTTGCCCAGGATAAGCGCAAGTGTTCATCGCTTTAAAATAGCGTTCCAGATGCACCTTGTTGTATAGCAACTTAGACTTTGTTTTTTCGGCGCAGGGTCCAAAATACACCTTCATTTGCGTTTCCACGCCGCGCGGGTTCACGCTGATACGGTTTGGCTTTTCTTTGGAATCGAAATAAAACACACTCACTTGCTTTTCCCGGGAGCCTTCATACAGGTTGTACCCGCCATGCACGATCCGTTGCAGGAATATCCTGAAAGTGTCTGCTTGAAAAACGACCTTTTGCGTAGTAATAAACAGATCCTTTTAACCATGAATTTCCCGGATATCCGCAGGTGTAAGCTTGGTCCAGTTGTCAATCCCGTCAGCTTTGAATTTCAGGACATTGTCTTTAAGGCTGCCGATGTAAAACTGTCCGGACAGGAGAATCTCCCTTGTTTGAAAGGTAGTAGCCCTTGGGGAGGTCTTGGGCGGCAGCCGTGGCGGAGATGCAGGCGATGAGGCCTAGGCAATAGAGGGTTGTGTTGAAGTAGCTTTTCACGTGTTTGTAGTTTTGAAATTTGCTGCTAAAGGTATGGGCGTTGGGAGGAAATGGTTTTTTTTTACTGGTAGTTGGTACCATTGGGGGTGATGCGGCCTTCGTCGTGGTATACCGCCTCTAAGGTAAGGGCACCGCCGCTTCCGGTGGTACGGTATTCGAGGCCGTTAACATAATCCTGGGTGTACACCACCGCGCCCTGGTCATTCACCGTTTTGCGGAGTTTCTTGCCTGCATGGTCGTACAGCAGGTAGATGTTGCGCTCAGCGCCGCCGGTGCCGACCGGGATGGTCATTTGCTTGGGCAGGTTGAGGTGGTTGTACAGCAGCGACAAGTCCTTGTAGGGATCATAGGTCATATTGCCGTTCGCATCATAGATATAGGTGGCCGTGCCGCTGGCGATGCCGGGGTTGAAGCCCCTTCGCGCCAAGCTCCCACTCCCCGCCAAGCGCCCTGCCTGAATATTTTCACCACGCAAGAATCGTATACCAGGATTTACCCCTACCCCCTTGACAACCGCATCAAAAAGCATTCACGCTGATACACGCTTTTTCCCATTTGACCACAAAAAAGGCGATCTCCCGGTATTACCCACTGGAGATCGCCTACTAAATCTTCTACAATTGTACTATCGATTCAACACGATTTTCCGAACCACCTGCTTATTGTCGATGCGGATAACCAGGGAGTACAAGCCATCTGAAAGACCCGACAAGGTCATCGCAATTTGCTTGTCCTGCACCGAATCCTGCATCAGTACCCGGCGGCCAGTTTGATCAAACACTTGCATAAACACATTTTCGCCTACCAGCTCATCTGGCAACAAAATGGAGATGTTACCGGAAGTAGGATTTGGGAACACGCGAATACCATCCAGAATAATCGGGGTGTCTTGTGTGCCCGAAGTGGTGTTTTGCACCGTGATCGGCATACCCGCTACCGTACAACCATTGTCGTCTGTTATCACAACATTATACGTGCCCGCGGCTAATCCTGTGGGATTTTGTGCCGTAGAAACCTCCACACCATTTAATAACCAGGAATAGGAGTAAGGCGGCAAACTACCCGCTACATTGATAAAAATGGAACCAATGTGCAGCATATTGACATCGTTGAACACGGTGTCCAAGGTTACCGTCAACGGGCTGAGAATGGTCACTTCAAAGGAGCAGGTGCCAATATTGCCCTGTGCATCCTTGAATGTGTAGGTCGTTGTCGTGGTACCCGTTGGGAATAGTGCCCCAATAGGCAGGCCTTCCGTGATGTTGAAGCTACCGCCGAGGATCAAACAGTTGTCGGTAGCCGTTGGCGCCTGGTAGAACACCGGGTTGTCGGCAAAACAATGCACGAGGCTGGGCGAACAAATCAAAATCGGAGCAGCATTATCAATAATGGTGACCGTGATGGTTTGAGAAGTTACATTCCCGGCATCGTCAGTAGCTGTGATGGTGACATCATGATTGCCCAATTGTGTGCAGGTAAATTCCCCTGGAAGAATCACAACAGAAGCCAAAACACAGTTGTCTGTAACTGTGGCATTCATGTTTTGAACCGTTAACACGACATTTCCATCAGGGCCAATTGGAACAGGTGTGTTGCTGGCAACAATCACCGGCGCAATATTGTCGTCGGAAAGTATTGTTACGGAAGTACTGGCCGTACAACCGTTTTCATCGGTAACAATAGCGGTGTAGGTTCCGGCAACCAAACCTGTAGCTTCATAGTTGCTTTGGCCATTACTCCATGCTATAGAGAGGCCTCCGGTGCCGCCAGCGGCCGCAACAGAAGCATACCCTTCCGGTGCTGTCGGGCAAGAAGTGACGCTGGATGAATCAACAACCACAACGATGGCTGGTGGTGCCAACAATTCGACTGGCACGATGATACTGCACCCGTTTGTATCGGTAACTTCCACCGTGTGTATGCCTGCTGGCAAATTGGTTTCCGTAGCCGTGTTACTGCCACTGCTCCAGGCATACGTAAACCCGCCTGTTCCGCCCGTCAATAAAACGGTCGCAGAACCATTTGATGCGCCATTACAGGTTGGGTTCGTAATTTGCAAATTCGTGATCAGGTTGCAGTTTCCTGCCTCCACTTCTACCGTTTGAACGGCAGTGCAATTGTTGGAATCCGTCACGGTAACCGTGTAGGTACCTGCGGCCAAACCGGAGATGGTCGCTGTCGTTTCAGCATTGCTCCATTCAAAAGTATAGGTACCCGAGCCGCCCGTTGGGTTCGCGGTCGCTGTACCATCATCGGTGCCAGAGCCACTGGTGACAGAACCCGTCGCATTGGCAACCAAGGCACTTGGCTCTTCAATCGTAAATGTTTCAACCTCTGGGCAATTGTTAGCATCCGTAATGGATACGGAGTAACTGCCTGCGGCGAGGTCACTCAGATTCGTCGTGGTATTGCCCGTGCTCCATAATATAGTGAACGGCGCTGCGCCGCCCATAAACTCAAGCACTGCTGTGCCATTGCCTGCGCCGAAACAACTGATGTCTGTCGACAGGATTTCTGTTGCCAGCGTGCAGTCAAACTGGTTGACGTTTATCGTGCGCACGCGTGTACATCCATTCGCATCGGTAACCGTTACCGTGTAGGAACCTGGCGCCAGGCCACTGACGGATTGGGTAGTTTCTCCGTTGCTCCACAAATAGGTGTATCCGGGAATTCCGCCAGTAGGGCTCGTTGTTACAGTTCCATCAGCAGCGCCGAGCGCCGTTTCTCCCGTTGCCACGGCATTGGTCACGATAGCTGTAGGTGCGGTGACGGCAGCAGTTAAGGTGGCGGTGCAGCCTTCGCCATCAGAAACAGTGACGAGGTAAGTGCCTGCTCCAATATTTTCATTCAAGGCAGTGGTTGCTCCATTGCTCCATAGGTAAGTGTACACACCGTTTCCACCAGCTGGTAAAACGCTCAGGCTGCCATCAGCTCCGCCAAAACAATTGGCATCGTCAACATTGTTGATGCTTGCGGTTACATTGGTATATTGAACGACCGTAAAGGATGCGGAACTGGTACAGCCTGTTGCGGTATTTGACACCAGTACACCGTACACACCTGGTGCGTTTGCTGCCAAGAAGGCTACAACACCTGTATTCTGCGTTCCGCCGCCAGGCAAGGTCCAGGAATGGGTCAGGTTGGAAGGGTTGCCCAAGCTGGTTGCCAGCACATTCACCGATGTATTGTTGCAATTCAAGCTTCCCGATGACGCAAGGGTCGTACCTGGCGGTGTATTGTTCAGGATTACGGCGGCATTTGCAGCATTGGTACAACCATTGGGTGCCGTTGCCACTACTTGATAGCTGCCGACCACTGACACTACAGGATTTGATATCAGGGATGTAAAGCCGCCTGGGCCAGTCCAGCTGTAGGTTACGCCTTGGGTAGTTGATGTTGCGCCCAAAGTAACAGTGCTTTGAGCGCAGGTAATGCCGCCGCCTGTTGCCGATACCTGCGGCGTATCGTTGCCTGCATTTACAACAGCAGTAGAGGTCGCCGTACAACCAGAAACACCATTGGTAACCAAAACGGTATAAGTGCCCGCAACGTTTACCACAGGATTTTGTGCTGTAGATGTAAAGCCTCCCGGACCCGTCCAGGCATAGCTTGGGTTGGGCGCATTGGTTGAAGCTTGCAAGGTCACATTGGGTGCAGTACAGGTGAAGTTACCGCCAGCAGTAGTAATTACCGGTGGTGCAACATCTGCAGAGACAACAGCATTCGAAACAGCAGTACAGCCATTGTGAATATTGGTGACACGCAGTGAATATGTTCCGGGTGCATTGACAATTGGGGTCAAGGTATTCACGCCGGAAACAATGTTGCCGCCCAAAAGTACTTTCCAAAAATAGGAGTAATTTGAGCCCATGGAGCCCGTGCCCTGCAATTGCACTTGTGTTACGATACAAGTGAGCACCATGTCTGGTCCGGCTTGGGCCAAGGGAGGCGTCAAATTGCCTGGAACATTCACAAACGCAGTGTCCTTGCAGGCATTGCCACCGACGATGTTGGTAACGATTAAAGCATGTTGTCCAGGTTCGCTGGCCGTAGCCGTAATGGCATTGCTAATTACCTGCCCGGCAGGGTTTAACCACCTATAGCTCACACTGTTTCCGGTAGTAGATCCTGCGCCTGAAAGGGGTACAGAGGTGACCGCGCATGTAATGGTGTCTGGCGCTGCAATAACTGCTTTTGAGGGTATTTTAAAAAGGGAAAAGTTTACGATACTGTCGCATCCCTGGTAAGAAGTTAAATACTCCTGGTAGGTACCCGTTTCGCAATATTCTATGCCATTGATCTCAAAACACTCGTTTTTGCAGAGGTATCGCAGGGGCAGGTTTCTCTGGTTGAATGGCAACAAAACAAGTTTTTGTTTGACGATACTATCACAACCCAAATAAGAGATGTAAGGGGTGGAAGTCAGGTTGTAAGTGCCTGGGCCGCCCAAAACATTGAATGGCTCCTCAAGCCATTGGTAAGGGACCTCGTTGTTGCATATCGTTAAATCAGGGAGTTGGGTGATCGGCAAAGGCACATTTGACACAGGAAAACAAGTATTTACCGAAGGAGAGCAGGCATTGGATGCCGTGACGCAAATATTGCCGCCTGCATTTCCAAATGCGACCTCTACAGAATTGTTGCCTGCAGCTGGGAACACCCGCACATTGCCGCCACCATTGATGGAGGAACCAGCTGGGCTCGACCAGGTATAGGATACTGCGTTGGCAACTGGCGGAATTTCATAGATCGTCGTAGCATTCGGGCAAACTTGAGACAGGCCTTGCAAGGGGCTAATGGCCCCCAGTGGAGGCCCTTGCGTCGTGCCGCCAAATACCAAAAAGGAGAAATTACAAACATCTCCATTGAAACCATCAATAACAAATTGGTAAGGCTGACCAATTACCAGATTGTTGGCCGTGATGATAAAGGCACCAAATCCATTCAAGGGATTTGGCCCAGGCATGCAGCTAATATCAGTGATACAATTTGAAATAAAAGATGCTTCCAATCCCTGTCCAGTCTGACAGTTTGTTGGAAACACCGCAATGCTCACATCGGCGCTACCAGCAATGAAACCATAAAAGCGCGGGTTATTGAGTACCATATTACCATGGCAAAGCAAATTGGGGGCCCCTGGAGGCAGTGGAATATTATTAATACCTGTAACCCCATCCAGGTTGCAGGTGATGCACGACGTGGCGCATGTTGAAGAAGCATTGCTCAGCCCTGGACATGCAAATAGCCCTTGTGCTCCCAAATGCTGGCTAAAAGCAACCAGTAGCAGCAAAAAAGAAAGTAGAATCTTGTTGTTCATAATCGGTGAGAAAATGGTGAGAAAATGTGGTGAGATTGGTCAGATAGCTGATTAAATGCATTTTGGTGCTTTCACGGCAGCGTATCTGAAGCTGGATTAACCTTAAACCCTTGAATTAAAAAGAGATTGTAATGTATGTCAAATCATGGGAAAACTGAAAAACACGGGAATAAATTAAGCTACAACAAGATTCGTTCCATATTATCTTGAGTGCCATATTTACACTCATTTGGACATCGAAAAAGTGGCATCCCAGGCTTGAATTAGCTTCAATAAATAGTACAAGCTAAACGCCCCGATCAGATGCTTTATGGTGCAGCATGGGAAAAAATTGCACAAAAGTATACAGTCGCAAATCCCCCGCCCCAATGCTTTCGGTGAAATGCCAATACCAAATATTAAAAATCCCAAGTGGAACACTGATCAAAAAAGCCCATTCAACCCATCCTGGCTCAATAAATCGTAGATCAACAAGGAAAACACAGGCATAAACATCAAAGTCATGGGCAGTCGATCCCATACGTGGGTTTGATTCTCAAGGGCATAATGATAATAGGCTGAACCAAAACTGGTAATAAAAATGCCAAAAACTAAAACCACTGGAATCCACTGCGCCGTAAAATCAGCGCGCTTGCTCAAATTTCTAAGTGCCAGCACGAATCCATACAAACCTAGAAACAACATTGGCACATTGCCAATGACATTTCAAAAATTGTCGATTCCAAGTATGGTGCGCTGGTCGGCAAAATTATTATACGCAGGATCCTGAGGCACGGGACCATTTAACCACAATACCATAATAAATGCCATAAAAATGGCTACACAAAAGAATACTTGTGTTCTTTTCATGGTTAAACGAGTTGTTTAAGCAGATAATACCGCGGTCGTAAAATGGTCGATTTGATTGGTGTCGCCCAATACAACAATGTGCATTTCTGGTGTGAGAAGCACATCTTCATTCGGATTGAGTTGGTATTGACCATCGGGGTATTTGATGGCTAAAATCGGAATTTTTGAAACCATTAGAATGCCGCTTTCCGCCATCGTTCGGCCTTGAAAAGCTGGTTTGAGGCGTGTCACTGCTATCTCTTCAAAAACTACTCGTCGGGCACCAATATTCGAAATCAGGGTAAAAAACTCGCCCAAATCTGAATTATTGACCAACATCGCCATATAAAAACCGCCGATACGCTCTGGCATGACCACGTGATTGGCTCCCGCCCGACGGAGTTTCAATTCATCGGAAGCGTTGTTGAGCCTGCTGATTATTTTCAAATCCGGGTTGATCTGGCGGGCTGAAAGCACCACAAAAAGATTGTTGGCATCTTGGGGCAAAGTGACTACCAGGGCCGCAGCACGCAAGATACCGGCTTCTATCAGCACATGATCATCTGTAGCATCCCCTTCGAGAAACAGGTAATTGGTTTCCTGCTCCATCAGCTCTACTTTTTTAGCATCGATCTCAATGACCACAAAAGGCACTTGCTCCTTTACAAATTCTTCACACACCTCACTGGAATGTCGGCCATAACCGCAAACAATAGTGTGCCCCTCTAATTTCTGTATTTGTTCCATCATATTAAATTCTGCAAAAAAGTCGTACAAATCATTATCAGCAAAAATGCTGGTGATGGTGGAAATGGCATAGGCAAAGAAACCTATGTTAAACAATATCAGGAAAGAAGTAAAAACTCTTCCCGTGTGACTTAGTGGGATAACCTCTCCAAATCCAACGGTGGAAAGGGTGACCAAGCTCATATAATACGATGAAAACCAGCTGATACCCTCAATCAGTCGAAACCCAAGGGTGCCAACTAATACAGCAATCGCCAGCAAATAAACGGCTGATCTAAGCCGCCGAATAGCACTGAATACGTGCTTCGATCGGTCTTTCGGCACATATTTCAACTTGGGCAGCCAAAAAAACCATATCCCTAGTCGCAGTAAATTGAGGACAAATGTCATACCGCGAAATTATAGAAAAGACTTCGTGTAACGTAGCACTGGTGGGAAAAAAATTGGCTCAAATGTAGGTCAATTCCCGGTCTGAAAATTTATTGACAGGCATAATGCACGAAAAAACATACACCCTATACGCACTATGTTTCCAAACCCTATATTTGCGAGACACAAACGTAATATTATACTATGAAAAATTTTCGTAATTTTATGCTGCTTACACTGTGCTCACCCATACTTTTACTGCAATGTACTGCAACCCGCAAACTGCACATAGCGGAGCAAAACGCCGAAACCGTTCGTCTCTGGTTTGAGGAAGGATGGAACAAAAAACACAATGACCAGCTTATAGAACGCGTTTTCTCTCCCAATTGGGAGGACGGCAATCCGCTACGCGCCAACCAGACAGACGGGTTGCAAGGCATTCGTGAAACCGTCCATTTTTACGAAGAAGCATTTTCTGACACACATTTTACCATTACCCATTTGTTTGCAACAGACAAGCAAGTCGCCATCCGGTATGATGTAGTAGCCGTACATATTGGTGATGCATTTGGCATTCCTGCAACGGGGAAAAAGATCATCTCTACCGGTATTGTACTGTATGAGATGGATCATGGAAAAATCAAAAGGAGCTGGCAGGAGTTGGATTTGCTGGGGATAATCAATCAGTTGAAGTCGCCCTGAATAAATATGAGTCATCCCTTATTTATTTTTTGAGCGAAAAAAATAGGTATAAATTTGGGCGTTTGTGTATACTTATTGGTCGGACGAAGAAAAATAGTCCGACCAAATGGCCCTCGTCCGACCACTTTTCGTGGTCGAATAAGTAAAAACGAATGCAACCGATTCCCCTAGTGCCGCAACCAGTAAATAACATACGAGTCTTGCGACCATATTTTCCGTTCATCTTGGTTGCTCGTCGGTTAATCCCGAACGCTTTCGAGATCGTCCTCCTCGCGCCTTAATGAGTGAAAAATTTGCCTTCGCATATTCATACGCCAACTGGTGGAATCGGCACCAGCCCTTCCATCTAAAAATAAGGAATGACTCATATTATAAAAGAACCCGCCCCAAAAACTAGCGTTTTTAGAGGCGGGCTCTATAAATTAATACCTTTGCGGTTTAAAACCTACTAGATTTTACGGATTCGGAACGCACAATTTGTTCGCTGCCAATTCTCCAGCCGGAATAGGCCAAATGTATTCACGGACGCTAGGAAGCACCGCTGCCACATTGGCTTTGCCCGGAATTGGCACCAGCAAACGCATGCAATCCTGTGAGCGGAAACCTTCACCCAGCAGCTCAATACGACGCTCGATGAGGATTTTGTCGACCAAATCACTGCCCGCTGCAAAATCAGCTGTAACAAATACAGTTGCTGCATCAGAACGACCGTGAATGGCGTTGAGCAGTGCAATCGCACGATCGTTCACGCCGTTCACCCGAGCTTCAGCCTCCGCCAGGTTCAGCAATACTTCTCCGTAACGGATAATCGGCGCGTAATCGAGATGCTCTGCACCAGCAGGGAATTTATTGAGATACCATTTGCTGTTGGTGTTCAGGAACACAAACTGACGGCGTGCATCTCCCACTTTGAAGTTAACAGAATCCCCAATGATACCAGCTTTATTGAAAGAATAGTCACCAATGCCCCGTGGCCCAGGATTGTAATAGCTTCCAAGGCCGTTTTGGGTGCCAGGCAGGTCATTGCTGGTAAATGGCATGGAAAGAATGCTCTCCGTAGTCGTGTACGGCGCAGAGAACGTATTTTTTACGTTCGCTTGCAATTCATGGGCTACCCCAGTGGCTGCTTTAAACGGTGCTGTGGCTGGAACAATTTTATTCGCCTCTGTAATCACATCGGCATAACGCTGCATGTTCAGCAATACACGCGTCTTGTAAGCAATGGCCGTATTCTTGTGCGCACGGGTGGTGTTCAACAAAGCATTTGCTTGAGTCGCCAGCAAGTTTTGCTCCGCAAAATTCAAATCATCCAAAATTTGTGCATAAACCTCTGCTACGGTACTGCGTGCCAGGTCGTTGTTGCTTGGGCCCGTTTCAGCGCGCAGACGGAGCGGCACACCAAGGTTGGAACCACTGCCATCAGCATACGGGCGGCAATAGAGTGACAACAAGCTGTGGTAGCAGATAGCCCGGATCAAGCGGGCTTCACCGATGTAGGCATTCACTTTCGCATCGTCGTTTACCACAGCTTTGTTGACTGTAGCGCCTTCGATGAAAATATTGCAGCTGTTGATGGTGTAATAAGCTGCATTCCAAAGGTTGTTCACATCGTTGATAGAAGACTCGATGAGGGTATGGTTCCAAACACCAAATCCGGTAACACCGTTGGTCGTCTCATTGAGGAATTCCTCTGCACGGATATCACCGTACACCATGTAGCGGCTACCGTAAAAAGCGCCCGATTTCATGGCATCGTACAAGCCGTTTACCAGGCTCACAAAGCGGTCTGGAGTGGAGAAAGCTGTGGCATCAGACAAGGAGTTGTTTGGTGCTGTGGTGAGCTTGTCCTTTTGGCAGGCGTATGGCAGCATCAGCGCCAACAGCATCACGACCAGGACGGAATATTTTTTATAAGTTAGCATGGTATTTTTCATGACTGTGAATGAATTTGAAGTTGAATTAGAATCCAAGGTTAAGGCCGAAGCTAAAGGTACGTGCCATCGGCACGGTGTTGCGGTCTACACCCGGTGTTTGGTTGGTGTTACCATTCGTAGAAACCTCTGGGTCTGTACCTTCATAGTTGGTGAAAAGATAAGCATTGTTCACCGTAGCAAACACGCGCAAGCTGGCAATAGAGGCTTTGTTCAACAAGCTTGATGGCAAGCGGTAGCCCAAGGTAATGTTGCGCAAACGCAAAAAGTCACCCTTCTCAACATTTTCAGAAATCGGAATAGCAGAACCGTTGGAAACGTTGTCGCCAAATACTACCCGTGGAATGCTGCCATCGGTGTTGGTTTCTGTCCAACGATCCAATACGTCAACATGGTTGTTCCAGAAGCGCTGGTCACGCTGGCCAGCTTTGCTACCGTTGTAGATATAGTTGCCGCCAGCGTAGTTCATCTGGACGTTCAAATCAACTGGGCCATAGGTAAAAGTGTTGTCCCAGCCACCAAACCAGGTCGGCAAAGCTGAACCATATATTTTACCGTCGGCAATGAGGGATACAGCAGAAGTAGCAGAACCGTCAGACACAAGGGTCCAGCGAGATTGGCCTGCGGCAACTACGTGGTTGTACTGTACGAGGGTGCCGTCTTTTTTCACAAAAACACGCTGTCCGTTTGCTGGGTTGACACCACGGGTTTCTACGGCAAATACACTGCCCACTGATTCTCCAACGCGAATGATGCTGGTCGTTTCAAGTCCAGCAGTCTGTGACAGGATATCTGAATTACCTTCTGCAAGAGAGATTATCTCGTTCTGCATAAAAGTGACGTTCACGCTGCTGTTCCATGTAAATTTGCCTTTTTTCAGTACCGTGGCAGAAAGGCCCATTTCATGGCCTGTGTTGCGCATTGCGCCTATGTTGATCGCGATGACGTTGCCGGGGATACCTTTTGAAGGTGCCTGTGGCGCATTGAGGATAAGCCCATCAATATCATTGTTAAAGTAGGTGTATTCACCTTGCACGCGATCATTGAATAATCCAAATACCACACCGATATCGGTTTTCTTGCTTGACTCCCAAGAAAGCTCGCGGTTGCCTGCCTGGTTAAAGAAGAAAGTAGGAACTGCTCCGTACAATCCAGAGTTGAACAAGCTCAAAGAAGCAAAATCGCCGATACCGTTGGCGTTGCCCACGGTGCCGTAGCTACCACGAATCTTGAAGTAGTTAAATACCTGGTCCGCACCCATTGTTCTCCAGAACTTCTCTTCAGAAATATTCCAGCCAGCAGATAAGCCCCAGAAAATACCTTTTTTGTTGCCCGGAGCATAAGCAGAAAACTCATCCTGGCGCACATTGGCGGTGAGGAGATATTTCTTGTTGAATTCGTAGTTCAAACGTCCAAAGTAAGACAGCAGGTAGTTTTCTCCCTGGAAGGTACCTGCAGGGTTGATGGTGGTGAAGTTGCCCTGGTAGGTGGTGAAGAATGGATCTGCTACCTGGGTGCGCTGTGCGCCCCAACCTTGAGTCTCGGTGTATTGTTGTTCGTTACCAAGAAGAACTCCAACCGAATGGAGATCGCCTAATACTTTGTCGTAGGAAAGGATATTCTGCCAGTTCCAACGCTTGTTTTCAATGTAAACCTGCGTCGCAAGGCCGTTGGCGCCGAAGCCATCACCATGAATAGGTGTCTGATAGGTTTCATTGGTGACACCCAAATTGTCGATGCCATACAGTGTTTTTGCCACCAAGCCATCCAGGATTTCGATTTGACCATAAACAGATGCCTGCAATTGAGATGCCTCAGAAATGTTGCGGTTCAAATCAACCATTGGAGCAACATTGGCAAAACCTACTTGCTGCAGGTTTTTGCCGCGACCCAATTGGTTGGTAGAAGTAATATTGTATTTCGCATTACCCTCCAACAAATTACCATTCGCATCATATACAAATGGGCTGACGTTCGGTGCTGTTACGAACGCCAAACGACCGATACCGGAAGTATTGAAGGCCTGGCCATTCAATGAACCTGTATTTGGTGCAAGGTTTTCATTTTTGGTATAACCGATGGTGCCACCAATTTTGATGCGCTTGTTGAGTTTGTGGTCGAGGTTCATACGGCCTGTAAGGCGATTGAAATCGTTGGCAACAATCATACCTTCCTGCTTGGTATAGCCCAGTGACATGTGGTAGGTTGTTTGGTCGCTGCCGCCGGAGAAGCCCAGAGCGTGGTTCTGCTGAAAAGCATTCCGATATATAAGATCTGCCCAGCGGGTATCAATCTGTTGGCCATTGGTGGAGTCCAGGAAAAACTGCGGAGCGCCACCGCCTACATTGGCGTTTTTAGCGCCTTCATTCTTAATTTCTACATACTGTGCTGCATTCAGCACTTCTGGAACGCGGGTAGCGCTGGTGGAGCCAACCCATACGTCGTAATTCACTTTGGTTTGGCCTTTTTGGCCGCGTTTGGTGGTGATAAGTACCACACCGGCGCTCGCGCGTGAGCCATAAATAGCTGTCGCAGAGGCATCTTTAAGGATGTCAATGGTTGCAATGTCGTTCGGGTTGATGTTGGAAAGCGGGTTGTTCGCCGCTGAGTTTCCAAAATCGCCTGTAAATGTTGGCACACCATCAATAACGATGAGCGGGAATGAGCTCAGGTTGATGGAGTTAATACCGCGCACCCGAAATACGGGTGGGTTGTTCAACACGCCATTCGGAATGCTGACGTTCACACCAACAGCACGGCCCTGAAGCAACTGGTCGAAACTTTGTGCTGGCAGGGAAGCGATGTCATCGCCTTTCACACTGGAAATCGTTCCGGTGATGCTGCGTTTTTGCTGGGTGCCGTAGCCCACAACAACAACCTCGCCCAACACAGCTTCATCCTGTTGCAGGGTGATGTCGTACACATTGCTGGCCGTCAGCGTAACCGTTTGGGCTTCATAGCCTGTGTAGGCAACTTTCAGGGTAGTGGCACCCGCTGGAATATCCAGCCTGAAAGTGCCCGTAGCATCTGTAGAAGTACCTGCAGATGTACCCGGAGCAGATACGGATGCGCCGATAAGCGCCTCTCCGGATTTGTCGACAACGGTGCCTTTGATAGCCCGTTGTGCGTTGGTGATTGTGACGCATACAAATAGTAGCGCCAGCCCTAGTAGGACTTTTTTCATACGATAGAAATTTGATTTGGTTAAGAATAACAATACACAAGCGCCCAAAACCGAAAGGGGAAAAGAACGCCCCGAACTCATATCAATGAATTCAGGGCGCATGATATGGAATATTAATAAATTGTAAATAAAAATTTAACAATTGGTAAAATATTGGCCAATAGTTATGCCGCATCATTGACATACCCCCATTAAACAGAGGGTTTAACTTAAGCCAAACTTGCCAATAATGTAGCCATATTCGTTTTTTCTGACACAATTCCAGCCACCGCGCTGATATGCACCCGAACTTGCTCCATCGAATCACGTTCGCGGATGGTGACGGTATCGTTCTCCAACGTTTCGAAATCGATGGTCACACAATAAGGTGTTCCAATCGCGTCTTGGCGGCGATAGCGACGGCCAACAGCGTCTTTTTCATCGTACTGGCATAGGAAGTGGAATTTGAGCTTGTCGTATACTTCACGGGCTTTGCCTACCAGTTCGTCTTTATTCTTCAGCAGCGGTAGCACCGCGCATTTCACAGGTGCCAAGGCAGGTGCTACGCGAAAAACAGTCCGTGTGCTGTCTTCACCCTGGGCATCTGGCACAGTTTCATCAACCAAACCATTGGAAAGCACAGAAAGGAACATACGGTCGCAACCGACAGAAGTCTCCACCACATAAGGAATGTAGTGCTCATTCAGTTCAGGGTCGAAGAATTGAAGTTTTTTTCCTGATAGCTCGGAATGGCTCTTCAAGTCAAAATCAGTACGGGAGTGTATGCCTTCAAGTTCCTTGAAACCAAAGGGGAATTCAAACTGAATATCAACAGCTGCATTGGCGTAGTGGGCCAGGTTGTCGTGATCTTTGAAGCGCAGTTTTGCCGCCGGGGTGATGGAACTATGCCAGGCCATACGACGCGCTTTCCAGGTGTTGTACCATTCCATTTCAGTGCCAGGGCGCACGAAATATTGCATTTCCATTTGTTCAAACTCCCGCATGCGGAAGATGAACTGCCGGGCCACGATCTCGTTGCGGAAAGCTTTACCGATTTGGGCAATTCCAAAAGGAATTTTTTGTCGGGTGGTTTTTTGCACGTTGAGGAAATTGACAAAAATACCCTGAGCCGTTTCTGGGCGCAAGTACAGTTTGCCATCGTCGCCCGTGTTCGACATTTGGGTGGAGAACATCAAGTTGAATTGACGCACTTCCGTCCAGTTGCGAGAACCTGTGTCTGGCTCAGCGATTTGAAGCTCCTCGATCAAGGCCTTTAAATCAGCCATGTCATCATTTTTAAGTGCCTCTGCCAGGCGTTTTTCCACAAGGGCCGCTTTTTGGGTGTATTCCAGCACCCTCGGGTTTGTTTCCCGAAACATCTTTTCATCAAAGCTCTCGCCAAAACGCTTGGCAGCCTTGTCTACTTCTTTGTCGGCCTTGCCCGTCATTTTGTCAATCTCTCCCTCCACCAGCACATCTGCCCGGAAGCGCTTCTTGGAGTCTTTGTTGTCTACCATGGGATCATTGAAAGCATCTACGTGGCCGCTGGCTTTCCAAATCAGTGGGTGCATAAAAATCGCGCTGTCAAGGCCCGTGATGTTTTCGTGCATCTGCACCATGGCACGCCACCAATATTCTTTGATGTTGTTTTTCAGCTCCACGCCCATCGGGCCATAGTCGTACACACCATTTAGTCCGTCATAAATTTCTGATGAAGGGTAAATAAATCCGTATTCCTTGCAGTGCGACACGATGCGCTTGAACAAATCTTCTTGCATTATATAAGATGTGTGAGTGGGTTGAGTATGTGCGTGAGCTTGCGCTCAAAAAGACCGCAAAGGTGGGAAAAATGCCGGAAATTGCAGTTCTAAAGGCTGAAATTCCAGCGGACAAACACAAATTATTTAACGATTGCTTAGCATTGTCTTGTAAAACACATCCTCGCTTGCTTCGTTTTCCAACAAACTAAACCACATAATTATGCGACACCTCTTTCTTTTTTCCCTGCTCACCCTATTGGCGTAGCGCTTTGGGTTGTGTAACACAAACCTCGTAGGTCTAAAACCTCAGAGCCCTTCCCAAAAACCTTGGTTTTTTGGGAAGGGTTCTGAGGTTTTAGACCTACGAGGTTTGTTAGCTCAAAAACAAATCATCCAACCCGAGCACCGATTCCACCAAACCTGAACTGTGCACATTCTGGTTCAATCCATAAGTCGTTATCAAGGTGATAGAAAGGCGTTTGTGTGTTTTGACGGCATCGGCAAAAACCCAAAGTTTCCGTCGCCAATTTTCCGCCACTTCTTTTGTCAGCATAAGTTCTTTGTTCAAGAATTTTATTTCAAACACATTGATAACGTTGTCTGCACGGTCAAGCAAAAGGTCAATTTGTGCGCCCTGTATTTCGGTCGTTGTTTTTTGGTAAAACGATGAAGAAACTGAATAAACCCCGCTGATGCCCAAGGCCTTTTTGATGGACGGGATATGCTTCAAACAAATGCTTTTAAAGGCATAACCGCACCAAGTTTTGTATTCGGGTGTCTGGCTGAGATGCTGCCAGGTGCCGCTTCCGTCATGGGCTTTTTTCTCAATGAATTGAAGGTAAAAAAGGGAATATTCATCGGTCAGCCGGTATAGCATGTTCTGTTTCACTTTTCCGAACGGAAAATAGGACGTGATAAAACCCGACTGCTCCAGTTCGTTCAAAACTTTAGAGGTATTGCCATTTTCGGCTATTTTAGCTAATTCAACGATTTTTTTGCGGGGCAGCCCCTGTTTGCTAGTGGAAAGGGCTCGGATGATTGCGATGTGTTTTTCCGCATTTTCGAAGAGAGCCAAATAGAGTTTTGAAAACTCGTCGCGCAAAAGCCCCGATTCCGAAAAACAAAGGCTGTCTATGTTTTGGACGACGCTTTTTTCGCCTTTTACTTCCTTCAAATAATGCGGAATTCCGCCCAAAGCCATGTACAATTCTACAAGTTCGTAGTTGGTGAAATTGAAGTTTTGTGCTTGGAAATATTGACGGGCTTCGGTGAGTGTAAAGGGTTTCAGGAAAATCCTTCTGGTGATTCGGTTGTGCAGTCCGCCTGTGTTGTTGACCAAATTTTGCATCATCCAGGAGGCTGCCGACCCGCAAATCACTACCACAATGTTTTGATCAACCGCGAAACTGTTCCAGAAAAAACTCAACCCGCGCATAAAACCCTCATCCTTGCCCGCCAACCAGGGCAATTCATCCAAAAAAACGACTTTTTTTTCTGTTAGGTCGAGGGTTTTAAGATAGTCAATCAATAACATGAAAGCATCCAGCCAAGAATTCGGAACGGCGAGTGCCAATGGCGAGCCCGAATGTTCCTTGATGGCATACGACCATTTTTTCAAACGTTCATCTAGGGGCGTGCCAAGTTCACCCGAAACACTGAAAACGATTTGTTTTTCGTAGGCGTTTTTTATCAAAAAGGTCTTCCCTACCCGCCTTCTGCCGATGACGGCAATCATTTCCGCCTCGCGTGATTGCAAGGCTTTGAGTAGAATTTCCTTTTCTTTTTCTCGACCGATAAATGGAACTTCCATAAGATAGAATGCTTTTTGAGCGAAAAGTATTGGATTGTAGCTACTTTTCGCTGCAATGGTATAAATTTAAGAGCGAAAAGTATGATAAATATAATAGTTTTCGCTCTAAATCTTTCATTGTTTCAATTTTGGAAATCAATTTTTCACCTGCTCCTTCTTCTGCGCTTGCAAATTGACTTATCCTATTACGGGCTTACATGAATAACCCTTGGCCTGAAAGCTGTGGTGAAGCTAACAACACAGGGCGAGTGGAGTCATATTAGAACTCAGGAGAGAACATCATTTGGGGTGGAAACGTATAGAAGACACCGTTGTGCTGGACCAGGTGCCTTTTTTTTGACATTACAACAAAGATTTCGTGGTAAAAACCTCGTAGGTCTAAAAACTCAGAACCCTTCCCAAAAACCAAGGTTTTTTGGGAAGGGTTCTGAGTTTTTAGACCCACGAGGTTTGTTAGCTCAAAAAAGTGCCTCAATGTGAGACAGACTCTACATTTTCCAACTTCACCCCTTCAAATTTCTCCACCAAACGCCGCGCAACTTCCAGGTTCTCAAAGTTCTGTTCGCAAAACAAACG
>Ga0163144_10011428_pt1 | contig 18777 bp, 17 predicted proteins | sample OliLak19BULKMAT1_FD_123175 | JGI IMG/M metagenome (GOLD analysis project Ga0163144, IMG submission 123175) | Freshwater microbial mat bacterial communities from Lake Vanda, McMurdo Dry Valleys, Antarctica - Oligotrophic Lake LV.19.BULKMAT1 | ecosystem: Environmental > Aquatic > Freshwater >... | reverse complement strand
TACGCGAGCGGGGGGTTGTTTGGGGTAGGCGGGGTGACGACGGAGCCGGATACGGCGCGGGGGACGCGGAGCCGGTCGGTGGAGATGCGATGCTTGCCCAAGGGTCAGTGGAACACTTACGACGTGGTGGCGGTGGACGGGGTGATTAAGCTGGCGATCAATGGGAAATTTGTGAACGGGATCGCCAAGTCATCGCAAAAGAAGGGTTACTTGTGTTTGGAGAGCGAAGGGGCGAAGATCCGGTTTCGGAACATCCGGATTATGGAGTTGCCGCCGGGGGTGACGACGCCGGCGCAGAGTGCGGTCGAGTTGCCGTAAGGAGAACGCGAAGGCTCTGCAGGGAGATGGGCTTGGGGGCGTAGCCGTCCATACCGGACTCGAGGCAGCGGCGATTGGTTTCGTCGTCCGTGCTGGCGCTGACGCCGTAGATGGGGATGTGCTGGCCAGGGAGGGCGCGGATGCGCTGGGCGGATTCGTAGCCGTCCATGACCGGCATTTGGCAATCCATCAGGATGAGGCTGTAGCGGGAGAGGCTGCATTTTTCCAGGGCGATGCGGCCGTTTTCGGCAAACTCGACGGTGCAGCCAAGGCGGGAAAGCATGGCCCCGGCGAGTTTGCGGTTGATGGGGTTGTCGTCGACGACGAGAACGGGGAGGGAGGTGGAGGCAAGAGGGGCGAGATCGACGGGAGGCAGGGTGGTCTCGGCGGTAAAGAGCCTTCGGAGGGCCGAAGGGGTGACGGGCCAGGGAACGGTGGCGGGGTAGAGGGCGCGAACGGCTTCGGGAACGAGGCGGAGAGAGCTGAGTGTACCGAGAAGCAAGGTCCTCTGAACGCCATTGGTATTGGCCCAGGTGGCGAGTGCGGCGAGGTCAGAAGTGGCGGCGGGGTCAACAGCGAGCCACCAGCCGGAGCGGAGGGGAGGGCCTTGCTGGGCGGTGACCGCGTCGGGGAAAAGGAAGATTTCCCAACCGACTTGCCGAAAGTAGCCGGCAAAGAGCGTGGCGTTGGCTGATTCTTGAGCGACGACGACGAGTTGTCCGCGGGTTGGGGCAGCCAGTTCAGAGAGCCAGCCGGGGCTATCCTGAGCGCGTCGGAAAGGCAGACTGACCAGGAACTGCGAGCCGAAGCCGAGTCGACTTTCGAGGCGAATCGAGCCTTTCATGTTGTCGACGACGAGGGAGCGGACGATGGCCAGGCCGAGGCCAACGCCCCCATAGCGACGGACATCAGAAGAGTCGACTTGCGCGAAAGGTTCGAAGACGTTGGCTTGCTGGGCGGGTGAAATGCCGATGCCGGAGTCGGTAACGGTAATTTCCAGTTGACTTCGGAAGCTGATGGCGAGGCGGACATAACCGGCGTCGGTGAACTTTGTGGCGTTCGCGAGAAGGTTGATGAGAACTTGGCGGAGGCGGATGGGGTCGCCGAGAAGTTGGACCGGAACGCTGGAGTCGACATCGATCAGGAGGTCGAGGCCTTTGGCGTCAGCTTGGAGCGAGAGGGTGGCGATCACTTCGTCGATGAGGGGGGCGAGGAGAAAGGGATTGGCCAGCGCAACGGGGGATTCGCTGCGGAGTTTTGAATAGTCCATGATGCCGGACAGGACCGTGAGAAGGGATGTGGTGGCGCGCCCGATATCTTCCACGAAACGGCGTTGCTCGGTTTGGAGGGGGGATTCCAGGAGGAGATCCATGTAGCCGAGGGCGGCGTTCATGGGGGTGCGGATTTCGTGGCTCATCATGCTGAAGAACTCTTCTTTCGCGCGGGCCGCGTGGAGGGCTTGGAGCCGGGAGGCGCGGAGCCGGAAGAGAGTCCAAGCGAGGAGACTGAGCAGGAGGGAAGCGACAGCGGTGACGGCGAAGACCGGCGGGGTCCAGGGGGCGGGGAGGGCGAAGGCGTCGTGGGGTAGGGGATTTACTTGGTGTTTTCGGGCGAGGGCACCGAGAGCGCCATCGGCGGCCATCTGGCGGAGCCGGGCTCGAAAGCGGTCGGCCAGGGCGGATTGAGGAAAGGGGCTAGCGACGGAGAGGTTCATCTCGATGTCGTTTTGGGGGAGGAGCCGCAGCGAGACGTTGGTACAGAGGGGAGGCCGTTGGGTAAGGAAAGGGTGAAGGGAGGGTTGGGTAAGCAGGGCGGCGGAAGCGGTAGCGTCGCAGACGGCGGTTAGTCGATCGGCGGGAAGGCGGAGTTCGCGGAATTGAATCTCGGGGAGAAGCTTCGAGACTGGGCCGGGAAGCGGCGGCGAAGCAGAGTAGACGGCGGTACGGTTGCGGAGGTCGGCGACGGAATGGACGGGGCTATCGGCGCGGACAACGAAGTAGGTGGGAACGTTCCACCAGGGTTCGGTGAGATACATGCGGAGACGACGCTCCGGAGATGGAAAGACTCCGGCGATGAGATCGAACTGTCCGGAGTCGATGGCGTCGTCGGCGGAGGAGTTAAAGAACGCCCAAGTAACATCGACGCCCTCTCGGCACGCAGCTTCCCGAAAGGCCTCGACGTAGAAGCCGGCAAGGCTGCCATCGGGGAGGCGGTAGGCATCGGGGGCGGCGAGGGCGGAGCCGATGCGGACCGGTATGCTTTGGGGCCAAAGGATACTGCCGGGATAGAGAAGGACGAGGGAGACAAAGAGGAGGCGATGGCACATCGTGCGCCTGCTGGGGACGAGGATTGCGATTGCCTTTACTATAGCGCGAACTAAGACTTAGTGACTCGGCGCAGGGTGAACAGTTCGGGACTTACAGAGCCTTGGGCGAGTTTTTTCCAGTCATCATCGTAGCGAAGGAGTTTGCCGGAGACATGATTGGAATTTTCGCTAGCGAGAAAGATGGCCAGATTGAGCTGTTTTTCGAGCGGGACGCCTCCGGTCATCCGCACCTGGCGAGCTTCCTCGATCTCTTTCCAGCCGGCGCGTTCTTCCCCGGCGGAGAGGATCTCGTCAGTCATGTTAGTGTAGGTGCCGCCGGGGGCGAGGCAGTTGGCTTGGACGTTGTGTTCGGCGTACTCGGCGGCGATGGTTTCGACGAAGCGAACGATGGCGGATTTGGAGGCGGCGTAGGCGGAGAAGTGGGGCCGGGGAGCGAGGGAACCACCCCCACTGATGACGATGATTTTGCCGGCGCGGCGCTGGACCATTTCCGGCAACACGGCGCGGCAGGCGTGCATAACGCCAAAGACGTTGGTTTCGAAGGTTTCGCGCCAGGCGCGGGTATCGGCATCGTGCATTGGCCCGATGGGTCCTTGGACGCCGGCGGCGGCGATGAGCACATCGGTACCACCGAAGCTGGCGCGCATGCGTTCGGCGGCCATGATCATGCGATCGAGTTCGCGGACATCGCCCGGCAAGCGGAGGGAGACGCCGCCGGCATGTTGAATCTCGAGGTGGGTGAGATCGATTTCGGCTTTGGTGCGAGCGACCAGCCCGACGGTGGCTCCCTTCGCCGCCAAACCGATGGCGAGGCGTTTTCCAATGCCGCGACCGGCTCCGGTGATGAGTATGCGTTTTCCCTGCAAGTAAAGCTCAATCGGGGGGATCACAGTGCAAACAGAGTGGAAGTATGCCGACCGAACGGGGGGCGTTATTACGGGCCGGCTTTTCGGCGGCGCTTGACGGCATACATGGCCTCGTCGGCGCGACGCAGAAGTGCAGCGGCATTCTCGCCTTCGCGATGTTCGACGACGCCGATGGAGGCACGGATAGGGACGGCGAGCGAGCGACCATTGATTGAGACTTCATGGCGGCTTTCGAGACGGTGGAGAATCTGGTTGCCCCGGCGGAACGCGCCGGCGAGGGGGCAGTGCAGGATAACGATGAACTCGTCTCCGCCGAGGCGAGCGGCGAGATCCTGCGGACGGATTTCATCGCGAAGGGCGCGGGCAAAATGACAAAGGACTTGATCCCCGGCCTCGTGACCGAGGCGATCGTTGATGCCTTTGAAGCCATCCAGGTCAAACATAAGGAGTGAAAGATTTACGTCGGAGGCGACCGCGGCGGCAAGCGCGGCTTCAAACGCGCGACGATTGGCGATGCCCGTGAGCGGATCGGTGGCGGCTAGCGCTTCGAGTTCGGCGACGCGTCCTTCATAACTTGCCATTTCCGTGGTGAGAAGGGAGGTGGAACGCTCGTGGTCGGCGACGATCTGGAGGACGTAAGCCCGAAGGTCGCCCATGTGATGCGAGAGGCCTTCGCGGAGGGTTTCGAGATTGGGAGCGGCGGAGAGTTGTTCGAGATTTTGGCTCAGCTTTTCGAAGCCGGCGGTGGAGGCATGAGCTTGGCCGATGGAATCTTCGGCGGCGCGAGCGAGAATGGCGAGAAGTTCGCGGACCATGGCGAGGTCGTGGGCGCGAGAGGTTTCGGCATCCTGAGCAAAAGCCCGGAGGGCGTCCGACCAGGGGTTGACGGTGGCGGCCAGAGCAGGCGGAGAGGAATCGAGTTTTTGGAGGATATGGCGGACGGCGGGCTGTTGCGCCTGACCGGCGCGGGGGAACAGCGAAAAGAGATGCAACTGGGTTTGCTCGACCGCCTGGCGATAGGCGGCAACGGCATCCAGAGTCATTTCCTCCTGAGCCTGCAGGCGCTCTTGGAGTTGCTGGAGTTTCTCCCGATGGGCGAGTTGGTCGACGGCATCCTTAATTGAAATCATGGCGGACGAAAGACTTATCGTCCACGGCGGCGAGAATTTGAGTCTATACTGAAGAGTTGAGAGGCGAATGAGTAAAGAAGACAGTATTGAAGTTACGGGTACCGTGGTTGAGAAATTCCCGAGCGGTTTGTTTAGCGTCCAATTGGACCAGGAAAAGACGATTTTGGCCCATTTAGCGGGCAAATTGCGGAGGAACCGGATCCGCGTCTTAGCCGGAGACCGGGTGACGCTCGAGATGTCCCCGTATGATTTGACCAAGGGTCGGATTACCTACCGGCACAAGTAGACCGTTCGAGCGATGCCGGTTCGTGTGCTTTTTCAGTTCGGGACCCGTCCGGAGGCGATTAAGCTCTGTCCGGTCGTGTTGCATCTGCGGAGTCAGCCGGAGCGGTTTGATGTCCGTGTGTGTGTGACGGCGCAGCATCGTTCGATGTTGGATCAGGTGTTGGGGGCGTTCGGCGTTACGCCGGATTACGACTTGAACTTGATGCTACCCGGGCAGACGTTGTTCCAGTCGACGTCCCGCATGATGGCGGCGTTGGAGCCCGTGTTGCTGGGCGTGGATGGCTGGAAACCGGAGGTGGCGATGGTGCAGGGCGACACCACGACCACTTTTTGCGGAGCGTTGGCTGCCTTTTATGCGCGGGTGCCGGTAGGCCACATTGAGGCTGGATTGCGGACGGGCGACCTGACGCAGCCCTTCCCGGAGGAGTTGAACCGGGTTTTGACGGGGCGAATGGCGGATCTGCATTTCGCGGCGACGTCGTGGGCGGCGGAGAATTTGCGGAAAGAAGGGGTAGCCAACGAACGGATTTGGGTGACCGGCAATACGGGGATTGACGCGGTTCTACACGTCAAGGCGGGTTTGGAGGAGGGCCGGTTGCAATCCGGCGTCGACTGGAGCCATCTGGATCCGGCGAAGAAGTTGATTTTGGTGACGGCGCACCGGCGGGAGAGTTTTGGAGCCGGGTTCGAGCGGATTTGCCAAGCGCTCGGGGACATCGCGGAGCGGCCGGACGTAGAAATCGTATATCCGGTGCATCCGAACCCGAATGTGATGGAAACGGTGAACCGGATCCTTTTGGGCCGCGCGAATGTTCATTTGATCGCCCCTCTAGATTACGTTCCGTTCATCGATTTAATGCGTCGGGCGTATTTGCTGATTACCGATTCCGGAGGCGTGCAGGAGGAAGGACCGTCGTTGGGGAAACCGATTTTGGTGCTGCGGGAGAAGACGGAGAGGCCGGAGGCGGTGGCCGCGGGGACCGTGAAACTGGTGGGGACGGACCGGGAGAAGATTGTCGCCGAGGCGAATTTGGTGCTCAATTCGGCAAAAATGAGAGAGTCCATGGCGGTCGTTCACAACCCATATGGCGATGGGCACGCAAGTGAGCGTATTTCGGCGGCAACTCTTTCATTCTTCAGGAAATAAAGTTTTCACTTTGTTTTGCAAAGTGCCGTTTTTGGGGGGTATCCGGAGCCGATTATTAGGTGGGCGGGGGCTATACTCCGAGCGTGAAGATCTTACTGCCAGCCCGAAACAAAAAAACGGCTCTGAATCCGCGTGCCGCCCAGATGGCGGCACAGCTCGCTGAACGCGTTGTCGGTCAGCCGGAGAGCTTGGACGCGATCATTCCATACGTGCAGATGTACCAGGCGGGACTGTCGCCCGAGGGTCGCCCGATCGGCATCTTTTTGCTGCTGGGTCCGACGGGGACGGGGAAGACGCGAACGGTGGAAGCTTTGGCCGAGGTGTTGCACGGCAGCGCCAAAAACTTGCTGCGGGTGGACTGCGGCGAATATCAGATGGAGCACGAAGTGGCGAAGCTGATTGGAGCACCGCCGGGATATTTGGGCCATCGGGAGACGCAGCCGGCGTTTACTCAGGTGAAACTGAACGCGGTGATGAGTGAACGGAACAACATTTCGATCGTCTTGTTTGACGAGATTGAGAAGGCGGCCGGTTCCTTGCAGCGGCTGTTGTTAGGGGTGTTGGATAAGGGCAGCCTGCGGTTAGGGGACAACTCGACGGTCAGCTTTGAGCGTTCGTTGATTTTCCTGACGAGTAATTTAGGGGCGCGCGAGATGGCGCGGGAGCTGCGCCCGGAGTTTGGCTTCGAGGCGGGTAAAGTGCGGTGTATCGATGACGGGAAGAGCGAGATAAAGCGGTTGGAGGCGGTGGCGGTGGCCGCGGTGAAGAGGAAGTTCGCGCCCGAGTTTGTGAACCGGATTGATTTGATGCTGACTTACCAGGCATTGAACGCGGCGGCGCTGGAGCGGATTTTGGAGATTCAGGTGCAGAGCTTGCAGGAGCATTTGGATCGACGGTTGGGGGAAAGGAGCTTTACCGTTGAGGTGCCGAAGCGGAGTCGCCAATTTCTGCTCAAGCACGGAACGAGTGTCGAGTATGGGGCTCGGGAGCTGAAGCGGACGATGCATCGGTTCGTGATGCAGCCGTTGGCGGCGTTAGTGGCAGAAGGAGCGGTGCCGCCGGATTCGACGATCCGGTTCGAGGTGAGTTCGAGCGGGAAGCGGCTGGAGATGTTTCCGGTCCGGCTGGCGGCCTAACGAGGGATGAGGCGGCCGGTGCCGATTTGGCCGTGGAGGTTTTCAGCGGGTTGGGGGGCGTCGCCGCCGCCGTACCAGATGCGAAGGGAGCCATCGGGCTGGAGGAGTAGTTCGGGATCGCAGACGACGGCGGCGTTCCAGCGGGCGGAACCGGCGATGAGGGCTCGCTCGCTGGTTCGTTGCCAGTGGACGCCGTCCGCGGAGGAGGCGAGCCCGATTTTACGACGTTCCTGGCGGTCCCGGCCGGTGTAGAGGAGCCACCAGCGGCCATGGGAGGTCCAGAGAGCGGGTTCACCCAGGCCGAGTTCGTCGAAGTTGCCGGGGTTGCCGAGTTCGAGGACCGGGTTAGAGCGAAGTTTGGTGAATGAGAAGCCGCCGTCGGAGGAGACGGCGAGGCCGAGGCGTTGGCGGCGGGCCCGGTCCTGGCCCAGAAAGTAGAGGTAAAGTTTCCCATCGGCGGCGATTAGATAGGGATCGGCAACGCCGCGTTCGTCCCAAGCGCCCCGGGGGCCGACGGGGAGGACGGGACCATGCTTAGTCCATTGAACGCCGTCAGGACTGGTGGCAAGGGCGATTTGAGGCGGGTTGCCGGCCTGATACCAGTGGAGGAAACGGCTGTTTTGATATAGCGTGGTGCCGTTGGCGGCGATGTAGTTCCCTTCCCCGCGTTCGGACTGGGGGGCGAGGATGGGTTTCGGGGTACGAGTCCAGTCGATTCCGTTATCGCTTTGGGCGAGGCCGGTGCGCCATTGACGGCCATCCCAGCCCGAATAGAAGTTCCAGAGCCGGCCTTGGAGGGAGACAATGGACGGGTTTAGGGTATCGACGGCGTCGAAGGCTCCCGGGGGACCGAGGGGGAGGACGGGAGCGCCGTGGTCTTCCCACTCCCAAGTAACGAGCCGCGCTGGTCCGGCGGGGGGCGGGAGGGTGAAATCGGCGTAGCGACCGCAGCCAGCCAAGAGTAAAAAGAGCAGCAAGAGCGTCAGGAGCAAAAGGCCGAGCCTCATAGCGGGATGCGAACTTTAATCGAGGCGCCTTTGCCGGGTTGGGAATCGAGCATCATTTCGCCGCCCAGGATGCGGACGCGGCGGCGGATGGAGATGGGCCCGAGGCGGAGCAGATCGAGTTCGTCGAGGGTGTAGGCTCCACTAAACGGAAAGCCCGTGCCGTCGTCCTCAATCGAGAGCTCGAACATGTTGTCTTCTCGACCGACGCCGACCGTGACCCGAGAGGCTTTCGAGTGCTTCTGGACGTTGTGGAGAGCTTCCCGGACGACCTGGAGAATTTCGAGTGAGGTTTGGGAATCCGGGGTAGCGCGGGTATTCCCACCGACGAAACTGGCGGAGATGCCGCTTTCCTTGCCGAAGCCTTCGACGAGTTTGCGCAGGGAGGGGACGAGGCCGGCTCCGTCGATTTCGACCGGACGCATGCCCCGGACGAAGGCGCGCAGTTCGGCGGACTGCATGCGGGTGAGTTCCTGGAGTTGAAGGATTTCTTCCATGGCCAGTTTGGGATCGCGTTCGAGGATTTTGCGAACCACTTCGAGGCGCATTTGCAGGCCGACGAAGCTTTGGAGGGGCCCATCGTGGAAATCGGCGGCGATGCGTTGGCGTTCCGCTTCACGGGCTTGTTCGGCTTCCGAGCGGAACATGATCGACTGTTTGGCGGCGGCGGAAAGGCGATCCTGCAGCGCTTTTTTCTGCAGGGCCATGATGATGACGGCCATCCCAGACAGGAGCAAAGACGGCGAGAGAACGACAATTTCCGTCGGGCGGGCGATAAAGAAGAAGGCGAGGGTGACCGCGATGACAATAATGACTTCGCGGGTGGTGTGGAGCAGGGCGGCGGCGAGCAGGACGTAGAGGTAGAAGAGCGACGTAATTCCGGCGGAGTATTCGAGCGGGAGGCCGGCGCAGATGAGCAGGAAAACGGCATCGACGAGCAGGCTGAAGAGCGGGTAGTTCCGGTCTAAAGTGCGCCAGTAGATCGCCGCCAGGGCATATATAGTGAATGCGGCCCAGAGGATAGCGAAGTTTCGCGTGTTGGAATTTGTGGCCGCGACGGATAGGCCGAGGCAGAGGAAGCCAAGGACAGCCCGAAACACAGCCAAGCTGCGACGCCAGTTAAGGGCGATGGAGACGGGTTCGGCCGCAAAGGGCTTTTCAACAGGGGGAGAGGCCACGGGGAGGAATCCGCCCGCTTAGGGACGGCGATACAAGTATAACGTGTGGCTTCGGCCTTCGCCGTCGTCGTCGATCGAGACCTCTTTTTCGGGTGTCCAGCCGCCCACGGTGAAATCATGAGCGACGATGCGCGCCCCTTTCTTCAACTGTTTTTCGAGCAACGGACGCACTTTTTCATTTGAAACGGGGAGCAGGTAGACCGTGATGACATCGGCGGAGCTATAGTCCTGTTCGAGTAAGTCGCCATGGATGATTTTGGCGCGATCGGCGAGGCCAAGGCGCTTGATGCGATCGGAGCTCTGCTGATAAAGATCTTTATCGAACTCGACGCCGACGGCGTTGGCACCGAATTTTTCCGCGGCGATAATGACGATTCGACCGTCACCGCTGCCGAGATCAAACACCTTCTCCCCCTTCTTCACATTGCCGAGTTGGAGCATCTTTTCGACGATCAGTTCCGGCGTGGGGTAATAGGGAGCCAGCTTTGGTGTTTTCTTCTCCGCAGGGGTTTGGCTGAGGAGGAGCAGGGGGACGAGAAAGAGAAGGTAGCGCATGAGAGATTCCTTACGGCTCGAGGAGTAGACGCACTCGGTTGCTCAAAACGTTGCCGGCTTCGACGACAAATTCCGCCGGTCCGCGATTGACGAGGGCGGGAAGACGAAATTCGACGAGGTAGAAGCCGATGTAACCGGGGGCGAGTGTAGCGCGGAGCACTTCGAGGGGGGCACCATCGAGAAATGCTTTGACTTCGGCAACGACCCGCGGCTGGTTTTCGAGGGGGGCGGGTTGGCCGGCGGGCCAATCGGGGGCGACGCGCCCGAGCCCACTCAGCAGGACCTGAACGGAGGATCCGGCGCGAGCGGGATTTTGGGAGTCGAGCAGAACGCCGGTTTCCCCGTCGAGCGCGAGCGGGGAGCCGTCCGGGTCGACGAAGATGGCCGGCGAGGAGGGCTGGAGAGGCAGGCCGAGGGAGACGCGCTGATTGGCGGCGAGGAAGGAGAGGGCGACGCCGGTGCCGGTGAGATCGTACGGCAGTTGAATATGGGTTTCGGTGGCGCTCGAAGGCAGTACGGCGGCCATGCGATTGCCCGCACGAACTTCAGAGACGCGAGCGCCGAGGATGCTCAAGAGCGCCCCGGGAGCGGCCGGGCGCACGGCATAATCAGCGGCATGGACGACGCGGAGGTCTCGACTGCGATGGGGCGCAATCGAAGTGTAGAGGCCGAAGCCGTACACAGCGAGATAGAGTTGGTTGCCGCCGGGATCGAGGCGGACATCGAGCACCGGCGAATCCGGCAGCCCGCGCCCTGTTAGTCGGACCCAGGAGGGAGCCAGAAGGTCGGCCTGGTAGAGCCCGCCGAGAGTGGCGACGTAAACGGCATTCGCGGCGAAATCGGCGGTGACGCCGAACGCGGATACTTCAGGGAGATTGGCGGTAATGTCGTCCCAGTAGAGGCCACCGTTCATGGTGCGGAGAACCGTAGGGCCGGCGGAGGCTTGGTCAGCAGCGCGGCGACTGAGGACGGCGAGGGCGCGGCGCGGATCGCGCTCGTCGATCGTGATGGCTTCAACGGCGGAGCCAGGATTGAATGCCGGCATGGTCCAATCGCTCCCCCGGTTCATGGAGATCCAGACGCGACCGTCCGCGGCACCGGCGTAGACCCAATCGCCCTGCGTCTGAATGACGGTGACGACGGTGTTGAAGCGGCGGCCGGCGGCGAGCAGGGCCGCATTGGGAGCTGGAATGGCGGAGGGGCGCCAGGCCGTGCGTTCTCCGGGCTGCCATTCGAAGGCGGCGGCGCCAGGTTGGGCGGAGAGGAAGCTGATCCTCGCGCCTTGGCCGCCTCGGGGCAAGGAGAGAATACGCCGGACAGGGAGATGGGGCAAGGCGGCATTGCAACTGGACCAGGTGCGACCCCCATCGGCCGAGCGCCAGACACCGGTACCGGCGGCGACGGCAATTTCATTCGAATCGTTCGGCGAAACGGCCAGATCGGCAACGGGAGCGCCCAGGAGAGAGCTCTGTTTCCACTGCGTCAGATTAGCCCAGGTACGGCCACCGTCTTCGGAACGCCAAACGTGTTGGGCGGCAGCGTAGACGACTCCGCGGGCGGAAGTGGCCCGGAGGATGGCGTCCGGTTCCGGGAGGCGGTCAGGGATCGGGGGGGGGGGAACCGTCGCAGGCGGATCGGAACGTTCGAGGGCCCAGGTTTCGAAGTCGGCCGTCGAGTACCATTGGCCGGCTCCAGCGCGGGCGAAGAGCCGGAGATCTCCGGAGCGAAACTGAACCCGATCCATCGGACCGGTGGCCAAACCGGAGAGTTGTAGATCCAGTGCGGCGTTGCCAAGCCGGCGCCATTGCGCAGGGACGTAGCTGGCAGAGGCCAGTAACGCGAGGGCGAGAATCAGAGAGGAACGCATGGGGGGAGCGAATCTGTTGCCGACTGACCCAATACCTGGGTCTATTTTACCCATATCTATCGGCCGAATTGAACCAAACCTATTGACCTACAACGTATTTTCATAGACGTTGGCCAAGGGCACTCCAGTTGCATTGCAATTTGCGTGCTAACCGGGAGTTCGTCCGGTTGGTGATACACTTTAGGAGTCGCTTTAGCTTTTCAGGCGCAACGTTCGCATGTCGCACACTATCCTACAACTGATGTTTCGGTTCACTCTAGCTTCGGCTTTGAGCGCAGTTGTTGTGTTTGCGCAGGCTCCATCGCTGTTCCCCGGGGAACAGGAGCGATCTGCGAAGACGTTGCAGATGAGCGGGCAGGTTTCCGTGCTCAAGGACAACAATCCATGGGCGCTGAAAGTGGGCGATTGGGTGAACCTGCGCCAAGCGATCGTGACGGGTGCCGACGGCTTTGCGGTTTTCCAGGTGAGCGACGGCAGTACGTTTGAAGTTTATCCGAATTCGCGGGTGATCTTCCGGAACAACGCCGGCGGCTGGAAAGACTTGCTTGACCTTTACCTGGGCCGGGTGAAGGTCCATATTCAGAAATTCGGCGGGCAGCCGAATCCTAATCGAGTAACGACTCCGACGGCAGTGATTTCGGTGCGGGGCACGGTGTTCGATGTGCAGATTGAAGACGAGGACGCCACGACTCTGGTGACGGTGGACGAAGGGCAAGTGGCCGTACGTCATGCGCTGTTGCCGCCGAGCGATCCGAAGCTTTTGAATGCCGGGGAATACGTCCGGGTTTATAAGAACCAACCGCTCGCCCAGACGCAATTTGATAAAGGCGGTGCGCTGAAGCGGACCTTGCAGGCAGCGACGGACGCCTACTACAACGTCATGATGCGGATGCCCCGTGGTGGTAACTCGCCGACGAGTATCCCTGGTGGTGGTGGTGGCCGTCCGGCCGATACGGAAGCGACTCCGCCTCCTCCCCCTCCCCCGCCGCCGCCTCCCCCACTGTAGACTAGAGGCGTGAGGATGACTGGCGTGGTTCGACTAGTGTTGCTATTCACTCTGGGAGTGGGTTTGGTTTGGGGGCAGACTTCGTCGGCTGGTTTGCCGCCGGAGTGGGAGACGCGAAAGCAGTTGACGGCAATGGTTTCGAACGCCAACCGTCTTGACCCGATATTGGCGCAATTGAATCCCCAAGCCTGGCAAGAAGCGGGCGCACCCGCGGCCTACGTACAGCAATTGCAGAGCACCCGGCGGGCGCTTCAGTATTTACAGGTATCCGCCGATCGGCTTTCGAAAGATCCGAATCGAGTCACCTACGCCATGGATACGTACTTTCGGCTCCAGACGATGGAGCAGATGTTGGGTTCTCTGGCGACGGGGGTTCGGCGCTATCAGAACCCGGCAATCGGCGACCTGCTGTCGGGAATCGCCAATGAGAACGCGGCGAATCGGGAGTTCCTGGAGCAATATTTGAAAGACTTGGCGGCGGTGCGGGAAGCTGAGTTTCAAATCGCCGACGCCGAAGCCCAGCGCTGCCGCGGGATACTGAGCAAGCAGCCTCCTGTAATCCAGAAGCGCACGCTGCCGTCGAAGCAGGAGAAGCCTTGAATCCAGTAACGTTGACCTTCCGTTGTAGTATTTGCGCAGAGCCGTCGCGAGAACTCTGTTCGTGGTGTACGAAAGACGCTTGCGAACTGCACCGTTGCCAAAAATGTCTGCGCTGTAGCGACTGTTGCCAGTGCGACGTGCCCTTGGAACGGAAGCGGGCGATCGGCGGGTAGGGGGCGGCTAGGGCGACAGTGTGGTTTTCGGGCACGGTGGAAGCCTCGCGCGGTCTCGCCGAATCATACAGTTACAGGATGGAGCGCAGCGTGCAAGCTGCAAGGCATGGCACTAGGGCGACGAGCATGGTTGCTGTGGGCGAGCGGACGGACCGAAGGCCGCGTGGCGGGCCTATGGTGTGCGGATTACCATGGCCGGCGATTTACTGAACTGGAGATTCGAGATCGCGGGAGCCTGAGCGGATACCTGCGTTCCGGGGTGGTGCGAACGGACCGGGAGGGCAACATCACGGGTGTGGAGGCCGAGATTGGCCGGCCGTTAGCGCTTGAGGAGATCCGGTGGACCGGCGGGGTGCTTTTCTTCAGTACGCAGGAGGAGGGGGAGGCGCGGGACTACTATGAGTTACGGGTAAGGGGCGGACGGGAGGCAGAGTTGACGGTTCGGGGGTTGCCGGTGAGGCCGTTTCCGCTGATGCGGCAGTTGCCTTGGGGCTTAGCTTAAGGCTGGCCATGTTTACGGTCCGCTTGCTGGCGCGCCCGGTTCGGTGCTGGCGTCGACTTGGGACCGAAAGGGCTTACCCTAGCTTGTAGGGAGCCCGATATTTGTAACCGAGGAGTTTGTTGGCCGCGTCGTTGTTGGTGAACCGTTCGGCCTTGCCGTCCCAATCGAGCAGGGCCCGGGTGCGCAGCGAGATGTGGCCGAGGATGGTATTTGCTGTCGAGAGGTGTCCTTCTTCGATGGGGCAACTGGGGGCCTTGCGGGCCTTAACGGCGTCGAGGAAGTTACGGACGTGGGGCGGGGTGGAGTTGGACCCTTCCATCGAGCGAGCCTGGAGGGTGGCCTTCTTCGACGGGCTGTAAGCGCGTTCCGAGTCGCGGTCAACCGGGTTACGCTGCCCGAACAGAGTTTCGGTGTAGCGCTCGGGGACGACCTCCCATTTATTGGCGTAGATGTACATGGTGCCCTTGGTGCCCCGGATCTCCATCTCCGCGCCGCGGGCGGCGATGGCCGGGGCGGCGTTGGCGTTGTACTGCACGAAAACCATCATCATGTCGCCGAAATCCCAGAGCACTTCGCAGGTGTCAGGGATTTCGCGGTTATCCTTAACCGCGTAACGGCCGCCCATGGCGACGACCGAACGGGGCGATTGTTTCTGGCAGGCCCAGCGGAGCATGTCCATGTAGTGCACGCCGAAGTTGGTGATCTGGCCGCCGGAGTAATCGTAAAACCAGCGGAAGTTATAGAACGCGCGGTTGCGGTTGTACGGCACTTTGGGGGCCGGGCCGAGCCACTGGTCCCAGAACTCGGCGCTCGGCGGGGCGGAATCGGGGGCGAGGCCGATGCCATTCGGGGCTTCGTTCTGCACGTGAAAACCGCGGGCGACGGTAATGTGGCCGAGTTCCCCGCCCTTCAAATAGGCCACCGCTTCCTGCAACATTTTCGAACTTCGGCGCTGGATGCCAACTTGGACGATGCGTTTGGTTTCCCCGGCGACCTGGACCATTCGGCGGCCTTCGGAAACGGTGAGCGAAAGGGGTTTTTCGACGTAAACGTCCTTGCCGGCGCGACAAGCGTCGATCATCATCAGCGCGTGCCAATGATCCGGGGTGGCGATGGCGACAGCGTCGACGTTTTTGTCTTCGAGGAGTTTGCGGTAGTCCTTATAGCGAGTTGGGGTCGCGCGGGATTTCTTCGCGGCGAGGTCGAGATAGCCGTCATTCAGGTCGCAGATGGCGACGGTTTGGGAGTCGCCGAATTCGAGGAAGCCGTCGTGGACTTGATCGCCCCGGTTACCGAGACCGATGAAGCCCATCCGGAGGCGATCGTTGGCTCCCAGGATCCGGGAGTAGCTGAAGGCGGTGAGAGCGAGGGCTTGGCGACGGTTCATGTTATCCAATTGCAATTTTAGCTTGGTAGATTAAAGCGTGCGACCCCTTATTCTACTCTTGGCAACTGCGGCGGTGATGATGGCGGAGATTCGAGTTCATGGACATCGAGGGGCACGGGCGATGCGTCCGGAGAACACGATTCCGGCGTTTGAGTATGCGCTGGCGCAGGGTGTGGATGTGTTGGAGTTGGACATGGCCGTGACGAAAGACAACGTCGTGGTGGTATCGCACGATGAGACGATGAATCCGGCTTATTGCGAGGGGCCGGAAGGGGCGACGCGAGTGATCCGGGAGATGACCTTCGCCGAATTGCAGCGTTGGGATTGTGGGAGGAAAGTAAATCCGCAGTTTCCGAAGCAGCTCTCGATTCCGGGAACGCGGGTGCCGACGCTGGACGCGGTGTTCACGCTGGCGAAGGGTTCGAAGGTGGAGTTCAACATTGAAACCAAGATGTCGGGCGACCATCCCGAGTGGACCCCGGCACCGGAGGAGTTCGCCGCGTTGGTGCTGAGCGTCATCAAAAAGCATCGGCTGGAGAAGCGGGTGATCGTGCAGAGTTTTGACTATCGGACGCTGCTGGCGATGAAAAAGCTGGCGCCGGAGATTCGCCGGAGCGCGCTGTTTCCGACGAGCAAGGCGGAGTCGGGCCGTGATTTCGTGGAGGCGGCGCGGTCCGCCGAGGCATCGATTATCAGCCCGATTCACCAGACGGTGACGGGGGAGAAGGTAGCGGCGGCGCATGCGGCCGGTTTGCAGGTCGTGCCGTGGACGGCGAACACACCGGCCGATTGGGGGAGATTGGTGGCGGCGGGGGTGGACGCGATTATCACCGATGATCCGGCGGCGCTGATCGCGTTTTTGAAAACGAGGGGGAAGCGCTAAGCGCTACTTCTTTTTGCGGGTGAGTTCTTTGATGATCTCTTCGGTGAGGGGCTGGTGCTTGCCGGCGCTCCAGGCTTCCTGCAGGCGCTTTTCGTCGTAGCCGGCGATGCGGCCCAACAGGATGTAGCCGGGGAGGGCGTGGCTGAGGTGGCGCCAGCGGGCCATGTCGATGAGGGCGTCGAGAGAGCGCTCGCGAAGCATGGCGAGGATTTGGGCATCCCGTTTTTCGGTCAGGGTGAGCAGGGCGGTAGCGGCTTTGTTCCGATCGTTCCAGACGATGGAATTGAGCTGTTCGACGAACCAGGTGGGGCTGATTTTCAGTCCGAGTTTAGGTTCCTTTTCGCTGAGGATCGTTAGGCCGAGGAGAGAGCGCATGGCGTTGTTCCGGACGCCGTCGTCAGGATCCCGCATGGCGTATTGGAGGTCATCGGTGATGGTCGCTTTGTTGGGAACGTAGGCAATGACGTAGGCGGCAATCGCGCGCTCCACCTCGTCGACGCTCGTGCGGAGCACTTCGCGCAGGATGGCTTCGTGGGTTTTGGCGAGCGGGAGGAACTTGACTTGATCGGCGCGCGCGGCGGCGTTGGCCATGAAGCTGTGCCCGCGAGTGAGGTCTTCGGCGATGTCGTTTTGGCGGATGGCCGTTTGAAGTTTTTCGAAGAACTGGAGATAGGTATCGACGATCTCTTCCGGGAGCTTGGCGGTGCCTTCCGGGGATTCGCGATAGTTGAACGCGGCAGCTCCTTTCTCTTCCACGCCGATGTAGAGCACCGCCTTACCGTCCTCGCAGCAGACCGCTTCGAGGCGGGCGCGGACCACCAGGTTGACCAGCTCCATGCGGTCTTCGACGAGCCCCTTTGATTTAGGCAGCGGATCGCCTTCGACGGCTCCGATCGCCTTTTTCAGACGATCGATGCTCGCCTTGCGGACGCCGAAAAAATCGATGATCCCGATCGTGGGTAGAGACGGCTGAGCGCTCTGGGCCATCGACAGGCCCAGAGCGAGGGGGAAGCAACAAAAAAAGCGGAACGACACTCTGTTGGGACGTAGGAGCAACGGATTTGGCTACGCCTGTTTTTCAGCGAGCGGGCCAATGATGGGGAGAGAAAACTTTTCCCCTTGATAGGCTTTGACCATGAGGAAGATCCAGAGGCCGAGGCCGACGAGCGCAACCATCAGGCTGAGAAGGCTGAACAGCAGACCGGCCAAGCCAATGATGCGGACGGCGATGTTCGCCAGAATCGACAGTGCGATTTGGACGCCGAAGAGGCCACCGAAGGTGTAGATCGATTGGAAGGCGTGGAAACGGATGCTTCGATCGCGGTTGTAGGGTTCCAGAAACAGGAAGAGAATGCCTGTAATGAAGCCAAAGGCGTAGCATAGGAGCGCCGCCACGTTGTTGGGCATGCCGCTGGGCTGGTAGGGTTGCTGCGGCGGAGGATAGCCGCCACCGGGAGGGGGATAACCGCCGCCGGGAGGGGGGGCTTGGTAGCCGCCCATTTGCATGCCGACGGGGAGGCCGGAGGCGGTCTGGGGGATGGGGGAAAAGAAGGGGCCGAAGTTCATATTTAAGTCTTCTATCACGAACAGGCGGAAAATGTTAGCGGAATCCATCACCGAAAATGAATATTCACAATCCAGGCCCCTTCCACGATATGCCTTGTAGGAGTAGGTACAACAATGGTACTGGGTAGAAAGATTGTTTTAGCGGCCGCCGGGGGAATCGTTCTGGCCACGTTGACCGCATTTGCCGTGGTTCGCGTGGTGATTCGCGACCAGGGACTCGCCATGATGCGGGGCACGATGAGCAGTACGTTGCTGGAGGCCGAGAACGTCCGGGAGTCCATTTCGAACTTGACGCGGGCGGGCGCCTTTGACACAGCCAGATTAGCGGCCGAGTCGAAGCAGAGTAGCGATTTTCGGAAATCAACGATTTACCAGACGGTGCCGGTAGTGGCGGCTTGGCGTGCGGTGGAGCAGGCGGCCAAGGCGCAAGGTTTCCAATTTCGGGTCGTGCGGACGAATCCGCGGAACCCGAAGAATGCGCCGGTGGATGACGAAGTGGCGATTTTGCAGCAGATCGATGGCGGCAGTGTGGCGGAGTATTTTTCTGTCGATTCGGGAAGGAATCAGGTCGTGCTGGCCCGGCCGGTGCGGATGACGGGCGACTGTATGACTTGCCACGGAGACGCGGCGATGAGCGCGACCAAAGACGGCAAAGACTTGTTGGGATTCCGGATGGAGGGATGGAAAGCCGGGGAGATCCATGGGATGTTCCTGCTCAGAAGTGATTTGGGACCGGTGGACCAACAGGCCATGGCCGGGATGGGTCAGTTGGCGGCGTGGATGATCCCCGTGATGGCGCTGGTGATCGCCGGCTTTTGGTGGCTGAATGGCCGGTGGATCAACGGACC
>Ga0163144_10011424_pt1 | contig 18780 bp, 17 predicted proteins | sample OliLak19BULKMAT1_FD_123175 | JGI IMG/M metagenome (GOLD analysis project Ga0163144, IMG submission 123175) | Freshwater microbial mat bacterial communities from Lake Vanda, McMurdo Dry Valleys, Antarctica - Oligotrophic Lake LV.19.BULKMAT1 | ecosystem: Environmental > Aquatic > Freshwater >... | reverse complement strand
TGCCAGCCCAGTGCCGGTATTACCTGAGGTAGGCTCGATAATTGTGCCGCCGGGTTTGAGTAAACCGGCCTTTTCGGCTTCTTCAATCATCTTTAAAGAAGGTCTATCTTTAATTGATCCGCCTGGGTTAAAGACCTCCATCTTGGCCAAAATTGTCGGTTTGAGGCCTTTTGAGACCTTGCTCAACTTCACAAGAGGAGTTTCGCCGATTGTTTCCAGAATGTTCTCGCAGTACTTCACAAGGAAGTCCTCCATTACAATATGTATGAGAAAGAATAGGTTTAATTATACGGCGATGACAGACAACAAAGACTGCTTCAAACCTGAGGATCTCTCTGATTTTAATTGGGAAAAAGAGCTCGGCGCGCCTGGCGCTTATCCTTTCACCCGCGGAATCTACCCGGATATGTACCGTTCCCGCAAATGGACAATGCGTCAGTATGCGGGTTTTGGTAACGCCGACGAAACTAACAAGAGATTTAGATATCTCTTAGGTAACGGCCAAACCGGACTTTCGGTAGCTTTTGACCTGCCCACGCAAATGGGTCTTGATTCCGACGATCCGATGGCTCTTGGCGAAGTGGGACGCACTGGGGTTTCTATTGACACCCTCAAAGACATGGAAAGATTGTTCAATGAAATTGACCTGGGCAAGGTTTCCACCTCCATGACAATCAATGCCACCAGCGCCATTTTGCTGGCCATGTACCGTGCTGTCGGCATAAGGCAGGGCGTCAAGGCTGAACATCTCTCCGGCACCATTCAAAACGATATTCTCAAGGAGTACGAAGCGCGAAACACCTATATTTTTCCGCCCAAAGGCTCTATGCGCCTGATTACCGATATTTTTAGTTTCTGCCACAGCGATATGCCCAAGTGGAATACAATCTCGATTTCGGGCTATCACATCCGTGAAGCGGGAGCCACGGCCGTTCAAGAGCTGGCATTTACTTTCGCCAACGCCATCGAATACGTGCGGGCGGCGCAGACATCAGGTCTGGCTATTGATGACTTCGCTCCACAACTGTCATTCTTTTTTGTCGCCCAAATGAATTTCTTCGAAGAAATTGCCAAATTTCGGGCTGCCCGGCGCATCTGGGCAAAAATCATGAGAGATCAGTTCGGCGCCAAGAGCGTCAAGTCGCAAACTTTGCGTTTCCATGTGCAAACGGCGGGCTCCAGCCTGACTCTGCAACAACCGGACAACAACATTGTTCGCACTACTCTGGAGGCCCTGGCCGCCGCCCTGGGAGGTTGCCAGTCGCTGCACACCAATTCCAAAGATGAAGCCATTGCGCTGCCCACTGAAGCTTCAGCCCTCACAGCCCTGCGCACGCAGCAAATTATCGCCTTTGAAACCGGCGTGGCTAATGTTGCCGATCCCCTGGGCGGATCGTTCTATATAGAAGATTTGACCAATCAAATCGAAGCGCAAGTGGAAGTATATTTGCAACGCATTGAAGAAATGGGCGGCGCCATCAAGGCTGTGGAAAGCGGCTACATTCAAAAAGAGATTCAAGATTCAGCCTACGAAGATCATCAAGAAGTAGCGCGCAAGGCCAAACTGGTGGTAGGAGTCAACTCGTTCATTGACGAGCATACTGAAGAAATCAACGTGCAGCGCATTGACCCTGCCCTGGAAGGTCAGCAAGTGGAATCCCTGCAGCGCATCAAAGCCGAGCGCGATCAAGAGAAAGTAGCCGCGGCGTTATCCAAATTACATCTTGCGGCCGCTGGTAGCGAGAATCTGGTGCCCTTCATCTGCGAAGCCGTGGAGTGTTATGCCACCGTTGGTGAGATCAGCGGCACATTGAAAAAATCCTTCGGCAAATTCAGGCCGATGGTGACCATTTAGCGCCCCTGCCAAGCGGCTCGGCAAAACTGCAACAATTTCTGCGCACAAATTGCTGAAATACTACTGGTGCCGATGTGACAGCCTGGTGTATGCTGCCATGTAGACGCGCGTTTTGACAGTCACTTGTCAAATGCTAGCTATCAGCGTTGCTCTCGTCAAGAAATCAGTGAATTGATTGCTTGCTTCCATCTGGCAGATTCTGTTCTTCAGGCGCTGAATTTCTAATTCAATTAAAGGGTATCTGGGACGCATGGTTCAAAAGGCTGGTCCGAAAAAAATTCTGGTCACGGGTGGAAGTGGCATGATTGGCCGCGCCATCGTCGCCCGTCTGGTGGCAACTAAACAATGCATCGTCAAATCGCAAGTACGCAACAGGCTTGATGCCAGAAAAAAAGTCGGCGATAGCGTTGATCTGACCATGGTAGAAATGCTGCAAGCAGACTTCACCAGAGTAGGCGATCAAGAAATGCGCGCTCTGACAAAAGATTGCGATTTCGTTATTCATGCCGCCGGCTTAGTGCACCAGGAAAACGCTTCTTATCAGGAATACGAAGTGGTAAACGTGCGCGCCACCCAGCAATTAGCTGAAGCCTGCGTCGCCAACGGCGTGCACACTCTGGTATTTTTCAGCACCTCTGCTATCTACGGCAAAGGGCCATTTAAAAATATTTCCGAGGCCGGTCCTTTCGCCGCCAAGACACCATATGCGGTGTCGAAGATTACCAGCGAAAATTATCTACAAACCCTCAGTGGAAAAATTCCTCGCATAATTATTCTCAGACCTTCTCTGGTTTTCGGTGAAGGTGACAGAGGCAACATGCTCTCTTTAATCAGGCAGATTAAAGAAGAGAAGTATATTCATATCGGCGGTGGTGTCACTCCTAAAAGTTTGATCTACTCGAAAGATTTGGCCAATGCAGTGCATCTGTGTTTGCAAAAAGTACCGCCCGGCTACCATATTTTCAATGTGGCTAATCCCAGTCCTGTAGCCATGAAAGATCTGGCTGAGAATATTGCCGCCACTCTCAATGTGACAAAGAAATTTAGTTCGATGCCTGAAGGGCTGCTTAAAATGGGGCTCAAAGCAGCTCAAGCGTTCATGCCCGGAAAAATTGCCGTTACTCCTGAGCAAGTGGAAAAACTGGCCACTGAAACTACTTGCTCAGTTGACAGTCTTGTAGGCGCCACCGGTTTTGCACCGGCCGCTGATCTTAAATCAGGTATCAAGGCCGAAGTGGATTGGGCCACTGCCAACCAGCTACTCTAGCCAGTTGATAGTCGCAGCCATTGCTAGATCAATATTTCAAATTAACTGAGCGCGGCACCACAATTCGAACAGAATTTCTGGGCGGCTGCACTACTTTTTTGACTATGGCTTACATTATCGTCGTCAATCCTGCAATTCTTGCTTTTGCTGGCATTCCACAGGGTCCTTCGACTGTAGCTACAATTGTGACAGCGGTTTTCGGTTGTTTAGCTATGGGACTATTTGCTAACCGACCTCTGGCAGTAGCACCATATATGGGTGAAAATGCCTTTATCGCTTTCGGTCTGGCGGCCTTGGGAATTAGTTGGCAACTACGACTGGGTGCGGTTTTTGTCAGCGGATTAGCTTTTCTTGCCATGTCGCTATTGAAAATCCGACCATGGCTTGCCAATTCCATTTCGAACAGCATGAAACACAGCTTTGCCGCCGGCATTGGTATGTTTCTCACCTTAATCGGTTTGTATGAAACCGGTTTGATTGAAAGCGCCGTGCAGGGCATGCCGGCCAAATTACTGCTGGTCGGCGATGGTATTACCCTTGGTGCGCCGGCCGTTCCTCTTAAACTTGGTAATTTGCACGATATCAAAGTTTTACTGACGATCTTCGGTACTCTGACCACTGCAGCTCTTCTGGCCAGAAGAGTGCGGGGAGCGATTTTAATAGGCATTGTGCTTACCGCTATTTTAGGTTTTGCCTGCGGCGTGGGCGAGATGCCTAAAGCCATTTTTTCAGTGCCTTTTCAAGGCGAATATAGCCTGACACCAATCCTCTTCAAGCTCGATATCGCCTCCACATTGAAATTAAGTTTCCTGCCAATTTTGCTCACTCTTTTTCTCATGAGCTTCCTCGACACCTTGAGCACATTGGTTGGTGTGGGTGCTAATTGCGGCATGGTAGACGAAAATGGCAATCTTAGCGATATCGAAAAGCCGATGATTGTCGACGCATGCTCTTGCATTTTTTCAGCTCTAATTGGCTCGTCAACTAGTGGTGCCTTTATTGAATCGGCTGCCGGCATTCGCGAAGGTGCACGCACCGGGCTGGCATCGGTCACCTGTGCGCTGTTCTTTTTTATCGCCCTCTTTTTTATTCCTCTGCTGCAACCGCTGCAGCATCTCAAATACGCTTACGGACCGGCCTTGATTTGTGTAGGTTTACTGATGTGCAGTTCGCTGAAAAAAATTGAAGTGGAAGATCTGACTGAAGCTTTTCCATCATTTGCCACCATTGCCATGATGATTTTTACTTACAGCATTGCCAACGGTCTTACCGCCGGTCTAGTACTTTACGCTCTAATTAAAACTTTGACCGGACGCATCAAAGAAGTGACGCCGGGCGCGTGGATATTGGCCGCCATGTGCCTGACCTATTTTCTTTTTGGCTTGCCCCATTAGTTTGCAACAGGCAGACAGCTCGGCTTAGATTAAGCCATTACATTCGGGCAAAATAATGAACAAGATCAGAACGAGAAATTCCGACTATGTCATTACGCGAAATACCGGCATGATTGGGGCCGTCATGATCGTCATGATCGTCATGAGCAAGAGCAATGCGATCTACGTTTTTAAGTAAAAAGCGTACATAATTTTTCTGACGCCGATCTAAGTCTCGATGCTGATAGGCATATTCAAGCTCTGTGGCCGAAAGAAAACCATTTTGGTCGACATCGATCATGTCGAAAGTATCGAGAGCAAAGGCCTTTATTTCGCTCAGCAAATCAGTCAGGTTAATGCCATCGTGCGTTGCCGGCCGGGGCCAAAAATCGCGCATATCTTTGACGCTGGGAATGCTGTTCGTCATATCGATATTTTACATGATCAGCCCAGTGCTGAGCAACTGCGCTTCTTTGGCCTCTTCGGCAGTGAGGTGGCCGGAGCCGGCCAGAGCAGCCAGTCGCATCTGTAAATCAAGCAAAAATTGGCTGTCGTAAGTATTGGGCGGCGCGCTGGTTGCCGCTTTTCTATAAGCCGACAGGGCCACACTGTAGTCTCCTCGCCCTTCAGCCAGACCACCCTCTATAATTCCTAAAGGCAAGGCATAAGAGCTCAAGGCCGACATATTTTTGATACTTCTGGCTCTTTGCATGAGAAATTCGGTGTGCTCATACTTCTTCAAAGCCAGACTGATTAATGCCGCTTGTAAGAGCACTTCTTGATTATACGGCTGGCGGCCCAGCGCTTTGCTTATGTGCGCGTCAGCTTGCTCATATTGTCTTTGGGCGAAGAGAATGCGAGCGCGAGTCATGAGCAGATAGGTGATGTCTTCACCGTGGTGAAAGGTTTGCGGATCTGATGAATACTGTGCGATCGCACTTTGGGCACCGGCGATATCTCCGGCCAGCAACTTGGCTTGCGCCATCAGGCACCTGGCTTTAAAAATGTATTCCGGATTCTGCGTACCCGTTATTCCTTCGCTCAGCAGTAAGCGCGCTTCTTTTTGGGCCAATCTGTAGTTACCGGAATATAAATCCAATTCTGCTTTTTCCAAAAGCACCAGACCGTCGTCGGGAGCCAGTTTCAAGGCATGTTCGAGCAAATCTTTAGCAGCCTTAAACTTGCGCTGGTAGAAGTAAACCCGCACTATGTTCAAGCGCGGCTCGACAAAATCTAGCTTGAGAAAAATTGCTCGTTCCCAGTCGCGCACAGCTACACTGAAGTCACTTTGTTGTTGTTCGGCCAGACGAAATTCTGACTGTCCCAGGCCGTTCCAACCGGCAGCGAAAGTGGGTTCAAGCTTAACCGACCAGCGATAGTAATCACGAGCCGTCTCGAAGTGACCTTGTGCTGCCGCTTTGCCTGCGCTGTTGAAACAATAATAAACCATGGCTTTGCGACCGAGAAAAATCAATAGACTGAAAAAAACAATGGTGCCAACCAAAATTTTTTGTTTAGCAAGCCATTGATGGGTTCGTTTGACACTACGCCATTCTTCATCGGTGGCACCGGTAGTGGCAAGCACTGCGAAATCATTTTCCAGGTATTGAGGCAATGCGGCGGCAGGCAGTGCATTGCTGCGTTCAAACACAGTTCTAATTAGGCGGTCAAAAGTCTCTTTGCTGAAGAAAAAAGAGGGCACATAATTTGGAAAAAGAAGCTGCGAAAGTAATTTGTTTTTGATTTGAAAGTGAAAAAGTATAGTCAGCCTGCGGGCAGTCTCTTTTAAAGAAAATAGTCTGGTGAAGAAAAAATTGGGTTCGACTGAAACGGCGCTGACGGATCGCCACGGCACAATGCGATCAAAGCGCGAAAGTTTGATGCCTTTGTCAGAAACCCAGACGCCGCGACTGACAAAACGCAATAACTGAGTAATGGCTAGAAAACCAAGAAACCAGATCACGGCGGCGATTATCCAGTCGCCCACCACGCGTAAAAAAAGTGCGGTGACGGAACTGGCATTCGGTATAAGAGGAATGACATCGGTAATGGCCAATACTGAGGCGATAAAAAAGGATGATCCTGCTGCCAGCTGTGTCAGAGCCTGCGAATCGAAAGCAAAAAGCTCGGAGCCTGGATCTGTATTCACCTCTTGGCCAGGTAATTTTGAATTTTTCAAGTAATTTGTGCTACGTCTTACGCAATTTGTTTGGCAATTTTTCCTGCAACATCGGTGCTGTCTATCTTAGACCCTGCTTGGCTTTCCACACTCCATGTAACGAATCTAAAAAGTTGGACAAAAACATTAGACCATGACATATTGAACAAGGGTTAATATTAACCGTGACGAATGCATGCGAGAGGTATGTCCTTTGAAAATCCTGATCATTGAAGACGACGTAAATATCGCGCGTCTCATCGAACTTGAGCTCGGCTATGAAGGTTATCAAGTTTCCGTGGCTCACGATGGCAATCAAGGTCTTGATCTTTTCAAGAAAGACCAGCCCGAACTGGTTCTTCTGGACGTCATGCTCCCTGGCCTTGACGGGATTGAAGTTTGTAAGCGCTTGCGCTCGATGTCTAAAGTTCCAGTAATCATGCTCACTGCTAAAGACGGCGTGCAAGATAGGGTAAGCGGACTTGATAGCGGTGCAGATGATTATCTGACTAAGCCATTTGCCACAGAAGAGCTCCTGGCCAGAATTAGAGCTGTTATGCGGAGAAAACCAGCAGAAGGCATTCTTACTTATGCCGACTTGTGGATGGATCAGCTCAATCGAGTTGTAAAAAGAGGCGAGCGCCAACTAGACCTGCGCGCTAAAGAGTTCGATTTGCTGAGATTGTTCATGCAATATCCAGAACAAGTACTTTCTCGCGAATTCATTTTCGACAAAGTCTGGGGCTATGACTTCATCGGCGAATCAAATGTCATCGAAGTCTACATTCGTTATTTGCGCTCTAAGCTTGAAGACGCCACTTCTAAGCGTTTGATTCAAACAGTGCGCGGCGAAGGCTACGTATTGCGAGAAGAAGAACCTTCAAGATAAAAGACAGAGAAACTTGCGCAAAATTCTCTGCTAATTAAAAGTGATTGAAAAAAAGGCCGCAACACCCAACAGGTTGCGGCCTTTTGCTATCTATATATAGGCTCTAAGGAGCGTCGGATAATTTCTCAAAAGGCGGGCTGAGTAAGAGTTTTAGCCTGGCCTGCAGATCTGGAGCAAGCATCTGCAAGGTTTTAAGTGACCGGCAGCGCACATATGGATTTTCATCGTGAGCCAGTTCCGCCAGGATCTCTTCGGGCATGTGAGGGCTTTCAGCCACGCCATAACGCACGTCAACATTCTCGTCTTTAGCCAGCATCGCTAAAATCTCTGCCGGACTGTTTTTGTTCTCAGCCACCGCCATTCTCACTTCGGCATTGTGATCAAAAACCAGCTTCTTCAAAACATCGATGGGAGTGCGGGGATTTTCGGCCACCGCCCGTCTTACAGAAACGTTGGCATCGTCAGCCAGACGCATTAGAACCTGCCTGGGAGTGTTGGGATTGCCGGCCACCACGCGTCTTACTTGCAGGATTTCAGCGTCCAACTCCAAACCATCATTGGTTGACTGTACCGATGTAGCCTGGTTTTCCAGGGATAGGGATAGATTGAGCTTCTCTTTGCGCATTTCACTGCTCCGGGCCGTATGAACCAGTACTATGCCCGTTGTCAAGAATTATCAACCAACTGTCAGTGCCCGACGCCACTGCAACTCTCCCGTAGCATGGTAATGAAATGTTAAGAAGGCTTGTAACAGAAAATTGGTCAAAATCGGGCTTTCCCCAATGGGTTAGGGGATTCTCCCCTGATTAGGCGCAAGTTTTGCGTGAAGCCCCCATGCAAGTAAAAAAGGCTGACATGTTGCGGGTTTTACGGCTTGTAAAAAAACATGTCGTAACGTTATGATAACTGGCATATAGTTTAGGTATCTCACAGGTTCGCTGCCAAAGGAATTACCCAAATGGCGTTTCGCGTCAGCAGCCCTTGCCAAGACCAAGGTAACATCATGAATACATTACAGACACGCTACAAACCAACTTACTCCGGGCCCACCACTTCTGATGGCATTGAGCAGCTTCTGTCTGTGGCAGAAAACGGCAATTTTGTTTTGAGCTTGCCGCCCACACTCAAAGATTATCAACAAGAACTCGAGCGTTTGCTCGGTAAATGCTTTAGAGGCAAAGCCACATCGGCCGACAGCCTGGCCCTGGCTCGTCAGATGTCGATTAACTGGTGCTTGTCTAAATGCAAACAAACAGGCCAGTCTATCGACCAGTGCATGAACGAACTTTCTTAATCAGTCTCAAAGCTGACTGAATTAGTAGCGAAATTGAAAAGTCGCAGTAACGTATTTACTGCGACTTTTTTTGCTTATCGAATGAATGAGGAGATCAGGAAGTGGCTTCGCCTCCTTCCATATCTTTTTCATCTTCCAGAGAAGATTCAAGAATCGGAGTGACTGAAACAACCACGTCGTCTTCGCCCACTTGTTGCATTCTCACGCCTGTTGCCATGCGTCCTTGGATACTGATAGCGTCAGCTTGCTGACGCACCACTACACCATTGGCAGTGGCAATGATCATTTCGTCCCCTGGCCTGACTACACGCAAGCTGGCCAGACGTGAGCTGGCATTCTTGAATTTGGTACCAATCAAACCTATGCCGCCGCGTCCTTGCTGTCTGAATTCTTCCAGCCTGATACGTTTGCCGAAGCCGTCATTGGTGACCACAAGCAAGTAAGTGTCGTCGAATGTTTCCAGAGCGTCGAAGCCGACAATGCGATCGCCCTCACGCAGAGTAATCGCTCTGACACCACGGGCGGAGCGCCCGAGAGGTCGCAATTCTTCTTCGCTGTAGCGAATGCACATGCCGTCGCCTGTGCCGATGATGATGTCGCTCTTGCCTTGAGACGGTCTGACCCAGCCGAGTTCATCGCCGTCATTGAGTGTAATGGCGATGATGCCGCTCTTTCTGATGTTGGCAAATTCAGACATTTGCACTTTCTTGATGTAAGCCTGGTGAGTGAGCATGATCAAATAGCTGTCAGGATCAAAGCTCGATACAGGAATAACTGTAGTAACAGTTTCGTCAGGACGAATCTGCAACAGGTTAACGAGAGCCAGACCGCGAGCGGTGCGGCCGCCTTCCGGCACATCCATGACTTCCAGCGGATAAATCTGTCCACGGTTGGTGAAGACTAGCAAACGATCGTGCATGCTGGCGGCAAAGAAGTGCTGCAAGTCATCTTCATCACGAGTTTTCACACCAGATACACCACGGGTATTGCGGCGTTGTTTGCGGAAACTATCGAGCGAAATGCGTTTGATGTAATCTTGCTTGGTAATAAACACCGCCATAGGCTCGTTAGGCGTCAAGTCTTTGGAAGACAATTCGCTTTCTGAACCACTGGCTTCGATTATTGTGCGTCGCGCATCTTTCTGACCGTTCGCATCCTTGTAATTGTCGCGAATTTCAATCAATTCTTTTTTGATGATCTCATCAACCAGCTTACGATCGGCCAGAATGCGCTTGTACTCAGCGATTTTTTCTAGCAGTTCGGAGTGCTCTTTTTCGACCTTAGCTCGCTCTAAGCCTGTCAATCGGCGCAATTGCATCTCTAAAATTGAAGATGCTTGAGCGTCAGAAAGCTCGAATTTAGCCATTAATTCTTGTTTGGCTTGATCGGTGGAATCAGCTGCGCGAATAAGGCGAATCACTTCGTCGATATTGCTCATGGCTTTAAGTAAGCCTTCGAGAATATGAGCGCGATCTTCGGCTTTGCGCAAGAAATAACGTGTGCGCCTGGTGATTACATCGACACGGTGATCAATAAATTCTGAAAGCATGTCAGCGAGACACAAAGTCACCGGTTTATTTTTTACCAGAGCCAGAGTGTTTACCGGGAAAGAACCTTGAAGCTGAGTGAATTTATAGACGTTGTTCAATACCACCTGAGCATTGGCATCGCGCTTCAGCTCAATCACAACTCGCATACCAGACCGATCTGTTTCGTCATTAACGTCAGAGATACCGGTCAATTTCTCGTCGCGCACAAGTTCTGCAACGCGCTTGGTGAAAGCTTCAGGACCAACCATATAAGGAAGTGCCGTAACGACAATGCCCATTTTCGGCTGGCGGCCGCCGGAAGATGACAGTTGTTCGATTGTGGCCGTTCCGCGAGTAGGAATAGAACCGCGGCCGGTGGTGAAGGCTTCGATGATGCCGTCGCTACCTAAGATGCTGCCGCCGCCTGGAAAATCCGGTCCTTTGATCCACTGCATTAATGCGCGTGAATCAAGCTCGGGATTATCGATTTTAGCAATGGTGCCGTTTACAACTTCAGTTAAATTGTGTGGTGGAATATTGGTGGCCATACCAACGGCGATACCAGAGGATCCGTTCAGTAAAAGCACCGGCACCCTTGATGGCAACACTGTTGGTTCTTTTAAAGATTCGTCGAAGTTAGGGCGCGTATCGACGGTTTCGGCTTCAATGTCGGCGAGAGTTTCCATTGCCAGCGCGTGCAATTTGCACTCGGTATAACGCATGGCAGCCGGTGGATTATCGAGGTCACCAAAGTTGCCGTGGCCATTAATAAGCACGTAACGGCTGGCCGAAGGTTGAGCCATGCGCACGAGTGCTTCGTAAATTGATGAGTCACCGTGAGGGTGATATTTACCCATAACGTCGCCCACTACCCGGGCCGACTTCTTAAACTTCTCACTGGGAGCCAGACCGAGCTCGTACATGCCGTAAATAATTCTTCGGTGAACTGGTTTTAAACCGTCCCTCACATCAGGAATAGCTCGGCTGACGATCACTGACATGGCATAGTCGATAAACGACTTTTTCATCTCATCGCGCAGTTCCACCGAAACGATTCGCTGCCCGCCAGTACCGCCGGTACCGCCTGAAGAATTTGCTTCAACCACCGAGAACTACCTCTTAACTGCCCAACTGATGCCAACCGAAACAGAGCAGATCGCCTCAGCGGATATAGAGAACATATCCATTCCGCGGCGCTTGATTTGCTCGTTTGCAGAGACAAATTATAACACGCAGCCCAAGCTCGCTTGCGATGCCAGTTTCAGTAACAAATTTGGGGTATTACCGGCGGAGGCCGGGGCGCGCGAGCACATTGATATTAAAATAGAAAGCTCACATCAAACAGAAAATCAGATCAAACCAGGTATAAGCTCGTGAACAAAGGCACTATTGGGAGCGACGAAATCAAGATGTCGGCAGTATCCAACTCCACCCCAGGTTCAGCCGATGACGGCCATGACGGCGGTGAAAATGCTGAAGCCAGCAAACTAAAAGCCGACCGCCTGCGCAAGCTCGCCGCCTTCAAGGAACAGGGCGTTAATCCCTATCCTTACAAATACGTGCGCACTCACAAAGCCGCCCAGTTGCAAGAACAATATAAAGACCTGGCCGCTGAAGTCGAAACTGAAGACGTGGTGCAGGTTTGCGGCAGAATTATGAACAGCCGCAACAGCTGGATGTTTATCGATCTATTTGACGACTCGGGAAAAATTCAACTTTTTTGCCACAAGCAAAACCTGCCGGAAGAAAAACTCGCCCAGCTCAAGCTGCTTGACAAAGGCGATTACATGGGCGCCACAGGTACCATCCGTCGCACCAAACAAGGCGAACTTTCAGTCAAAGTGACCGACTGGCAAATCCTTTCTAAATCACTTTTGCCCTTGCCTGATAGCTGGGAAGGTTTTAAGGATGTAGAAGCGCGATACCGCCACCGTTACGTCGACATGATTATGAATGAAAGCGTGCGCGACAATTTGCGCAAACGCTCTTTAATCATTCGCCACATGCGCAATTTTCTCGATCAACACGATTATTTAGAAGTGGAAACACCGACTCTGCAAGTAGAAGCAGGAGGTGCTGACGCACGGCCATTCATCACCCATCACAACACCCTTGGTCTCGATCTTTATTTGCGTATCGCTACCGAGCTGCATTTAAAGAGATTGATCATCGGCGGCATGGAAAAAGTTTATGAAATCGGCCGCATTTTCCGAAACGAAGGCATGAGCACAAGACACAATCCTGAATTCACTATGCTCGAGATGTATTGCGCTTATGGCGACTACAACGATCTTATGACTTTTACAGAAAAAATGTTGCGCACTGTAGCTGAAAATACCCTTGGCACTGCTGATTTTCATTATCAAGGCCAGGATATTTCTTTTGCCAAACCATTCCGCAAATTGCGCATGAACGATGCCATAAAAGAAATCACCGGCCTTGATGTCAGTTCACTGAAAAGCTTCGAAGAAGCTAAACACGCGGCTCTAGGGCTCGGTGTCAAGCTGGATAAACACGATAGCCGCGGTAGTGTAATCAATGCAATTTTTGAAAACAAAGTAGAACACACCTTAATTCAGCCTACTTTCATCATTGATTATCCAGTGGAAATTTCACCCCTTACAAAAGCGCACCGCGATCATGCCGGTGAGGTGGAACGTTTTGAAATGTTTGTCTTCGGGCGTGAACTGGCCAATGGTTATTCAGAGTTGACCGATCCTCACGATCAAAGAACTCGCCTGGAAGAGCAAGGTCGTAAAAAAGCAGCCGGCGACGTCGAAGCCATGCCCCTTGATCTTGATTTTATTATGGCGATGGAATATGGCATGCCGCCCACCATGGGCATCGGCATTGGTATCGATCGTCTGGTGATGCTGCTCACCGACTCAGCTTCCATTCGCGATGTCATTGCTTTCCCCACTATGAAACCGCTGGGCAAGCAAAAAGAGTCGCAATAAAGTTTGCATTAAAAGGAGTATTGACACATGAATATGATCAAAATCTACCTCTATGCACCGACCAAAAAAGTACTACTGCCTACGGTGGCGGAAACCGAGGCCGGCGTTTTTGTGGAAGGCGAGCCTTTGCACATTTTCGATCATCTGCAAGTAGATTTATGGAAAGGCGAAATCTTCAAAGCGCTCAATCGCGAAATGCTTACGGTTAAGACACCAGAAGGCCAGCTCGAGCCGGGATCGCAATTGCTTGAGGCTTTGCATTTAAATTCTTGGGCAGCTTTTGAAAAAGAAGCTGTGCTGTTTACAGTGCACAAAGGTGCTCGCTACATCACAATTTATACCACCGGATTTGGCGACGACGGCATGTGGTCTGCCACTCAAATGACTGAAAGAAAGTTTCACAGTCGCGCACCACAAGAGGTAATTGTGGACGCGATCGCCAAAGAAATCATGTGTCATCCGCGAGCGCACAAAGGCACTAAAGTAGCGGCTGTACCTCTGATGATCGGCATGAGTGCGCCGAAGAATAACTAGTAGAATTCGCTAAAGTCTGCCGGAGCATAGCTGGCAAGATAATTGCTGAAAAAATACGTCCGGACGTATTTTTCTTGCTGACCTGATTACTGACCCGATTCCATAGCGGCGCGCTCGGCTTCAACTTTTTCTTCTACGAAAGCTCTTACTTTCTCGAACTCTTCGTCGGAATCAATTGTCTGGAAAACATAATCGTTGCCGCGGTGGAAGAAGCGCATAATCACCAGGGTCTGGTCTTCTTCTTCCAATTCTTCTTCAGCACCTTCTTCAGCAATTTTTAAAAGAAGGGCATATTCATTTTCTTCAAAAACAAAACGATCAAGCATTTCGCAATCGTAAGAATGGCCGTCTTCACTTTCGAGAGTGATTACAGCAATTTCTTGTTCTTCCGAATTAGGCGCTTCTGTCACTGTACTTACCTCAATTAAATCCGAACATCGGAAAGCTCGACCAATTTATTCAACTGCTGCTCTGTACCCAGAGCAATTAAATCATCGCCTTCCCGGAAAATCAGGTCAGGCGAAGGATTGGATATCAGCTTACCATTTTGGTTAACGGCCAGGATCATGGCCCCGGAAGTCTGCTTAATGTTTGCATCTTTCAAAGCCTGACCGATTAATTTAGAGGCTTTACCAAGCCTGACCTGCTCCATGCGCAAGTCATATTCAGGAGTAGACATGACAACATCGAGAAACTGTGTCACCAGCGGGTGAGTGACGGCTGTTGCCATGCGCTTGCCGCAAATGACATACGGTGAGATCACCATACTGGCACCAGCTCGACGCATCTTGGCTTCTGTACCGGGATTGGCTGCACGTGAGACAATTTTGATATTTTCGTTAAGACCTTTGGCCGAGAGAGCAATAAAAGTATTGGAAGTGTCGTCATCAAGTGCACAGACAATTCCTTTGGCCGTTTCTATCTGTGCATTAAGCAGCACTTCATCAGAACTGGCATCACCCTGCAAGACAAGATGTCCGGCTTCAGCGGCCAGCTTGGCCCTTTCATGGTCCACTTCGATTAAGACAAAATCGATTTTGTTGTGATTGAAGTGCGTGATTACTTCCTGGCCGGTACGGCCATAACCGCAAACAATCTGGTGATCTCTAAGTTTGGCAATTTTCTGTCGCATACGCCGGGCTCCCAGATTGAAACGGAGAAAAATATCCACCATGTCGCTAAGTACAGATAGCACTACACCGGCGCCAATCAAAATCAATAATATGGTGTAAAGCTTTCCTGCGGTGGAAAGCGGGTGAGTTTCACCGTATCCGACCGTAGTCAAGGTTATGACGGTCATGAAGAGCGAGTCTAAAAAATTCCAGTGCTCCACCAGCATAAAACCCAGTGCTCCGAAGAGCACGAAGCCCACCAGCCGGGCTAAATCCAGTAAAAATCTCCTGGCAACCGCATCTTTCAACTGTACTGAACACCTATCTATGAACGCCAGGTAATGAGCATTTGTGCTGAAACAATAAAATAGAACGAAAACTATCATAAACGAGTTGGGGAAACTCCCCGCTAGCATCTATCATTTGCTTTGCTGAGAGGCATAACATAGACCAGTAGTTAACACCAGTAGACATCGGAGAACCAATGAGCACAGTTCTAGAGAAGACCCAGGGTAAAGTCGTTCAGGTTATTGGACCTGTAGTAGACGTTGAATTTCCTGGCGGACATCTACCTGAAATCTATAACGCTATTGTTATTGAAGGTCTCAATCCAGCCGGCGAACAAATGAGAGTTGTTTGCGAAGTGCAACTTTTGCTGGGTGACAACCGCGTCAGAAGCGTATCCATGAGCTCTACCGATGGCATGACCAGAGGCATGGAAGTTACCGATACCGGAAAACCAATTTCAGTTCCAGTGGGCAAAGGTACTCTCGGTCGCATCATCAACGTGCTTGGTGAAGTGGTTGATGAAGGCCCTGAACTGATAGCCGATGATTACTGGGAAATTCACAGACCTTGCCCAGACCTGACAGATTTGCAAACCGATACCGTGATTTTCGAAACCGGTATTAAGGTTGTTGACTTGCTCGCTCCTTATGTAAAGGGCGGAAAAATTGGTCTCTTTGGTGGAGCCGGCGTAGGCAAGACCGTCATCATTATGGAACTGATTAACAACATCGCTCAGCACCACGGCGGCTACTCCGTCTTTGGCGGCGTAGGCGAACGCACACGTGAAGGTAACGACCTCTGGCACGAAATGAAAGACTCCGGCGTTATCGACCGTGTAGCTCTGGTTTACGGTCAAATGAACGAGCCACCAGGAGCGAGAATGCGCGTTGCTCTGTCAGCTCTGACTGTAGCCGAATATTTCCGTGACGTATCCAAGCAAGACGTGCTGCTCTTCGTCGACAACATGTTCCGCTTCACTCAAGCCGGTTCTGAAGTTTCAGCATTGCTCGGCCGTATGCCGTCAGCTGTAGGCTACCAGCCAACTCTGGCATCAGAAATGGGCCAATTGCAAGAGCGTATTACTTCCACCAAGAACGGTTCGATTACATCTGTACAAGCTGTATACGTACCGGCCGATGACTTGACCGACCCCGCTCCTGCCACCACATTTGCCCACTTAGATGCCACCACAGTGCTTTCACGTCAAATCGCCGAATTAGGAATTTATCCTGCGGTAGATCCACTGGCTTCCACTTCCACAGCTCTAAAACCTGAAGTCGTAGGACAAGAACACTATGACATCGCCCGTGGTGTGCAGCAAACTTTGCAACGCTACAAAGACTTGCAAGATATTATCGCTATTCTCGGTATGGATGAACTTTCCGCAGACGACAAACAAGCAGTTACTCGCGCCAGAAAAATTCAGAAATTCATGAGCCAACCGTTCACTGTTGCTGAAAACTTCACCGGCCGTAAAGGCAGCTACGTCAAGTTGAAAGACACCGTTGAAGGCTTCCGTCAAATTCTCGAAGGAGAAGTTGACGATTTGCCAGAGGCTGCTTTCTACATGGTTGGTAACATCGAAGAAGCTAAAGAACAAGCTAAGTCGATGTCCTAATGAAGAAGAAGCATCAGACCGAATCAGTAGCTGAAATTAAGCCATTGAAGGCACCGGAGGAAGCTCCGGTGCCGGCTTCAACGGCGCGCAATATTTTTGTTTGCGGGCGTCTCGAAAACGAAATTACGTTGCCGACAATCAAAAAATTGCTGCGATTCAATGAGCGCGATCCGAAAAAACCAATCAATATGTATATCAATTCAGCCGGCGGTAATGGCTACAACGCCGATGGCATCATTGCCGTCATACATTCCATCGAAGCGCCGGTTAATACAATTTGTTTGGGTCACGCTCTGTCCGGTGCTTGTGAAATTCTGGCGTCGGGAACCGGCGAGCGCGTCGCTTATGAATTTTCCACTTTGATGTTTCACCAGACGCTCTGGGAAGCGGAAGGTGATATCACCAATTTAGAAATTCAAGCCACTCAAGGCAGGCGTTTTCGCGAAGCTCAAATTGAACTGCTGCACCGCTGTTCCGGCCAGGACAAAAGCCGCATTGCCAAAGACATTGAGCGCGATCATTACCTTTCTACGGCCGAAGCGCTTGCATACGGCCTGATTGACCGAATCATCGTCCACAACGGACACCCTGGTTTCAAAGCAGCAAAAGACAAAAACAAATCAAAGTCTAAGGCGGCTAACCAGCCTTCAGCAAAAAAAGCGACGACCCTGACAAAATCTACAAAATAACAGCACTGAAAAGCTAGAAATTAGAGAAAGCAAATGGCAAACACAATCAATCTGAAAATCATCACACCAGAAAGAGTAGTATTCGACGATCAAGTCGAGCAGGTCACCGCTGTGGCCAATGACGGCGAACTGACCATTCTTCCTGGTCACGAGCCAATCGTTACCACCCTGGCCGTAGATGTTTTACGCTTTAAAGTGAAAGGCGAAGAAGAAACCGCTGCCATTATTGGCGGCATCATGAACGTCAACAACACTGAAGTTGAAATCCTTTCCGATATGGCTGAACTGGGCATCGAAATCGACGAAGCTAGGGCCAATCAGGCTAAATCAAGAGTGGAAGCAGAAAAATCACAGAAGACAGACAAGCTTGATGCGTATGTCAGCGAAATGGCTCTTTCCCGCGCTATGGTTCGCCTTAAAGCGGCCGAAATGGCTAAGCTGCGCAGGCGCGGCAGAGCCTAATTCAATAGCGTTAACGTTCGCTCTGAGTATTTTCGCCAACGACAATGGCCGAGCGCACTCGTGTTTGCGTTTTGCGCCCAATCAACAGGTCGTACTGCCGCGAGGTTTTGTTGAACTGCACCATAGTTGTTGATGTGCCACCGTCCAGATTAAGAGCTTCAGTGGCGCCCAGATTTTTCAACAGAGTGGCTAAGTCAGCTAAGTTGAGACCAGACGAAAACTCGTCCTGCCCCTTGCCCGCTACTGTCAAAATCAACATATAACCGTCGTTGGTGAGACCAATGGCTGTGCGAGCTGCCGTGCGACCCACGCCGATAGAATCGACTTTCTGCCCGCCCGCTTCAGTGCGAACAAAGGCTTCGGCTTCGGCGGTAAGTTGCGGTAAAAGCCTTGGTCCGGCCTGCAGTGATGCCGACAGTTCCATACCATCAGGCACAGGCTCGTCATGGCAAGCAATCTTCAAGGTTGTGGCGCCGCCTCGGCTGCCCTTTTTTTTGAGAAAACGCAATTCACTGCGGTTATAAATTTGAGGCAAAAAAGGCTTCAAGCGAAGGTTTTCAGTCAGTGCCCGGTTGGTATGGGGATCAGCGCAAACTACGCCGTCCAGCACAACATAGCTGGTACTCTCGCCGTTGCTTAAATTGAAATAGCCACCGTTTACCGCCAGTAGCGCGTTTTTATCCAGGGCGATGGCCGCAGTAGTCGCAGTAATATTTTTAGTTACAGAATTTGCCAGAGCCGGCGCCACACGAATA
>Ga0163144_10011423_pt1 | contig 18780 bp, 20 predicted proteins | sample OliLak19BULKMAT1_FD_123175 | JGI IMG/M metagenome (GOLD analysis project Ga0163144, IMG submission 123175) | Freshwater microbial mat bacterial communities from Lake Vanda, McMurdo Dry Valleys, Antarctica - Oligotrophic Lake LV.19.BULKMAT1 | ecosystem: Environmental > Aquatic > Freshwater >... | reverse complement strand
GGATTCTAGCCCAGTTGACCGTTCATCGGTGGCTTTGCCTGCTTGTGTGAATAAAGACTGTGCGGCAGAGGCGTATGGGAATCCTGTACCAATGAATTGATTAATTGCGCCACCCAGACGGCCTAAGTCTTGGCCAGCTACTTTTGTGTAGCTGCCAGGAATGGATCCAAAGTAAGGATCCTGGCCAGCGACGTAGCTCCATGCGGTTTTCAATATTGGGTGGGAACTACCGACCACTGATTGCTCAACGTCACGGCCAGCTTGCAACGGGTCAGCGCTAAGATTAGGGATAAAACCTAACGCCTCAAAGGGGAGCCCCGTATTCGTTATGTATTGTCGGTTGCCCTGTTCGTCACGCCCAATAGGGATATTTATCTTTCCTTCCATGTACGGCGATACTGGCTCATTTTGGCCAGAGGCGTACAGGTTAGCGATAGCAGAAGCAACGTACGGTTTGTCAAGCAACATTTTTGATTGCTGTGGAATCGCTTTGGCGGTGAATTGAAAGAAGGGGATGACATCACGGGCGCGACGGTTTGCTACGCTGCTCACATCGTAGTCAAAAAAAGTGTCACGGACTATACGGGCGGCATCATCAAACGATTTGCCTTGTCCCACAAGATCTTTATACAGCCCATAGCGCATGCGCTGTTCCATTCCTTTAAACATTGCGGCTGGGTATTCAACAAATTTCTTACCAAGTGAGCGCCATCCTCCACGCGCAGTGATAGAAATAAGTTGCTCCGTATCCACGAAGTTATTGCCAAAAAGCCCGCGCTCAACCGCGCTGCGCATGGTTTTATCTGTAATTAAACTTAATGCTTTTTGCGTGTCGCCACCTGACATACGAAAAGCGTCATCCATTGCTTTAAACTCATTTTTGCTGAACCGCACATTGAAAAGACGTTCAAGGCCATCGTCAATGGATTTTAGCCACATAGGAACAAGACGTATTGCGGCTTTAGTTAAGTTTTCAATTCCGCCAGATTCGGCATTGCTAAATTGCTGCCATAACCCACCAGTTGCATTACGGGTCAGCGACCCAAGTTTTGGGGCTAACGCGCCAAATACGGCGTAAGGTTTAAAATACTTATTAGCAGAGGCTAACACTTTAGAAAACTCACCACGTTGTTCTAAAGATTTTAGGGATTGCAACATAACATCTGAAGCTTCCTCCCCGAATTCTGGGCCTAAATTACCAGCAATCTCTTTAGCTGCGGACATAAGCTCAGTATCGGCAACGCTAAATTTACTGGCCGCTAGATAGGCGCGTGCTTCCATACGTTGGGCATCGGTGAGCCCACTTATCATACCTTCGGTAGGTACCATGGATTTATTGGCGTCAGGCATGGATTTCCACGACTTCAACAAAGTTTCATCTGAAACCTTAATGTTTGGGTTATCAGCTAACAGTTTTAATAAACCTTGGCCAGTTGCTCCACGTTTAGCCAGCTCGCCCTGCTGCATCCCACGGTGACCAAATGCGGCGGCGGCGTCAAAGTCTAAAGAATGCTCACCTTTATTTAATAAGTCCGCTAACGATTGGCCATTAGCTATATGGCGCTCTTTAATAGGGGTCAGCGAGCCCCCAACCAATTCATCAATGGCGGCGTTAGGGTTTTCGTTCTTCATATTACGTGGGAAATAATCCGTAATACCATCAGAAATCGTGGCTTCAGGGATCACGCCTGGTACGGGGATTGCGCCTGGTACGGGGTTGGCAATCCGATCATTGAAAATGTTTCCGCCGATGTCATCAGCTTTACCAGATTTAAACATGCCCTTTCCAAGTTCCTGCGACTTCGTAATCAATTCAAATAGCCGTTGGCTGTCTAATTCCTTGTCAGGGTTGGCTAATATATATTCAGATATGTAGTTATTTTTAACAGCATCAGTTAGTTCAATGTCGTCACTATTACCGATGGCTTTATATAACCCATCTTTAGAGTCTTTTGTGACTCTGTTCATGACGTGGCCAACAGCTTCTCTTTCTGCTTTAGAAGTGCCAGTGAATGCTGCTACTGTGGCTTCTTGTACAGCGCGGGTGGCTGTTGCTTTTGAGCCCTGTGCAGCGGATACGATGTTAGCTATTGATTTTGAGATTCGTTCAGCGCCAAATGTTTTTCGTACCTTTTTTCTGAATCCTTTTGTGTTTTCAATTAACGGTTTAGCGGCTTTACTTACGGCGTTTTGGATAACGGCTGGGGTGACTGCTTTCACCCCTTTAGCAGCTAGTGAACCAGCTTTAACAAATGCTGACCCAGGGATTAAGGTTATTGGGTCAGTAAGTACATTACCGACGAAATTACCAACGTCACCAGCGAAGTTATCTGGCATTGGGATAATGTCACGGAAGTCTGGGCGGTCTTGTGCCCTGGACTGTTGGGAGATCCAATCCCCTGGCAAAGCTGCGTCAACGAAGTTTAGACCAAAATCTGCTAGGTTACGGGTTGCGCCCTCGGCATCGAGCCGCATTATGTTGCGAACCATGTACCCTGGTAGCGCCACTTGTTCTGCAAGTGACGCTAATAAACCAGGATCAGCAGGGGTTAGCCGTGGGTCGGGCATTAGAAGTCAAGAGCCTTACGGACAGCGGGATTAGCTTGTGCTGGGTCTGAATCTTTTGGACCATTCATTCCAGGAATTCCACTAAAGATGAAGCTCGTTAACTCACGTGGCATTTCAGTATCGAGCCTGGTAGCCAATATGCTCATAATCGTTTGTTTGTCAGCACCACTAGCCTCTGCCGCTTGGATTAAAACATCTTTCTTCCGCTTTAAAGCCGCCATGTCATTTGGGGTCTGCATGTTAAAGCCTAACAGTGAGTTTTTACTTAGTTGTTTAGCAAATGAAATAAATGCGTCAACTTGTGGTTTCATAATTGGAGAATCTAAGACCGCAGCGGTGTGTTCAGGGGTACTAACCTGTGCGGCAGCAGACAGATTGCTTGCCATAGCTGGGTCAACGCCAGACCCCGTCATGACGCTAGCTTCAGCGGCTGCTAACATTGCGCGGCCTGCTGGGGTTTTGGATAATTCGGCTCTATTTTTTTCTATGCTCGCCTTCAATTCTGGAATACCTTTTCTCTCTCGTTCTAACGCTAGATCGCCTGCCGCATTAGCGGTTGCTAAGCCTGCGTTTTGCAGCGTCTGCCCTGGTAGATTATAGGCGCGGGTTGCATCAGCTTCTGTTTTTCTTCCTGCTATTTCTAATCCAGCCATATCTTTATCGCCTGCAATTCTGGAATTCGTTACACGTTCATTAGACGCCAATGGGAGGCTAATCATGTCGGTTTGATGTTTGCGCGTTCCCGCTAATTCAGCATCTTTCTGCGCTTGTAACTTTTCTTGCATGAACTGTGCGCCCATAATACCTAAAGTTTTACCATCAATACGATTAGCAGGTTGCATGGTAAAGGATTCACCAGTAGTTTCATTACGGCCAGTGACTAAATTTTGTTTAAATCGCTCATCGCTAGCCATAGCATCTGCTCTTTTTAACAGTGCGCCTGTGGGGTCTAACGCGCTTAATGTTTGTGCATCGTTACGGCTAAAGGCTGAGGTACGCGAGGGGGCAATGACGGTAGGGTTTTCACGGGTACCACTGGCAGGTGGCGATTGTAGCGCTTTTAAGGCAGCTTGTCGCTCCATGTAGGCAGGTCCACGGTCAGACCAATCAAATGGTCTAGGTGGGGTCTGATCGCGGCCCTGATTCCCGCTATAGAAATAGTCTTCTTCCGTCATCATTTTGCGCATATTAGCGGCTTCGCTATTTGGTTGGTAGGGATAGTTTGATGTCATGGGTAATTCCTTAGCGGCTACTGTTCGAATGGTCTAAGCGGTGGCTGATTACTACTGTTGCCAGTAGGGTCCTTCTGTCATCGTTTTACGCATGTCAGTAACACCGCTATTTGATGGGGCACCGTTGGATGGTCTACTCGTTCTGTTACGGTTGTTCCATGCGGCATCTTCACGCGCATTTTGCTGCATTCTTAGTTGGTTTTGGTAGGTAACTCGGTCGGCAGCTTGTCCGCTGGTTTCGCTGGACAGTCCAAAACTACCTTGAAAATTATTACCACCACGGTTTTGTGGGGCACCTCCACCACCACCATATAAATAGCTCATAGCAGCGTTACTAGCAGACTGGTTCTGCGATTTCATAGCCATTTCTCTAGCCGTCTCATTAGAAAGCAACGTGCCAGCGGCTTGCTGTTGTGCGCCCTGATTAGCGAGGTTAGCGGTACGGTCGATGTCGCCCATTGAACGCTGATTCGCCCCTTGACGAGCGGCCATGTTCTGGCGGAGGGCGGTCATTGCGCTGGGATCAGTGGAGGATGCACCACCAGCAGCAATACTACTCTGCAATTGTGCATTCTGAGCGCCCTCCGCCGCAGCGTTCATACCACTGGCTTGCGAGTACATGCTACTACGAGTTGATTCGTTGTAGGGGGTATTCTCTCCGCTAACAACGCCAGACAGGTACTTCATCGCAGCGGACTCTGCACCACCAGCAGGGCCACCAGCGCCAGCGCCAGCACCACCAGCAGGGCCACCAGCGCCAGGGGCACGGTCTAATCCAGCATATGGGCCGGCGGGGTTAGCGGCTCCAAATTGATATATTGGGCCAAGTCCGTTCGACTGACCGTAGCCTGATTGCCGATTTCGTGCGTTCCAATGTGGGGGTGCATTCTGCGCCATAGGTTATTCCTCTGCTAGTTCACAGCGTATAGTAAAGTTATCGTTTGACAACGTTGGAGTGGGGGCACCAGTGACAGCTACCGTAAGGGCCAGAATCGTACCACGCGACACAGCAAATTGACCTGCGTAGTACTCTTTATACGCCACCAGCTCATTAGTGAAGGTGTTGATACTTATTCCAGCATCAACTTGACCACTGCGAATGGCGGTAATCACATGGTAAGCGGTGCTACTGCTGGAAGTCGCCGTATTGGTAGCAAAAAATACGTTTGCAACACCAGCCCTTGGGACTAGTAACCGATCACCACCTGTCAAGTGTGTTTTATTGGAAAAATTGATGGATTGCGCAATTTGCTGTAAGTCTGTTTTGAACGCTTCAAAACCACGTTCATCAAACTTAGCTTCTTGCGATTGAATCGGTGGGAGGTTACTCATTTTCAGCTAGTACCTCGTCTGCTCTTCCGGTCTTAAATCCCATGTCTAGTATACGCAGGACTCCATCAGGCTTAGTACTCAGTATACGCGCCTGTAATGCTCGCGACCATTCAGCAGGCATATTGATAGCGACAAACCCATCTCCGCTACCTGCATCAAGATCTACCGTAAGTACCCCATTGACAAAACTAACGCCATCGTTTTCAACGTAGCTGCTATCTGGGTCGAAAGTAAACGGTTGTGTACTAAAGTCCTTAAAGAAATAAATGCTAATTTTACCAGTGGCGGTGCCTGGGTAAAGCATCATGTAAAAATAGCTAGGTCGCTTTTTGTTTTGCATCCCTTGGCCAGCCCACCATTTGGTTCTGTATTCCACGGGGAAACTACCTAACCAAAAAGTGTCATTAGTAGTAGGGACTGCGGCTAGCGCTGTGCTAAGCGTTATTGAATTGGTTGCGTTGGTTGAGATTAAGCGTTCTTCCCCAGTCACTGGAAAATAAGCAATGGCACCAGCTAAGGTGACGGTGGTGTATAAAGATTCAGAAATGGGAATCACGGTGGTGGATGCTCCCGCCGCGACTGTTACTACAGATGGATTTGTCGGATAAACACCGTCAAAGGTATTGGTGGTACTCAGCGTCCACGTGTAGCCGTTTTCGTCACCTACCCAGGCGCGTACCTCACCTGATGTGCTGGCCACCAGCGATGAGCTAGTGATCCCTTGTCGGTACTCATAAAACTGCCAACGAGGGCCTTCACTGCTGTCGATGGTATCAAAATCGACAACTGCTGCAAACTTAGGCACCGTGTCGCCTGTCGCTACAAAAAACCACAACAAAGATCTTTCAATTGGATCAAACACACCGTGAAATTGAGCGTGATATGTATAGTCTACCGTTTCCGTTAGCGTATCATATACATGATTACTAATGTTTCTTGGCACTTCACCCACTTCATACATGCCTAATTTATCAAACGCAAATAAACGTCCATCTGCCTCCACAATACACCGTTGATTAAACACCCCACGGTTACCTTGAATACGCAATATATTACTAGTCGTTGCGCCAGGGTCCGTATTAAAAGCTAAACGCTCACTACTATAAAGACCAAAGAAATAGAGGGCATCAGTTCGTGAGTATCCGGCGCGTAATCGATCACCACGCCCAGCTAACACATCACGCGCATTTTGCTCATCGTTAAATGACTCTGGCTGATTTAAACCGCTGTAAAAAACACGATTGGGTAATTTTTTATAAACCTTTGACGTTTTAGCCCCAGTTGTACCGGCATAAACTGCACTTATGGTCATGGTGGTACTGGCTACCGCTGACAGTTCATAGCTAGGGGTATCGCCGCTGGCTTGGATTAAACGTCCAACCCATGCTGCCGACCCACCGCTATAGTTTATCGTTGCGCTTCCATTGGTAAAACTTGCGCTAATGCTGTAAGGCTCAGTACCGAATAAAAACGTTCTCCCACGGTGGGACAGTATCACACTACATGGTGGGGGGGCTTCATGATTGAATAAATCAAAGTTTTCTGCTGACCCTAAAATTCCTGAAGCGTTGAATTGCTGAGTTAGACTAGCGTCACTTATACTAACAGCCACAGTAGTGGCGGTGTTTAATACGCTTTTTGCACGATAAAAATTACTATCATTAACAGGCGTCATTTCAAAATCTATGTAGTTTACCTTGCTATCTGATGATAATGCGTAATCGGTGGTGACATCAAACGTCAACGTTCCGTTGCCACCGCTAACGGTCACGGATAAATTATCACTGGGATTACTCACATAATTAGTGCGACTATCACGATAACGATAACGTACTAAATGTGTTCCGTTAGAAGTATTACCAGCAGTAGCAGCAGCGGCACCTAAAGCCCCTGAGGGGCCTGTTATACCAGCGTTATAACCAGTGTCAGGAGTGACTACCTTTACTGGGTCAAAATCATTAGTAATGTACATGCGTCCATTGATGGCGCAAATGGACGCTCTATTGGTGGTGTTTAAACCAGTTAATAAAGTTGGCATGTGATAATCTCCAAGGTAGTCATATTAAAAAGGATTCCCTACTGATCATATATCCTCTTTTACCGATTGCTAAAAAGTGATGTGTCCCATCAAGTTTCGTGGTGTAAGACACAGATACGGTGGTGGAACTCGCTAAAATGGGATAGTTCCCCACAAAAATTCCATCACCAACCGCTTCTGGTGCCGCTCCACGTTTAACCCACACATCATAACTAGTGGTATAGGCGTCAGATGTGGGTCTGCCAATGTTAAAGGTATATAAAAGGCTCATTGTATCGCATCCCACGCCGCATTAGCTCTAGCAACATAATCGTGATTCCAATGAGGTGTTAAAATGATGTCACCTTGCACATTTCTCAAATATGCTTCTTCCTTCACTTTTGCCCAACGTTCAGCACATCTATCCTCTTCTGATTTTATACATGAGGTTATTTGGACTCTACCCGTTACTACGTTGTAGATAAACGAAGGGCGCATAATTGGCAGATCATAGTGGGATAGCAATCTATTACGCAATAGTTTGCGTATGAAGCGTATATCTTCGTTGCGGGTAGCTGATTCGTGTCCATCAACTGACCAATAAATATTTTTATGAATAGTTAGCGTGTGCACCCACTTACAAGTTTTTAAAAAATATTTGTTATCTGCAAGGTTTAGCCAGTAGTTTTGAGCGCGGCTAATTTTCTTTGTAAAAAACTGTAACCGATGCAGACAATCATCCATGTGCCATGGTAAATGAATATCGTCATCATCCCAAAACTGTAGGTAATCCCCAGTTGCCAATGACGCACAATGTCTACGCTTTTCCCCTGTATTAGTAAACCTAGTTTTTAGATTGTGCACTTTAACTAAAGGGTGATCAAAAATAATGGTTTGTTCTGCTCTGTCATTTAATATGATGAGTTCTTTATGTGGGTATGTCTGTTGTAAGAAGCAATAAATAGCCTCTTCCAATAGTTCCGGTCTATCGTAAGTGATCATACAAACAGATATAGTTGGGTTTGTCATGTGATGTCTACTGTCCAAGACCCATCTGGGAGTGCTTCAGAATCAGTAACATGTACATCAATAGTTAAAGCCCCTGCCGGATAATTGAAAATGACGCTGTCATCCGCCAAATAAGGCGAAACATAAGCATTGATCCCATCTACATCCACATAAAATAAGAATCCTAAATCCCATGAGCGCTCTAAGCTTCCGATCCCAGTCATGGTCACTGTTCCTGCGCAAGAGTTCGCTACAAGATTTTTTGTGACAGTTTGTGAGTCGTTACCAGAGAAAGATTGAGGATCAGCCACAGTACACGCAGGTGGTGGTGGGTCAGGGATCAACGGTTTACGTGGACCTCCTCCGCCTCCCCCGCCTCCGCCGCCCCAATAAATGTTAGGGTCGCGTGTGCCGACGACAGATCCGGTGGTTGTGATTTGAACAATGAATGGTTCATCAGCCCATCCAGCGGATAATAAAACCACTGGGCCATCCAGTTTAGCCATGGTGGACTTTCCCATCCCCGCCCGTCGCCCAATTTCCCCCAGTATGCCAAACGTCAAATTCTGTGCATAATGGGCTTGACCGTAATCACTTAACAGGTCAGTCACATCACGTTTAATCCCACGATATATGATCGTCATACAGCCTCCACCACGGATACAGCACCAGCACTGCTGACTAGTAATACATATTGCGTTCCGTTAGGTGCGCCATAGGTAGCCATGCCGAATGAACCAGCCTGGGTCAGCGCTACATGTAGGGTACTTCTTCTGCGAAGCTCCCCACCAATGTAAAACGATGCATTTCTAATCATCTGAGCACCATCAGAGATTGCGTTTACATCATTTGCTATGCCGCGCCATGTTTTCATGTGGCGTCTGGGATGATTCTATCAGCGATTGAATAACGGCGGGATCCACCCACGCTCACTCGGCTAGCGTTCTCTTTATCGTTGTTGATGCACATGTTAAGGATCTTATTGTAATCCTCATAGCACTCCTTAGCGGTGCCGTGTTCCACTGGTCCAAAGCGTACAGCTAATTGATAATCAATAGCGCGCTGAACAAGATCTAAATGCAGTGGGTCAAAGTCCAGTTCATCCGTGTTGTTCACTAAGGTGGCTGGTTTACGGTAGTAAATACATGGCCAGTTACGAGCGATTGAAGGGGATGGCCAAATAACCAGGTTACTATTATGCACGGCATGCAGCGTTGGAACTGTGGTGGAGTAATTGTTCTCGCTTTGGTACTCTCGTAAGGATTCAAAACTTACCATGTCAGAGCGCCAACCAAAACCATTTCCAGGGAATAGCTTACCAAAGATCAAACAATCAGATGGCAATGCGTATTCATCTTGAAACACGCTATAGCCAGCGCCTGTTACGGTAGCTCCTGCCCATGGGCTTACTAAAGTCACTACGGTGCCGCTGGTTCTGGTGTTTATCCGTAATTGCTGACCACTGTATAATAGTTTAGCTGAGTAGGTGGTGGATGCCCACGTTGGGAATGTTCCACCGGCTAAGGTGACGGTAGTGCTGCCATTAGTCAATGTGATGGTGCCAGTGGCGTAAGCAGCTTGGAAGGTGAATGCACCGTCAGTTTTTAAATAGGACCATTTACGAGCTTTTGAGATCATGCTAGCGGCGTCATTTATGGCTGACATGATTTTGGCGTCAGCAGCGGTGCCAACACTACCACGCACTTGATAGCGTGCGTAGGTTTTTAAACTGGATGTCAGCATGCCAGATGCGGTAGATATAGCGGTCAGCGCTAGATCTGTGGCTGGTCCAGTGGCGGTACTGCCGCTTACCAAAATGGAGCTAGATAGCAGACTATAACCAGCAAGTTGAACCTCAAAAGGCCACGTTCCATTTGATGGGAAATGTATTGGTCCCCATAATCCGGAAGCATCGGAGGCCAATGACACATAAGGGATGGACGAAGGGGTTTGAAAATAAATGGTTGCATTTTCTAACGGAACGCCACCAGTGGTGACACGCCCATCTCCTGAGGTCGCAGTGAAAAAGGCGTTACCAGCGGTGCCAGTAGGGTCCCCAGAGGTATTGACACGGTATGTTTTTTCTACTGCGCGTATTGGATCTGTATTCCACGTTATCTTTAACGAATAGTCACCAGTGGTTGCGACAAATGATGTGGTGGCGCTACAAGAAATGTGGTATAAACCAGGGTTTGTTGACGAGCTAACTTCAGTGATGGTAATACCAGTTACTGATTGATTACCAACTCCGTTTTTAGTTAAAGTGGAGGTGAAGTTAGCGGCTTGCCCAGTGGTGCCGCTAGTCGTAGAACTGGTACTCAAGAAAAAGTCATCTCCCAATAAGACGCCAGTTTTATAATAGAGGTCGTCGCTCATGCTGTTGCTTTCTGTTGTATCGAAAATTGTTCGTTGATCAGTTTTATCACCAGTAGGTCATGCTCTGTGTGGGCTTTTATAAACGCCTCTTTTAGAATCGGTATTCTTGTGTGAACGGGAAGGAACATAGCCAACAGCACTAGTCTACGCGAGGGGAAAAGGTTTATGGATTTTTCCCATCCAATCTTCAAAACACGATGAGCGGCACAAGAAGCGCAGTATTTATATACTGCAAACTTGGCGTCGTTCACGTCACTGAATAGTTGTCTAATTTCACTTTGCATTTGTGCACTCTGCTATTTGGTCAAAGTATGGGCGGCAGTTATATAAAACACTATGAGTGGCTTCTTTTAACCAGGCTAAACAATCAGCGTGGCTTATTTCTCCTAAGCGAGCTTCATAACTGATGCTGGTCAGTATACTTACTAAAAAATAGCTAAAAGCGTGTGCGTTAAGACCTAGGCCAGCTCTCAGGATGTCAGTGTCTTGCTCAGACAAAGTACGAGCGGATTGGAAAAACTTATCCAGTTTTCTAGCGTGAAAAGGGAAAAGCTTAGCGTGTTGCTTCCACCGTACTAGACGTTCATCACTGGCAGGTTCGCAAGCGAAAGTGAAGTCTGGTAAGCCAACTGCGCTAGGGAGGGGCTCAGACAAACATCCAGGGATAAACGCCCCCATCTTTTCGTGGTGATTGACGTTGACAATTTGTGGATGCAAGGTAGTGGTGGCGGTGATTTGGCGGCATAAACGCTTCCACAATGATTCTGATTTCAGCCACTCACCATTCGTGCCTTTGATACGGTATTGATATTCATTCTCATCTATTTTAGGGGCTTGACTTTTATTCCAGTGTGAAGCGCCGTCGCTGTAGGCTAAGTCATGACCTACTAAAAACACTTTATTAGCGGTTAGTGAGGCGGCTATGTTGATGGCGGTAGTGCCAGTTGAGGAGCCATAAAATGCTGGGGTATCGCTTGGGAGACTGCACCAGCGGTAGACCATGTCACCGGAGGGGCAGTAAACGTGCTTCTTAAACTTCTGCATCATGGAGCTATGCACCAGTGGGGCACCTGCAAAGGTGATGTCACCACAGTCATCTGGGAGGTACTTTGATAGGTACTTGTTACGCTCTATAGGGGTTACCAAGTGAGGTACTATCCCAGCTTCCAGTAATCCTTTAACGCTGGTTTGGGCGGCTACAATTAAACATTTGTGTTGCAATTCTCGAAGGGCGGGGATGTGCTGAGCGACACTTGGGCCACCACCAATGGCGATGGCAAAAGTGTGGTCGCAACGTTTAGGGCGAGGGGCACGCAAGATGGTTTCAGCATTATGGGCTATATTCCATGGGCCTTGGAGGCCATCAATAACATCGTCGCCGAACAAACACGGCTGGTCTGTGACGTTAAACGCTTCCTCTTCGTCCAGGGGTAATGGGCGGTCTGCGATGGACAATGAAAATTCTATTTCTTCTTTATAGGAAGACATTTTGTACCTTATCAGGGTCGTTTGACAGGTCGTAGTTTGGGAGTGATTTAATCTCCCAAGCTAATAGAAAAAAAGGACTCATCCGTAGACGAGCCCTTTCGTGAAGCGGCAAATCCCGAATGTGGTTAGGGTTACTCTCAGCCACATTCGGGAACAATAGCGATTCTGTTAGCATGCGCTAACAATAACAACTAGGCGGGACGCATCAATACGCAGGTGATGCCAGCAGCTACGCCAGTGGCGACGGCTGTGTTAGTGGCATAACCGATATACGCAGGGATCGACGTGCTGGCTTCAGCGCCCGTCGCAGCGATGCCTTTTACTGAACCGGCTAAGGTGTCAGTGATGAGGGCAGCGCCAGCGGTGACAAGGGTATCTGATTTGATGATCGCTGGTCCACTAAACTGGACCAATAAACGAGCACCAGCAGCCAACGTGGTGGCGAGGCCATACACGCTTGGGACCACGCCAGCAAAACGGAAGTTTTCTGCTGTGGTTGTTTCTGCGACATCCCAAGATGGGACGCCTAACGTAAAGCTAAATACTAACGCCTTACCGCCTGCGCTAGACACGGAAGACGTGTTCTTAACGAAGCGGTAGAATTTTCCATCGATCTCGGTAATTTTACCAAGCTCGCTGTCAAGCGCACTGGTGGTTGTAACTTGGCCAACTTCAAGTGGGATGATGTCGCTCATAAAGACTCCTTAAGCACCTGCGAATAGCAGGATTTGGTAACGTGGGTTAATGCGGAATTGTCCGTCAGCGGTTGCTGAGACGGTGAGCGCACGACGCCCTTCGCTGTAGCGAATTTCAGTCTCGAAGATGGATTCATCATCGCCTGTTTGTTTCAATTCGCCAACCTTGTCACCAGAAAACTCCATCTTAGGCAAGAAGTCTAGGAACATTTGGTCATAATTCAGAACATAACCAGTGTTTGCGGCCAAGTGCGTATCCCAACGGATTGGCACGCCATTGTGTTCCAAGCCTTGAGAAACATCCATACCGATGCCAAAACTGGCACCTTTTCCAACAGATTTGCCGAGCAAAAAGCTTTGCTTCTGCTGCATTTGGTAAGCGATGTCATTATACATGGCACGGGTCATGACTACTTCGTCTGGGTTCTGTGCGGCTTCGTTCGGACTGAAACGCGATGCCGCGCTGATGGCATACGATAAGATTTCAAACGCATTGACACGGAGAGTAGCGGTAGCGCCACCCCACGCCGTTGAGGTCGTGTTCACTGCGGTTGGAGTCCACGCGTCGGCAACTGGGTTGTCAACTAGTGAGCTTAAACCACCACTAACGCAGGTTAAACCAGCGTAGTTCGTGTTGTTGATGGTGCCTTCTTTAACCGTGCTGGACCACGTGATGGCGGTGTTACCGGTGAACACCGAGGGAAGGCCAGCGAAAGCAACTTTCGAGGTGTATGAACCGATGTTCATATTGAAAAACTGATCAAACAGCGAATTTGTCACGCCAGAAAGACCGTCGCGGTACATCGATGGGATGGCTTTTTGCGACCATTTGACCAACGCTTCTTTACCGTTGTTCCGTTTAAGCTGACCTTTCGAGATCGCTTTGAAAACTGATAACTGCGCCCAGTCAATCGTGGGTTGTGCGTGTGCCGTGGTCATCACGTAGTTAGCGGTAACGTCTTCAAAATCCTGCGTGATGAAAACGTCATTCTTACCAGCTTCAATAGGCCAGGTGAGCTTGTTGCCGCCTTGATCGCGGGTGATGTTGCCTTTTTGCATAAACTGTTTAGCAGTTGGGTAATGGTTGGTTACATTATCCCAGGCCATACGGCCGTAATTGTCAATCGTGATCGGGTTGATCACAGCTTGTGGGGTTGGCATGTCTTATTCCTTTAGAATATTGGTTATTTGGTTGAGTTATCCACGATGTCTGACAGGTATTTCATGACCCGTGGGTGCATCTGTGGTAGATTATGCTTTTTAGCATATTCCTGAGCCTTTTTATAGGCTTGTTGAGGATTTGTCTTCTCCACTGCGGGATCGCGAGTGACAGTAGCTTTATCCTTTAACGCGTTCTGTTGAGCCCTAGCAATGGCTGACGATTTTTCAGCGGTGCTGACGCGACTTTGCAAAGGCCCTTTGAGTTCTTCTTCCGCTATCCAGTATTTCACTGCGTCTAGCGGCCATCCTTGTGAGAGTTTTTCCATCATGCCTAGGCGGTGCTTGTCAACCACCACACGGTGCTCTTCCATCCAAGCGGTTACATCATTCTGAACGCGCAGCTCTTCTTGTTGATGCTGCATCTTCGCCCATTCCTCTTGGAAGATGGAGCGTGCTTCTTGCTGGATCTGTTCCGCACGAGCTCCCATTGGGTCGATAGCTTCTTGTTCATGGAACCGTTGCTGATGTTGCTCCCATCCTTGGATCTGCTCTTGCTGTTTCTGGGTGAAGTTTGACCCTAGTGTGCGGTTGAGGACATCCTTTTCCTCTGGCGTGTTAGCGCGCTGGAAAGCACTTTTGTATTGCTTCCATTGGATTAGCGTATCTTTAAACTGCGCATTTTCTGGATGGCGCGGGTTGAACACAGGTAAATTCTGCTGTGTGGCACGCTCCTGATCCTCTTTCCACTTCTTGATCGCCGCAGCATCCACCCCATCGTACTGTTTACGGAAGGAATCATGCTCTTGGGATTTTTTCGAATAACCACTGCGGAGGTCACTAATACGCTGACGCGCTGCATCTAGTTCTGCCTTGTAGTCCACAACGGGCTCAGAAGGCTTTTGCAAAGTCGTGTCTGCGGTTTTGAAAGAACCATCACTGTCATCAGAGGAGTCCGAATCATCGGGTTCTGAAGTGTCAGATTCGCCTACATCGGCTTGAGCGTTATCATCCTGGGAATCGTTAGAGCCAGTAGATACGGAATCAAGATCCTCTGTCGCCGATATAACACTATCGGCTGGGGCTTCTTGGTCAATTGACATTTGTTCTCCTTTGTTAACTTACGCGTTATTGCTTAAGTTATGTGGTTGGTTGACTGAATGGGTGAGTTAATCGTCTAGTTCCAGCTTGTAGTCGTCAGATGAGCTGGCTTTTCTACGCGCTGCTTCCCGTGCTTTGTACTTTGAGGTAAAGAACGCTTTGGGGTCATCTTTACCGTACGGCAGCTTTCGCGCTAACGCTGGGCAGTAGATTGGTTTACCATCTATCCCCAAATCATCCCCGTGACATTTAAAGAACGGCATATTGATAGTTCGCTGAGAGCGTTTCCCGCATACCTCGCATTGACTATAATTAGTAGCCTTCCCCATGGGGTGAGATTCTTCTGTCAGATGCCCACAAGATGAGCATTCAAAATCATATAACGACACGTTAGATCCCTTCTGGTGGTGCCTCTGGTGAAGCCCCTGGTTGCACCCCTCCGCCGCCCATTGGGGGAGGAGGTAGTGGTGGTGGTATAGCAAGCACCTGCTGTGCTTCTCTAATGGTGTTCAATAAGGTCTGTGGCGCGCCAAAGAGCTTGAAGCGTTCAAACGCAATATCCAACGCCATGATCATTAGCTCTGGTCGCTGTGACCCATAAAGGGCAGGCTCAAGTTGATTTGACGCCTCTGTGTACACTTCTTTTTCTTCGTTCACATCTTTACGTCGGGTAGACCCACCCTGCACCGTGTAATTAGATTCTTTCACCCATTCAATAAATGTTATACCACCTTGTTGGCGCAACATCATATCTTGCTCTTGCGCCTTCATTTGCCCTAACTCCATCGCAATCTCTGGTGGCGCACCTTGTTCTAATAATTCCATGGTCAGGCGCTGCGTCTCTTCCTCAACAGACGGCATGATATATCCCCACTCTAATGACCCTTGCTGACCAAGAATAGGGATAATGTCTTCCTCAGTGGATAAGAATTTAGCATACATCGCTTGCACGGTAGCCAGCTCATCAGAGCACGTTTCAACTGACTTAAGCATGTCTTCAATACGGCTTCGGCTTGTTTTCTCACGGAACTGCACTTCTTTTGCTGAGCGCATTTGCGTCTCAGTTTGCCCTTGGAATAAAATACCGTACAGGCCAGTTGATTTAGCAAACTCTTCTTCCTCAAACGAAATAGCTTTTAAATAGTGATCCATGTTTGATTCCAGCGTTAATTGCTGTATCACTTGGTTTATATTAACCCCTTCCCCCATAGCCCCTGCATTGATGCGCAGTAAATCCCAAACCCCATCAGGGGACGGTTGCACGTCTAGCAGCTTATCCAAATCCTCGCTATCAACTGAAACACCATTTTGCGCCATCAGCACAAGGAACCCACGCGCTGATTGACGAACACGCGCCATCATGTGCCGATACAACCAGTTCATATTTTGTAGCTGAGACAACCCAAACCAGATAGGCGACTTAGGGTATAAACAACCTGGGTTTTCAATAAAGTTTAATTCCACACATGGCCATAATTGTGCCGCATACAAAGGCACTTCCCACGGACGTTCCTGCAATAGCTTCCCATCAGAAGTAATCACATAAACCATAGGAGTATCATCCCCCATTGATTTGCCAGTCGATTCATCTTCCTTTAATAGATCTTCCCCACCATCGTAATTATGAAGACCAATCTTCATGTAGATCTCATAAAACGTAATCGTGTCTGTGGTGAAATGTTTACCCTTGGAACTCTTTTGCTTCTTGCTGGTAGGGGACGCCGTCTCAATCAGCTCTTTAGCATCTGGTATATTCTTTTGTAACCACCAACGTGGTTTCTGGCGTTCTCTTCCTTTCCAATTCGCTTCTTCTGGGCTCTTCGCATCTGGATCTAGTAAGAAGTTCTGCACGGGGTCAAAGGAAGCGGTGACGATACTTTTCTCTTTGTCCCACCCAACCCATAAAACACCCTTGCCGTAGATGCACGCTTGGGAGATCATCCGTTTAAAGTGAATCTTTAGGTTGGTTTCTCTCGGCAGATAGTTTAGATATTCCTCCATGCGGGTAGCGCGTGAAGCGGCTTCCGGTGGCGAATATGGGCGTGGCTCAACTCTTCGCGTTGGGTTTTGCTCGTAGAGGTTACTACCAATAATTTCATTAAACTGCCCAGCTTTATTCATGCGTGGCACATGTGGGACATAACTCTCTAAATGTTCCGCAATACCATCCTTCCCACCAAACGCGAACACGTTGATTTGATCGCCTTCTTTCATGAACTGCTCGCGCTCTTTTCGCCCAGCGTCCAGCAATTGTAACAATATACGTTGTTTACAATCCCGATATTCAATATCTGGGACGCCAGCTCTTCCATTTACATCTTCGCTCATAGGTTACTTTCCACGCGCTTGGCTAACAAGGTGACGAACGCCAGCAGCTTCTTGCGCCTTTGCTGACTCCGCTTTGTTAGCGATAATTTCTTCATCAGTTTCTGCGTGTGCATTTTTATCCGCCAACTCCGCTACTAATTTTATGGCTGTTTTTGCTTTAGCTAACCCATGAATATTGATACCGTAGGCAGCTAACAAGGTGGACAAAACCGCTGCAAGACCACCACCAATAGCGGCCCAGTCAGTTGTTTTTGGTGAATCAACGCTCACCGGATAAATTGGTGTTAGCGTACCATCCATTGACACGCTACCGACAGGGGTAACTGGTATAGCGATAGGCAACCCCTTATCATCAAACTGTGGTCGAATAGTTACTGGGATACAGCCAACAAATAATATCAAAAGAATCGTCCCTAACAGTAGGACAATTAAATAAACTAACATATTTTTAATGATAAAGAATCTCATTTAATCCACACTGGAGCCACAATACTATGTTTGTCATTTACCGCGTTCATGGTTGAACTCCTAAGCGTGTGGAAATTTTATCTAGCTGCGCCTGCATGCGCGCCAGCGTATCAGTGATTGCCCTATCGCGCTCTACCCGTGCCGCGCGCTCTTCCTTAAGCCCAGTCAGTTCGCGCTGATTAGTTGTCGCAATGACGGTCGTCATTCTTAGTTCTGCTCTGTCAGTTGCCCACGTAATAGCTGCACCACCGACTACCCCGAGCACCAGCATCACCGCGCCTATTGGCAACCACATTTGGGTCACGTCTCTCTTCATTTGCTCGGTTACTGGTGGCATTTTATTCGTCTGCTTTTGGGGCCGCTAAGCCTGCTTCAATTGAATTAATGTCAGCTTGGGTTTCAACCGTGACGGCATGCTGAACCGATGCTGGTAGCATTTTAATGTAATCGCCCAGCTTAGCTGTGATGCGTGATAGTGATTGTTTTTGTTGGTCGTTCATGGGGTTTCCTGTGGAATTTCTGCTGCTGCTACCGCTGCTGCCGCTTCTACTTCGGCTTCTGTAACTAAATCATCAAACAGGGTCTGCATGCCGATCATTATATCGTCAACGGATTTTGCCGCTTGGCACGCAGCGAGAAAGGTAGCTGCTGCCGGACGCAATTTTACGAGTGAAATTAGTTCGTTAAATTTCGCCCCGTGTTGGGTTATTATTTTTTCGCCCTCGCTGTCGGTTCCAACGGTTTCCCGTAGAATCTCAAGCGAGTATTGGCCAGAGCGTGGTGTGGTAAACGCCGCGTAATAGGTGCGCTCTTTGCGCTGGAATGTTTTGGAGGTGAGAGTTCGCGCCATGTATGTCCTTAATTACCACGTAGCAATATCTACGCGCTTCCAAGTGTTGGTTGCGATGCAAACATAAATATACGAGCCTTCCCAGTTTATGGTCCCGGTCGTTCCAGTCGCCGTTGCATTTGCTGGCGCTTTTTCTGTGGCGATAGTTAGCTGGCCTGC